>Ga0209824_10000915_pt1 | contig 17670 bp, 16 predicted proteins | sample VDWuncwatermetaG_FD_184124 | JGI IMG/M metagenome (GOLD analysis project Ga0209824, IMG submission 184124) | Wastewater microbial communities from Netherlands to study Microbial Dark Matter (Phase II) - VDW unchlorinated drinking water (SPAdes)... ... | reverse complement strand
CACGCACGCGCAAGAAGATTATTTGGAAATCGCCTACCGTTTTCCAACCCTATTTTTATCACACATCCCGCGCCTGAGTGCCGCGCAAACCGCCGAAGCGCGCCGCTTCACCTGGTTGATTGATGTGCTATACGACAACCACGTGCGCTTGATCGCCTCCTCGGCAGTGCCACCAGAAAAGATAGACGCAGAAGGCGCGATGCCCGCCGAATTTTCACGCACCGTTAGTCGTTTAAGTGAAATGCAAACGCAACATTATTTGCTGTTGCAACATCGTTCGCGGAACGTGAGCTTGGGGGATGCGGTGGAGTAAAACGAAAGAGTCAGCGTTTACTTAAGTAGGACGCTGCCGAATTGTGCATTTCCGTAGGGTGGGCAAGTTGCCGACCATTTTTCCGCGTGGGCAGGAAAGGCTTGCCCACCTTACGATTACTCACGCGACCATTTAATCTGAAACTCAATTTCCTCATCGTCACCCGATTTTTCATGCTCGACCATGAAAGTGGCTCTGACAGGTACGTAAACTCTCTCGCCCGCAATCTGTATTTCAAATCGATCGCCGCTTTCTATGGCATCCGCAAGCCGTCGCAGTTTCGCCACAAATTCTGCCTTGGGATAACTTTTTTCCACATCTCTTTCGGTGCTCGTGCTCATATAATTTATTCTCCTGTTAAGTTTTTTAATATTTGTGCGGCTTGATATGAAGCTAGATTGCGTTTTGTTTGTCGAGCATGTTACGTGAACGATATGTCTCATCCCTCGGCAGCATCCTATCGAATTTCGTAGGTTGGTGCTGAATGCAATGAAGCCCAACATCATGTGCCTGACAAACAGACGACGATGCAATACGGACAAAGGCGTTGGGCTTCGCAGGCTCAGCACCAAGCTACAAGCCCAACTTACCGCGTTCATGATGCGTCGCCATAGCAACTCCTAACGTAAAATGGATGGCAAAATCGCCGCTTAAACTGGCAGTTGATACTGTGCAATCTTGAACATGGCTTCACCTTTTTGATTTCAAACTACGCCAACATCCTAATATCTAATATGGCTCACGGCCTCGTGGCAGGCAGCACTCACCCCTCCCCCGCCTTCAGTTGCAACGCCCGTTGGTAAAGCTCATTGCGATTTGCGCCAGTGATTTGCGTAGCCAGTTGCACGGCTTGTTTGAGGGGTAGTTCTTGCAGCAATATTTTCAAGGTGTGTTCGGTTTCCGCGCTTAAATCGGTTGACGGCGCGGGGGCGGCAGAGACGAGCAGCACGAATTCGCCGCGCTGGCGGTTGGGGTCGCCGTTCAGCCATTCCAGTGCTTCAGATAATTTGCAGCGGTAGATGCTTTCAAACATTTTGGTGATTTCGCGGGCGAATACAATTTCTCTTTCTTTGCCAGACGAAATAGCATTGTCAGGTGAAGTGGCACCACCAAACACCGCCACGAGATCAGCCACACAATCCACTATCCGATGCGGGGCTTCGTAAAAAACTAGGGTGTACGGGTGGGCGATGAGTTCTTGCAAAACGCGGCTGCGCGCGGCGGATTTATTTGGTAAAAATCCATAAAATAAAAAGTGCGGCGCAACCAGCCCGCTGGCAGATAACGCGGCCAATGCCGCATTCGCGCCGGGGATGGGAATGACGCGATGGCCTGCGGCGTGTACCGCCTCGATTAACAATGCGCCGGGGTCGCTCACTGCTGGCGTGCCGGCATCGGTCACCAGGGCGACCGATAAACCTTGCGCCAGCAGGGCGATGATTTTATCTGACGCGGCGCGCTCGTTGTGCTGGTGTAGGGAGATGAGTTTGTTAGCGGTGATGGCGTGGTGCGTTAATAAATGCGCGGTGTTGCGCGTGTCTTCCGCCGCAATAACATCGGCGGCAGCCAGCACATCCAGCGCACGCAAACTTATATCGCGTAAATTTCCAATTGGGGTGGCAACTACATATAATGCCGAATCCAATTTTTCATTCCGGTTTTTGTCTCTGCCCACTATGCACCTTTCTATCCCCAACTTCAGTTTCAGACCATCAAATGCTGGCCTACTTTTAGCCGCCGCACTATACGTCAGCATCGCAGGCTGTGCCAGCCCTACGCCGCCCGCGCCGCGCCCTGCTTTGCCGCCCCCTATAGAGACACCTGCCCAGCCGACAATTGTCCCTTCAGTACCCGCGCCGCCAATAACGGTGGTGCCGCCTGCATCGACTTTCCCCCCGCTTATAGAGAGGAGTGAGCTAGCCGAGCCGCATGTGGCGTTGCTGTTGCCGTTGCAGTCTGCCGCTTTTAAGCGCGCTGCCGAGGCGGTGCGCGATGGCTTCGTCGCCGCATCGGAAAGCCAGCCGTTTGGCGCGCAGATTAAAGTGCGTGTCTATGCGAGTTTTGATGAAAGCAAGGATGTCGCCACGCTTTATCAAGCCGCTATCAGCAATGGCGCAATTGCCGTGGCTGGGCCGCTCACCCGCGACGGCGTGGCGGCAATGGCCGCGCAAGTTAACATCAGTGTTCCAACTCTGGCCTTGCGCGTGGTGGAAGGCGTTAATTTAGATAAGCTTTATTTTTATAGCCTAGCCGCAGAGAGTGAGGCGCGCCAAGCGGCACAGTTAGCCGCTGCAGATAAGTTAAAAACGGCGACGGTGATTACTACAGGCAGTGCTTTATCCACAAGACTGGCACAAGCGTTTACGTCAGAATGGACGGCCTTGGGCGGCACAATTGCCCGCGAAATTTTATTTGATGATGCGGCATCATTAAAGCTGCTCCCGCTGGAGCCGGGCAACATGGTGTTTCTTGCGGCAGAGTTTGATAAAGCGCGCACGATACGCCCGTATATCAACGCGGCTTTGCCGATTTACGCCACCTCGCAATTATTTAATGGCAGCGCGAACACGTTGGCCAATTACGATTTAGACAACATTCGTTTTGTCGACATGCCCTGGTTGTTGCAGCCCGATCATCCGGCAGTAATGGCTTATCCGCACGCGAGTCCGCCGCTCGCACCGGACATGGAGCGGTTGTATGCCTTGGGTATTGATTCCTATCGCTTGCTGCAAATTTTGTATAACAACAGCTATCACATTAATTTGCCGCTGGATGGTGTAACCGGGCAAATCGATTTAATCAATAAACAATTTTATCGCGAGGCTGTTCCCGCTCAGATCAAGCAAGGGCATAGTCAATTGCTGCCCAAAATTAAATGGCAGCGTCCCGTTCTAGCGCAGCCATGAATAGGGTTGTGGCGGTAGCGCGGTGAAAGAGCAGATGTCACGCGGCGCGCAGGCCGAACAAATGGCGGCAAAATTTTTGCAAGCGCAGGGATTGAAATTAGTGCAACAAAATTACAGTTGCAAACACGGCGAGATTGATTTGATTATGCAAGATGCGGCGACGTTGGTGTTTGTGGAAGTGCGCTTGCGCGGCGGCAACCATTTTGGCGGCGCGGCGGCCAGTATTACCGCTACCAAGCAAGGCCGGCTGATACGCACCGCGCAACATTATCTGGCGGCATTGAAGCACATTCCGGCGTGTCGCTTCGATGCGGTGTTGTATGAAGGCCTAGATGGCACCCAACCGCAGTGGATTAAAAACGCGTTTTCTTTAATGTAATATTTAATCGATTTTAAGCACATGGATCTAGCCGACCGCATCAGCCATATTTTTGAAGACAGCGCGCAAATCAAGCTGCAATTAAAAGACGCGCTCGCCAAACCTATTGCTGAGGCGGCACACAGGATGGTGGCGTGTTTGGTGCGCGACGGTAAAATTTTAAGTTGCGGCAATGGCGGCTCGGCGGCAGATGCCCAACAGTTTGCCGCCAAGTTGCTCAACCAGTTTGAAACCGAGCGTCCCGGCTTGGCCGCCATCGCGCTCACCGCGAACAATTCAGTTATCACCGCCATCGCCAACGACCATGATTTCAGCCAAATATTTTCACGCCAAGTGCGTACCTTGGGCATGGCGGGTGACCTGCTTTTGGTGATTTCGACCAGCGGTAATTCTATGAATATCGTCGAGGCGATTTTTGCCGCGCACGAACGGGGGATGGAGGTCATCGCACTCACTGGGCGCGAAGGCGGCGCGGTGGGGGAGATGTTGCGCCCAGAGGACATTCATATTTGTATCAACACGCAAAGCATTGCGCGCATACAAGAGGTGCAGCTGGTCGTGCTGCATTGTTTGTGTGATTCAATTGATTATTTGTTGATGGGTGGCGGCTAAGACCACATACTAAAAGGCAGCGATCAACCATGTTAAACCCAACAGAAATTACCTTACACCAACAATCCAAATTATTGGAAATCGCCTTTGAAGATGGTGTGCGTTACCGCTTGCCGTTTGAATTTTTGCGCGTGCATTCGCCCTCGGCAGAAGTGCGCGGACATGGCAAGGGCAATGAAAAATTGCAGTTCGGCAAGAGTCAGGTAAACCTGCTGGCTGTGCATCCCGTGGGCAGCTACGCGCTGAAATTAAGTTTTGATGATGGACACAATACTGGGCTGTACACCTGGGAATTTTTGTACGAGTTGGGAAAATATCAAGATGCATTGTGGCAAGATTATTTGCAAAAATTACAAGCGGCGGGCAAGAGCCGCGATGCCCAGAAATAATTTTTATAGCAATAATTTTTACAGCAATAATTTTTTTGGAAAAATGTAATGGATAAATCTACTACCCATTTTGGTTTTGAAACCGTCGCCGAAACCGACAAAGCGCGCCGCGTGGCAGGCGTGTTCACCTCTGTCGCCAGCAAATATGATGTGATGAATGATCTCATGTCGGCGGGGCTGCATCGGGTGTGGAAGCGGTTCGCCATAGAGATTGCCGCCGTGCGCGCAGGCGAAAAAATACTAGACGTGGCGGGTGGCTCGGCGGATTTATCTCGCCAATTCGCTAAGCGCGTGGGTAGCACAGGGCAAGTGTGGTTGACCGACATTAACAACGCCATGCTGCGCGTAGGCCGCGACCGCATGTTCGACGACGGCCTGCTAACCCCCGTGGCGCAATGCGATGCCGAAAAATTACCCTTCCCCGATAATTATTTTGATTGCGTCAGCATCGCGTTTGGTTTGCGAAATGTCACGCACAAAGACGTGGCCTTACGTGAAATGCAGCGCGTACTTAAACCCGGTGGCCGCTTGCTGGTGTTGGAATTTTCTAAAGTATGGAAGCCGTTAGAGCCACTATACGACGCATACTCTTTCAAGCTGCTGCCCAAGCTCGGCCAGCTCATCGCCAAAGATGCCGACAGCTATCGCTATCTGGCCGAGTCCATCCGTATGCATCCTTCACAAGAAGAGCTCAAGCAAATGTTAGAAGCTGCGGGGCTATCGCGAGTGGAATATTTCAACTTAAACGCGGGCGTGGTGGCGTTGCATCGCGGGTATAAAATTTAGAATATATTAAGCATCAAAAAATTGCCTCTTGCGAACAGTTACACTTATACTGCGCGTCCGGTTTTTATTTATCACCCGCTCATTTTTTAACCCCGTTTATTACAAGGAAGCCCCATGAAACGCTTAGCACTTTTATCCATGTTAGTTGTGATCGGTTTTTCTTTCTCTGCGCCCAATGCTGAAGCCAAGCGTTTTGGCGGCGGCGGAAGCTTTGGCAAGCAGCGTGACGTGAGTCCGCAGCAAATGCAAAAAGCACCGGCTGCTGCGCCAGCGGCTAGTCCAGCAGCCGCCGCACCTGCCGCAGGCAATAAGTGGTTGGGTCCATTAGCGGGTTTGGCTTTGGGCGCGGGGCTGTTCGCCTTGCTTTCCAGCGCGGGTTTAGATGGTGCGTTGGGTGGGATTTTGATGGCGATATTGGCGGTGGGCGCGGTGATGTTTTTGTTGTCCAGATTCCGTAAATCGCAGCCCAGCCGAGCGCAGCCAGCCATGCAATATGCTGGTAACGCCGCAGCGCAGGGTGGCTCAACGGGCAATCGCTTTGCGTATCAACCCGTTGCAGGCGGCGCGCAAGCTGCGGCTGTGGACAGTGATATCGCGGCAGACATCCCAGCAGATTTTCCGGTAGAGGCATTTTTACGTAGCGCGAAGACTTCATTTATTCGCTTGCAAGCAGCCAATGATCGTAAAGATATAAATGACATTCGCGAGTACACCACGCCCGAAATGTTTGCGGAAATTTCCATGCAAATAAACGAGCGCGATAACACCCCGCAAAGCACCAATGTGTTGTCTATCAGCACGACGCTGCTCTCCGTACAAAACGAAGGAGATTACGCTATTGCCAGCGTGCGTATGCGCGGCGAGTTGAGTGAAAACAAAGGCGCGGCTGAAGGCTTTGATGAAGTGTGGCATGTGCAAAAAAGTGTGCACGACAAAGACGCAGTGTGGCTGTTAGCTGGGATTCAGCAAGTCGCATAATTCCAGTTTGCTGGGTTGTTTTACAGTCTGCCCCGTCCTGTTCGGGGCAGATTGCATTTAGAATTCAATTTTGTAGACTGCCTGCTGCACCCGCTTTATTTTTGGGAAATATTTGAAAATGTTGCGCCTACCTTCCGCCTCGGTATTTAACCATCTGCTCAGCCAGAGCGAGTGGGCTATGCGGAGGCTGGCGCAACATGCGGGCAAAACGGTGCGATTTAATATCGCGCCGTTTTCGTTTGTGTATACCATTCAAAGCGACGGCTTGCTCAGTGCTGCGGAAGCGGACCTTGCTCCAGAAAATAGTACGCCAGAGAGTAGTACACCAGAGAGTAGTACACCAGCAAATGCAAGCTGTACTTTCCCGCCTTCATTGCTGCCCAGACTTGCGCTGCAAGATGAAAAAGCCGTGCAAGAAATTCGCAGTGAAGGCGACCCCGCTTTGCTGGCGGATATTTTTTATTTAAGCCAGTATTTGCGTTGGGATGCAGCAGAAGATCTCAGCCATTTAGTGGGCGATATTGCCGCCGAGCGCATCGTGCAGTTTGCCCATGTTCAGCAGCAGCAAGCGCGGAATACCCTGCTTAATTTGGCGCAAGCTTGGGCCGAATATTGGACCGAAGAACGCCCGTTGTTAGCCAAGCCAGCACAAGTTTCCCGCTTTATTCAAAATGTGGATACACTGCGCGACGACCTTGCGCGCCTTGAGCAGCGCGTTCGCCGATTAACCCCACCCTCAACTCAATAGCCCCCGACTTTATGATGCGTCTGCTCCGGCTACTCAAAATAATTTTTGTCATATTGCGCTTCGGCCTAGATGAATTTCTGCTGGCACACAGCAATACGCGCTGGCTATTAACGCCGCTCAATATCATATTGTTCATGCGTAATGTATCCGCACCACGCGCCGAACGATTGCGGCTGGCGTTGGAAAATCTTGGTCCGATCTTTGTGAAATTTGGGCAAATGCTTTCTACGCGACGCGATTTGATTCCCGCCGACATCGCCGATGAATTGGCGAAATTGCAGGATCAAGTGCCGCCCTTTCCTTCTGCGCAAGCGGTCGCCTTGCTCGAGGCGACTTACCGCAAAAAATTGGGCGAAATTTTTTCCAGCTTCGACGAAGTGCCGATAGCCAGTGCCTCGGTCGCACAAGTACATTTTGCTGTGCTGCACAATGGGCGCGAGGTAGCGGTTAAAATATTGCGTCCAGGGATTGAAAAAATTATCGCGCACGACATTGGTTTGTTACACGTCAGCGCAGAGTTAGTCGAGCGTTGGTGGGCAGATGGCAAGCGGCTCAAGCCGCGTTTGGTGGTGGCGGAGTTTGAAAAACATTTGCACAACGAGCTAGATTTAATGCGCGAAGCGTCCAGTGCCAGCCAGCTCAAGCGCAATTTTGCCGACTCAAAATTATTGCTCGTGCCCGAAGTGTATTGGGATTGGTGCACCAGCGAAGTGATGGTCATGGAACGTATGCACGGCACGCCTGTCAGCCAAGTCGACACGTTGCGGGCGTTGGGTGTGGACATTCCGAAGTTGGCGATTGATGGAGTGGAGATTTTTTATACGCAAGTATTTCGCGATGGATTTTTTCACGCCGACATGCACCCCGGCAATGTGCAAGTGGCCAGTGATGGTCGCTACATCGCGCTGGATTTTGGCATCATGGGCACGCTCACCGACACCGACAAACATTATCTCGCGCAAAATTTTATCGCTTTTTTTCAGCGCGATTACAAGCGCGTGGCCGAGGTGCATATCGAGTCCGGTTGGGCTCCGGCGAATACCCGTGTGGATGAATTTGAATCCGCTATTCGTGCGGTATGCGAGCCGATTTTTGATAAACCGTTGCGCGATGTTTCTTTTGGCCGCGTGTTGCTGCGCCTGTTTCAAACCTCGCGCCAATTTGGCATAGAAGTGCAGCCACAATTAGTTTTGTTGCAAAAAACCCTGCTCAACATCGAAGGGCTGGGCTTGCAACTCGACCCTGAACTGGATTTATGGAAAACCGCCAAGCCGTGGCTAGAACGCTGGATGAGCGAGCAAGTCGGCTGGCGCGGTTTCATCAAAGCTTTGAAAAAAGAGGTCCCCTACTACGTCAATATGCTGCCAGAAATGCCGCGCCTGCTGCACCAGCGGCTTACCGAAAAACCCGGCGCGCAACTAGAAATTTTGCTGCAAGTAATGCTAGCGCAGCAAAAACGCAGAAATCAATTATTGGGATTGATTGCAATCGTGTTGCTGGGCTTTCTGACATTGCTGGTGGTGAATATGTAGTGACCGCGAGACTGCTTTCTATCAAACAATCGTTTATGCGAGAACATAGGGCTGTTCGAGCATTGGCCGTGTGATCGAGGGGGCAATCGATAACGACATAAAGCCCGCCAATAGTCATGGCGTGCGCGTTATGGAGGGGTGTTGCCGCTAATTTCTAAGATGCCGTTGCCTAGCTATTGTCCTAAATGGGTCGGTGCGGCATAATCACCGACTTTGTAATTGTAACTATCCGATCCACTCAGAGGCACTTAGGAGATTGATAAAAATGGCAGCGGCTCGCAAGGTAACCCCCCCAAAATTTAACGATACAACGGGCGCAATTCGCGCGCTGGCAATGGATGCTGTGCAGAAGGCTAATTCCGGCCACCCCGGCGCGCCTATGGGCATGGCAGAGATTGCCGATGTGCTGTGGAATCGGCATTTGCGCCACAATCCGGCTAATCCGAAGTGGTCAGATCGCGACCGTTTTGTGTTGTCGAATGGCCATGGCTCGATGCTGATTTACGCGCTGCTACATTTGTCTGGTTACGATTTGTCTATGGATGAATTGAAGCGTTTCCGCCAAATGCATTCGCAGACGCCGGGGCATCCCGAATATGGCTACACCGCTGGCGTAGAAACGACTACCGGCCCCTTGGGTCAGGGCATTACCAATGCCGTGGGTTTCGCGATGGCTGAAAAATTATTGGCCAATGAATTTAATCGCCCCGGACATGAGATTGTTAATCACTACACTTATGTGTTCCTCGGCGATGGTTGCCTGATGGAAGGTATTTCGCATGAGGCGTGCGCGCTGGCGGGTACTTGGGGTTTGGGCAAGCTGATCGCGTTCTGGGATGACAATAATATTTCTATCGACGGCCATGTTGAAGGCTGGTTTACCGATGACACGGCTAAGCGTTTTGAGTCGTATGGCTGGCACGTTATTTCAGTTAACGGCCATGATCCAGAAGCAATTGACGCGGCGATTGTGGCAGGCAAAAAAGTCACCGACAAGCCGACCATGATTTGCTGCAAAACGATTATCGGTATGGGCGCGCCTAACAAAGCCGACACGCATGAAGTACACGGTGCAGCATTGGGCGACGCAGAAATTGCCGCTACGCGTGCCAACATTGGCTGGAACTATCCGCCGTTTGAAATCCCAGCGCATGTTTACGAGGCTTGGGATGGACGCACCAAAGGCGCGGGCGCGGAAAAATTGTGGAACAACAAATTTGCCGAATACCGCACCAAATTTCCAGAAGAAGCGGCTGAATTCGAGCGTCGTATGCGCGGCGATTTACCCGCCAACTGGGCGCAATTTGCCACCGATGCCATCGCCAAGACCAACGAAAAAGCTGAAACCATTGCCACGCGCAAAGCTTCGCAAAATGCCATCAATGCATTAGCACCTGCTTTGCCAGAGTTCCTCGGCGGCTCGGCAGATTTAACGGGCTCTAACTTTACTAACTGGGTGGGCTGCAAGCACGTGCACGGCAAAGCCCCAGGTAACTATATCAGCTACGGCGTGCGTGAATTTGGCATGTCGGCGATTATGAACGGCATGGCTTTGCATGGCGGCGTATTGCCTTTTGGCGGCACGTTTTTGATGTTCTCAGAATACGCGCGCAACGCTTTACGTATGGCGGCATTGATGAAGCAACGCGTGATTTTTGTGTATACGCATGACTCTATCGGTTTGGGCGAAGATGGTCCGACTCATCAGCCTGTTGAACAAACCGCAACCTTGCGTTACATCCCCAATATGGATGTGTGGCGCACTTGTGATACGGTTGAATCTATGGTGTCTTGGGTGTGTGCCGTCGAGCGTAAAACGGGCCCCAGCAGTTTGATTTTTAGCCGCCAAAATCTGGCTTTCCAAAAACGCGACGCAACGCAAATTGCCAATATCCGCAAGGGTGGCTACGTATTGTCCGAAGCGGCGAACGGTAAGCCGCAAGCCATCATCATCGCGACTGGTTCGGAAGTGGCCTTAGCCATGCAGGCGCAAAAAGCCTTGGCCGACGAAGGCATACACGTGCGCGTGGTGTCTATGCCGTGTACCAATGCGTTTGATCGCCAAGAGCAATCTTACAAAGACAGCGTGTTACCTAAAGGCAGCAAGCGCGTGGCAGTCGAGGCGGGCATTACCGGTTTCTGGCATAAATACGTTGGCCTTGAAGGCGCGGTAGTCGGCATGGATACCTTTGGTGAATCGGCGCCAGCGGGCGATTTGTTTAAGCACTTTGGCTTCACTGTAGATAACGTAGCGAAAACAGTTAAGAGCATTTTGTAGCACGAGTAGGGCGGGTTTCAAACCCGCCCGCACAACAATTTTATTTGCATTAGAGAGGGGGTCTCTAAAAATTCAAATGCCTAAGCCAGACAAGGCGCGAACAAATTGTGCGACGACGCATAGTGTTTTATATGTTAGAAGTAATTTTTTGCGAGTAACACAGTATGGCAACGGCAGTTGGATTTTTGGGGATGCCCTAGAATAATTTTTTATTTAGGGGAGAAGGCGCATGGCAATTAAAGTAGGTATCAATGGATTTGGTCGCATCGGGCGCATGGTTTTCCGCGCAGCTATCAAAGACTTTCCTGAAATTGAAGTGGTGGCGATTAACGATCTGCTAGAGCCAGATTACTTGGCCTATATGCTCAAGTACGATTCCGTACATGGCCGCTTTGGTGGCACGGTTGAGGTGGACGGCAACACCTTGGTGGTGAATGGTAAAAAAATTCGCCTGACCGCAATTAAAGATCCCTCGCAATTAAAATGGAACGAAGCAGGCGCAGACATTGTGATCGAATGCACAGGCTTTTTCCTGACCAAAGAAACTTGCCAAGCACACATCGCGGCGGGCGCGAAAAAAGTAGTGCAATCTGCGCCGTGTAAAGACGACACGCCGATGTTTGTCTATGGCGTGAATCACACCACTTACAAAGGTGAAAATATTGTATCGGCAGCGTCCTGCACCACCAATTGCTTGGCACCTGTGGCTAAGGTATTGAACGACACCTGGGGTATCAAGCGTGGTTTGATGACCACCGTACACGCCGCCACTGCCACACAAAAAACCGTGGATGGCCCCTCCGCTAAAGATTGGCGCGGTGGACGTGGCATTTTGGAAAACATTATTCCTTCATCAACGGGCGCAGCTAAGGCCGTGGGGGTTGTCATTCCAGAGCTGAATAAAAAGCTGACAGGTATGGCATTCCGCGTGCCGACCTCGGATGTATCGGTAGTGGATTTAACCGTCGAGTTAATCAAGCCTGCCACCTACGAAGAAATTTGCGCGGCCATGAAAGCCGCTTCGGAAGGCGCAATGAAAGGCGTGCTGGGCTATACCTCCGATGATGTGGTCTCAACCGATTTTCGTGGGCATACCAGCCCGTCTATATTTGACTCTAAAGCGGGTATCGCGCTTGATCCTACCTTTGTCAAAGTGGTGTCTTGGTACGACAACGAGTATGGCTACACCTGCAACTTGATGCGCCTCGTGCGGCATATTGCTAAGTAATTAGGGGCTGGGGGCGAGAGGTTGGGGACGAAAAATTTCTGAGCCTTGAGTTCCTGGCCTTTAATCCTCACACATTAAAGATTACATCATGAACATCATAAAATTGACCGACTTGAACCTCAAGGGCAAGCGTGTTTTGATTCGCCAAGATTTAAACGTACCGCAAGCAGATGATGGCAGCGTGACAGACGACACGCGCATACGCGCTTCGTTACCCACCATTCAACACGCGATGAAAGCGGGCGCAAAAGTCATGTTGATGTCGCATCTGGGTCGCCCTGAAGAAGGCGTATATTCTGAAGCAGATTCTTTGAAGCCTGTAGCAAAACGTTTATCAGAATTATTGGGGCGTGAAGTGCGCGTCATCAAAGATTGGTTGGACGGAAACTTTGCCGTGGCCGAAGGCGAAGCGGTGTTGTTTGAAAACGTGCGCTTCAATAAAGGCGAAGGCAAAAACAACGACGAGCTCAGTCAAAAAATGGCCAAGCTGTGCGACATTTTTGCGATGGATGCGTTTGGCACCGCGCATCGCGCCCAGGCATCCACGCACGGCGTAGCGAAATATGCCCCTGTCGCTTGCGCGGGCCCTTTATTGGCGGCAGAGTTAGATGCATTAGGCAAGGCCTTAAAAACCCCAGCATCGCCCGTGGTTGCCATTGTTGGCGGCTCTAAAGTTTCGACTAAGTTAACGGTGCTGGAATCGCTGTCGCACATTGTCGATCAGCTCATTGTTGGCGGCGGCATTGCCAACACTTTCATCAAAGCAGCGGGCTATAACGTCGGTAAATCTTTGTATGAGGCAGATCTCGTGCCCGAAGCTCAGCGTTTGATTGCAGCGGCCAAGTCGCAAGGGCGCGAAATACCCGTGCCGACCGATGTGGTAGTGGGCAAAAAATTTGATGCCAAAGAACCTGCCATTGTTAAAAACGTGGCGGATGTGGCGGACGATGACATGATTTTTGATATAGGCCCCGAGACTGCTAAAACCTACGCCAGCTATATGAAAAAAGCCGGCACGATTGTTTGGAATGGCCCTTTGGGCGTATTTGAGTTTGATCAGTTCGGGCATGGCACACGCACGGTTGGTTTGGCGATTGCCGACAGCCCTGCGTTTTCAGTAGCAGGCGGCGGTGATACATTGGCGGCCATTGCCAAATACAATATTAGTGATCGCGTTAGTTATATTTCAACAGGCGGTGGCGCATTTCTGGAATTCCTTGAAGGCAAAAAATTACCAGCGGTAGAAATTTTGGAACAACGCGCCGCGAAGTAAGTTCGCCGCGCAACAAGCGGACATCTTTTAAAATTCAAAGTTCTAAGCCAGGCTAGGCGCGAGCAAAAAATGGTTGCGCCGCATATATTTGATATGTAAGTAAGCATTTTTTGTAAGTAACAACGCATGGCAACGAAATTTGGATTTTTAGAGATGTCCAGGCAAAAATAAAAATAGGAGTTGTATGCTACGTAGAACAAAGATAGTCGCCACATTGGGCCCAGCATCCGATACTCAAGCTGTGTTGGAGCAATTAATTTCAGCTGGGGTCGATGTGGTGCGCATGAATTTTTCGCACGGCACGGCGCAAGATCATATTGATCGCGCCGAAAGAGTGCGTGCCGCAGCACTGGTTTGTGGGCGTAGCGTCGGTATTTTGGCTGATTTGCAAGGCCCTAAAATTCGTATTGGGCGATTTGAAAAAAATAAAATCACTTTAAGTAGCGGCGACATTTTTACCTTAGATGCGGCGCGCACAACGTTGGGCGACCAAGAGGGCGTGGGCCTAGATTACAAAGAATTACCGAACGATGTCAGTGCCGGTACGGTGTTGCTGCTGAATGATGGGATGTTGGAATTCCATGTGGTCGAGGTAAGTGGATCAAAAATAATTTGTAAGGTGGTGCGCGGCGGTGAGCTATCCAACAATAAGGGTATCAACCGTAAGGGCGGCGGGCTGACTGCACCCGCGTTGACCGATAAAGATAAAGAAGATATTAAAACAGCCGCCTTGATTAAGGCGGATTATCTGGCGGTTTCTTTTCCGCGTTCTGCCGATGATATGAAATTGGCGCGGTCACTCATGGTGGCAGCGGGAGGCACCAGTATGCTCATGGCCAAAATTGAGCGCGCTGAAGCCATTCCCGTGTTGGCTGAAATTATGGATGCCTCGGATGCCATTATGGTGGCGCGCGGCGATCTGTCGGTGGAAGTAGGCGATGCCGCCGTGCCAGGCTTGCAAAAACGCATGATACGCATGGCGCGCTCTAAAAATAAATTGGTGATTACCGCTACGCAAATGATGGAGTCGATGATTACCAACCCGATTCCCACGCGTGCGGAAGTGTCAGACGTAGCCAATGCGGTATTGGATGGCACAGACGCGGTCATGCTATCGGCGGAAACAGCCGTCGGCGATTACCCGATAGAAACCATACAAGCGATGGTGCGTATTTGCAGCAAGGCCGAGACGGAGTTGGACGAGAATGCTACCGACCAACGCTTGATTCGCTCAAAATTTACACGCATTGATCAGTCCATTGCTATGTCCGCGCTGTATGCGGCATCACATTTTAAAGTGAAGGCTATCGTGACTTTGACACAATCGGGTTCGACCACTTTGTGGATGTCGCGCGTGAACGTGGGCGTGCCTATTTTTGCGATGACTCCAATGGAAAGCACCTTACGCAAAGTGACCTTGTTTAGCGGCGTGCATCCTATTGCGTTTAATATTGAATCGCAATTTGCATCCGTCGTGCTACGCGCAGCAGAAGAAGAGTTGGTGCGCTTAGGGTTAGTTGCAAAGGGGGATCTAATGGTGATGACGATTGGTGAGGCAGTCGGTAAAACCGGTCACACCAACACCATGAAAATAGTGCGCGTGGGCGAACACGCCGATTGAAGGGTTGAAATGCAGCAGGGTTTCCCCGTACACTGCGCCCTTAGGAATTTAGTTTTATTAGGGCATCTCTAAAAATCCAACTTCTGTCGCCATACTGTGTTGCTCGCAAAAAATTACTTCTAACATATCAAGTATATGCGTCGTCGCAATTTTTTGTTCGCGCCTTGTCTGGCTTAAGAATTTGAATTTTTAGAGACACCCATTAGATGGTTTTTAGCGAATAGTTTTTTAATTTAGGAGAAGAAAATGGCTCTCGTATCATTACGTCAACTGCTGGACCATGCAGCAGAAAATAGCTACGGCTTACCTGCGTTTAACGTCAACAATCTGGAGCAAGTCAAAGCAATTATGGAAGCCGCTGACGAATGCAACAGCCCAGTCATCATGCAAGGCTCGGCAGGTGCGCGTAAGTATGCGGGCGAGGCATTTTTGCGCCACCTGATCGCGGCGGCGGTGGAAGCTTATCCGCATATTCCCATCGTTATGCACCAAGATCATGGGGCATCGCCAGCAGTGTGTGTGAACGCTATTCGTAGCGGATTCTCCAGCGTGATGATGGACGGTTCATTATTAGAAGATGCCAAAACACCTTCGTCCTATGATTACAACGTCGAAGTTACGCGTAAAGTGGTGGATATTTCGCACGCGGTTGGCGTATCGGTCGAGGGCGAACTCGGTTGCTTGGGATCATTAGAAAGCGGCATGGGCGAACAAGAAGACGGCCAAGGCGCGGAAGGCGTATTGGATCATTCGCAATTGTTGACCGACCCAGAAGAGGCGGCTGACTTTGTTAAAAAGACTGGCGTAGATGCTTTAGCGATTGCTATCGGCACCTCGCACGGCGCATACAAATTTACCCGCCCACCCACTGGTGATATTTTGGCGATTGATCGCATTAAGGCCATCCATGCGCGCATTCCCAACACGCATTTAGTCATGCACGGTTCGTCTAGCGTGCCGCAAGAATGGCTGAAAATTATCGACCAATACGGCGGCGATATGGGCGAGACTTACGGCGTACCTGTTTCCGAAATCGTCGAAGGCATCAAATATGGCGTGCGTAAAATCAACATTGATACGGATTTGCGTATGGCCTCCACAGGAGCGATTCGCCGTCATCTGGCGAAAGACCCAAAGAACTTTGACCCACGTAAATTTTTGGCTGAATCAACCAAAGCCATGAAAGAAATTTGCAAAGCGCGCTATGAAGCCTTTGGTAGTGCTGGCCAAGCAGGTAAAGTGAAAGCGTTGTCACTGGAAATCATGGCAGGTAAATACGCCAAAGGCGAATTGAAGGCAATCATCAAGTAATTTTGGCATCAAGTACTTGCACTGGCAGTAAAAAAAGGCGACTCTAGGGTCGCCTTTTTGTTTGGGGACGATTTTGTAGAGGGGGGCATTTACACGGTTCTACACGCTTTCATTTCTTCTCTAGCAAGGCTTCCACCGCAGCGATATCAGCGTAGGTTTCGCGCTTGCGGCTACTATTGTGGCGGGCATTTTCTGGTAACACAGCCAGCGTTATAGGGACATGGGTTTCCGTTTGCAGGATAAAGCTAGGTACGGTTTTTTCTTCGCCCATCAGACGTGTTCGCCATTCGCTACTTTCAAATGGCAGGTTGTGTTTGAGTAAAAACAGTATCACCGATTTTTCATCGTCAGAATAAACCACTAAGTTAATGTCTGACTGTTCACCAGCCGTACCATTCAACACTGAGCCAGTCAGCAAGGGTTGAAAAGATTGTAAAAGGTGCATCGTTGCCAGAGCCTGTTGCCGCAATTGATGAAGAATTTGTGGGTGACTTTCTGGTTCGTATAGCGCACGAAAGCTACGCAAGGCGACATCTATTTCTTCGTTGCTGGGCAGGTGTTGGGTGTCTGCCGCGCCTAGTTGTTTGGCGGCTTTGCGTTTGGCAAAGGCATAGTCGGTGATGCCATCTTCAGCCATCAACTTTGCCGCTTGATGCGCCAATTGTTCGCGCATCTGGTCGCGCCGTGGTATTCGATCTTTGTACATTTCAAATTTTCCCAGCAATTTTGCTGTTGCCCTTTTACCCAGATAATCCATTAGGCGGCTGTGCCAGCCTACGCGAGTGCTAGCGGACGCTTTGTGGTCATTTTTTCCGCTTGCGCGTCGCCCATGGAACAACCATGAACTCCTTCCAAGCTAAAAAACTGCCTCGCAAATCGCCTCGCCATCATTTCGCGTCCTAATGGATTATCTGGGTTTAAAACAACTGATCGACGATGCTTTCCACCATTGATTTTTCGCGCTCTGGCGGGACATTTTCTTGGTAAAAATGTTCGATGATCGTGCCCTCTGGATCACGCAAGCCTTGGTTGTTAATGCGTGCGGTGACCATGCCGGGCGGCATGGTATAGACGGCCTCCGGCACATCTTTTAAAACTGCAGCCATGTAATCCATCCAGATCGGCAGAGCCGCGCCACCACCTGTTTCTTGTTCGCCCAAGCTGCGCGGGGTATCAAAGCCGACCCACGCCACGCCAACTACGGTAGGTTGAAATCCACAAAACCATGCGTCCATAGAGTCGCTGGTCGTGCCGGTTTTGCCAGCCAAATCTTTGCGCCCCAACTGCGTCGCCCGAAAGGCCGTGCCATGATTGAC
>Ga0209824_10000914_pt1 | contig 17674 bp, 18 predicted proteins | sample VDWuncwatermetaG_FD_184124 | JGI IMG/M metagenome (GOLD analysis project Ga0209824, IMG submission 184124) | Wastewater microbial communities from Netherlands to study Microbial Dark Matter (Phase II) - VDW unchlorinated drinking water (SPAdes)... ... | reverse complement strand
TGCTCCTTGAGAGAATTTCTTCAACCATCTCGATCAGATGTTCCATGACGCTGGAGGCCCTCTCGTCCGGAAGGCGCATCTTGACTTCGCTGACCACATTTCCCTCCAGATCGACGAGAAGTCCTATCGAGTTAAAAAGATTGAATCCGATCCCGATCACATATCCTGCTTCTTTATTGAGCTGGACAAGTATGGGGCGCCTGCCGCCCGTCGAGACATCAATGTCTTTCTCCAGAATAAGCCGCTTCTGGATAAAGTCGTTGACGTAGTTCGAAACCGTGACGATATTCAACTTCACGAGTTTTGAGATATCGGTCTTGGTCAAGGGGCCTTGCCGGCGGATCGCCTCAAGAATCGCGAGGCTTTTACGTCCGCGTCCCGACATCAGATCATCTTCAAATCCTACTTCTTTCATGAAAACCTCCCCCTTGTCGCAAAGCACGCGACCAGGCAATTCGTTTAAGGCTTCATACGGGATTCGATATCCAAGAGGAGTCGGATGACCCCGCCGATTGTTTTAAAAAGGAGAAAGTAGACGCCTCCCAACAAAACGCCAATAATCCCCGCCGCCCGCGGAGCATCAGGGCCGCCTCCCCCGATCAAAATGACCACCGTGACGACGGCCCCGACGACCAAAGAGACCCAGCCCAAAATATCAAAGATACGTCCACTGGTTCTAAGAAAACGATAATTATTTCCCTCCATGCCTTTCCTCCTTATTCAGCCGTCCCCAAGGTGGCAACTCCTCCCCCCAAACGACGTTTTCGATACTGCCGCATATATTCCCGCATATAAAGCCGATAATACTCCCGGTGCGTCTGGCGGTATTCCCGAATATGGTCAGGATGGGCCTGCCGCCACTGCCTCGATCGGAGACTCCGTTTATTTCTCCAGTGGGGATTGGCATGAATGTGCCGGAAGTAAGCGGGATTTCTTTCTCTCCAAGAAAGAATGTTTCGTTTCTGGCGTTCTTTTTGGCACTCTGGCCTGGAACAGACCTTTTGGCCGGGACGATATTTGCTCGGCATAAACGTCTGCGAACAGACTTCACAACTTTGACCGTTATTTTGGGTATTATCTTGTATTGGAGACTCTGGTTGTAACTCTAACATATTAAATTAGTTTCGCTATTTATGATACGGTTTTGATACGGTTTATTCAGCTATTACTTGCGCTTAATACTCCTTTGTCCGGCTGACTCTACCAACCTCTCAAACCATAGGAGCTTTATTAAGTTTTGTAAAGAAGTATAGCATACTTTTCGTTAAACGTCAAGATAGGAAGCAGAAAAAGGTTTGCGGTACCGTAAACCGTAAACTTGTAAACCGTACACAGTAATTTTAGGAAGGATCATAGCCCCACGGGGATTTGGCGCCTCAGCCCTATTCGGGCTTCGGTCGGCCACCCGCCCCCGCGGCTTCGTTCGGCGAAGCCGAACGTGCGGGGGCTCCTCTTCAAATCCCTGGAGTTATTAATGGAAAGAAATAGCCCCACGGGGATTTGAACCCCGGTCTTCAGGCTGAGAACCTGACGTCCTAGACCAGGCTAGACGATGAGGCCGGAGGAAAATGGGGGGATACCGAACGGGGCATATTATATCACGCCCTAGGACGACTTTCTACTGAAAAACCCCTATCGCGAGAGGGGCGTTTCGGAGTACTTGTCCATCTTCACCCCGACATAGCCCGGCACACCCATTTCCGGCACATCCAACCCGTACAACTCTGCCGTTGCATGAGCCCGGTTACCGACCATCACATTAATCAACTTGAAGACGACCAAAGAGATCAGTCCAACATAGATAAAGTTCGATAAGATGCCGACGCATTCTGCGGCAAACTGCGCGGGGCATCCATAGAAGAGTCCCTTCACAGTTCCTGCGACGCCATTCCAACCGTCGCCGTAGGTCCCATCGGCAAAGAGTCCAAGGGATAAACACCCCCAAGCGCCGTTCACGCCGTGTACCGAAATAGCCCCCACCGGATCGTCGATCTTGAGTACCCTCTCGATGAAAAAGACTGATTCGACGACCAGGACTCCGGAAACAAGCCCGATAATACAGGCGCTGGCTGAGTTTACAAAAGCGCAAGGTGCGGTAATGGCTACCAAGCCGGCGAGCATTCCATTACACATCATGCTTGGATCCGGTTTCTTGCCCCGAATCCGCCACATCCAAAGCGTTGCTGCAACTGCCCCGGTTGCAGAAGCAAGCATGGTATTTACGGCAACGATGGCGATGCGGAGGTCTGTCCCTGCGAGCGTTGAACCGGGATTAAAACCGAACCATCCAAAAGCAAGAATAAAAGTCCCTGTGATGGCCATCGGAAGATTGTGTCCGGGAATGGCATTGGGACTTCCGTCGCTATTGTACTTCCCAATGCGGGGGCCCAGAATCCAGGCACCGGCGAGGGCGATCACCCCACCGGTCATGTGGACTACCGAGGAACCTGCAAAATCCACATGGCCGTGCCCGAGGCCGAAATTCTGTCCTAACATCGCGAGCCACCCACCGCCCCAGACCCAGTTCCCAAAAATCGGATAGATGATGGTTCCCACAAACCACCCATAGATAAAGAAAGCGGAGTATTTCCACCGCTCCGCCATGGCCCCTGTCGGAATCGTCGCGGTCGTATCCATAAACACCATCTGGAAGAGAAAGAGAGCAAACACGGCGACGTCGTACTGACCGGACAGGAAAAATCCTTTCGCGCCAAAGAGCCCGAAGGATTTTCCAAAGAGGGTGAGGGTGACTTCGTGATTGAGCCCCGCGTATCCCCCCATGGTTCCGATAGCGCCGAGGCCGCCAAACATAAAGGCGAAGCCGCAAATGTAGAATCCGAGCATCCCGAGGGGGTAGATCATAAAGTTCATCGCCATCGTATGGGCAACATTCTTTGCGCGGGTGAGACCGGTCTCCACCAAGGCAAAACCCGCCTGCATAAACATGACGAGGAAGCCGGTAACGAGCGTCCACACGATATTAATGGCGACCCGGTTATGTCCTACGGCATCGGCCAGCTCTTTCATGGTGGGGGCACCGGGCGTCGCGGACGGGACATCAAAGGCTGCCCCGGTGTTGAGTCCGCTTGGATCGGCGTCCCTTGCTATGGCAGTCCCACAGACTCCCACAAGACCCATGATCAAGACAAGGCCCAGAACAACCCGTATCAAACCCTCATATTTCCTTATTGTCATTTTGGATGCCTCCCTCATGTTTGACCTTTGGATAGATCTGATAATAGCAGGGTAACAGGTGGGTTTTAGCGTGTCTGTGTTACAAACAGATTACGTCTGCATTAAATCGCTGTAAACTATTTCACAAAGGAGGGTGGGAGAAGAAAGTGTGAGTCAAGAAATGGTGCCGGGAGGGGGGTCTACTTCGCTGAGTTGCTTGCGCACTCAGCTTCGTAGAACCTTTACCCTTAATCAATTCCTACGTAGCCCAAGAATGAAAATTCTTGGGCGTAGTAGAGTGGTGCCGGGAGGGGGGTCTACTTCGCTGAGTTGCTTGCGCACTCAGCTTCGTAGAACCTTTACCCTTAATCAATTCCTACGTAGCCCAAGAATGAAAATTCTTGGGCGTAGTAGAGTGGTGCCGGGAGGGGGATTTGAACCCCCAAAGCCTTGCGGCCACTAGCCCCTCGAACTAGCGTGTCTGCCAGTTTCACCATCCCGGCATATGAGAAAAGTAAAAAATTATAGCATTATGATCGAAGATTGGCAAGCATGGATGTTGCGCCGCGGTTCCCACGCTCCCGCTCAGGGTGATTCGGCATCGGTTTGTATTCCAAAATTCGGTTTATGTTCCGTGCCTCATCAACTTCGCGGTCGGTGGGAAGCCGCGTCGCAACGGCACGAGGCCTCTGCCTGAGACGCATGTAGCTCGACCGAGCGGGCATGGCGTCCCGAGCGGATGCGAGGGACGAGCGAGGGAGAGCTCCAAGTGCAGTCCGCCACGCTGGGGCGGACAAGCGGTGCGGCGAAGGCAGGGCTGAGTGACGTTATGCTATTTTCCGAGGAGCATACGGACCGCGAAGAATAGGAGAAGGGCTCCGAAGCACCTTTTCAAAAGCAGGTCAGGAAGCTTATCCGCAATGACCGCGCCAACCCACCCGCCCAGGAAAAATCCGAGGCAGATGAAGGCGGCGATGCCGAGCTTGACATTGCCGCTCAGGTAATATCGCCATGCGGCCAGAAGCCCGATGGGAGGAACTAAAATGGCGAGGGTTGTCCCCTGCGCCTGATGTTGCGTCAATTTGAAAAAATAGACCAGGGCGGGAATGAGTAAAATACCGCCTCCCACCCCCATGAATCCGCTTAAAATTCCTGCCAGAAGTCCGAGGAATATAAAGGAAAGTCCCTGCATGTTAATCTCCCATAATGAGCACATAATTTACGGAGTCTAAGAGACGACGTAAATTATGTGTGCGAATTAAGCCCCGCCCGCTTTGCTTCGCAAAGCGAAGCAGGCGGGGTCAAATTCAGCCACAGACTTACGTCATTACATTCCCTGCCTCGCCGGCAGGCGGGCGTAATTCTGGGCTTCATTTGAAAAACGTTTCGGTGAAAAATTTGCCTCAAAAAGTGGCTCCGCTTTTTTGCCGAGAAGAAGATCGGAGGCGAACTCTCCCACGGCGCTGCTCGTGGTCATTCCATGTCCATCAAGGCCTGCCACCCAGAAAAAGTCTTTGATTTTTCCGTCCCAGCCGATGCAGAAATTGTCGTCGGGCGAAAAGGTCCTTAAGCCCCCCCAACAGCGACGGATGGAAATTTTCGGAAGCTTCGGAAAATAGACAAGCCGTTTCCGTAATCTGTTCCACGCCAGCTCCCGCTCTGCGGGACAGCGGCCGGCCGGTAGCGGATCTTGGTCACAAGGGCTGAGTAGAAGCCCTCCTTCTTCCGGCCGGAAATAGAGGGCGTGCGTCATATCCCAAACAAAAGGCCAGCGGGGATCGACACCGGGGATCGGCTTGGAAAGGAGGAGATGCCGGCGATACGACTTGAAATAAATCGGTGCCGCTCCCGCCATCTGGGCAATCGATTCCGCCCAAGCACCCCCCGCATTCACCAAGATGTTCGTTTTGACTTTTCCTCTGGACGTCTCCACTTCAAATCCTCCTTTAGAATCAGGGTGAATCGCTTTCACTTTCGAACCGATCCAGATCTGCGCCCCGCCGCGTTTCGCCCCTTTAAGATATCCTGCAAGGAGCGCATGGATATTGATAACGCCGTCGCTCGGACAGAAGAGTGCCTCTTCAAAATCGGCCCCCTTCAAAAGAGGGACTTTTCGAATCGCTTCTTTCACGGAAACCCATTCAAGAGGAAGACCGATTTTTTGGGCAAGGAGCGCTGAACGATGAAGCGAAACCTTCTCCTTTCCTTTCGCAAGGAGAAGAGAGCCGCAAGAACGGTATCCCACCTTCCAATCGGCAGGAAGCGAGCGCAAAAATGCGGCCCCTTTTTGGGCAAGACGTCCGACTGATTCATACGTCACGACCTGACGGATCATCCCAGCGTTTTGACCGGAGGCGTGACGGCCGAGTTCCTTTTCTTGTTCCAAAAGGAGAACGCCCTTTGCTCCCTTGTGGGCGAGAAAATAAGCGAGGGAAAGGCCCGCCACTCCCGAACCGACAATGGCATACTTGACTTTTTTCATCGCAAATATCCCATGATACGATTGTGTAATCCGTGTTGAATACTTGTGTAACGTTAATTGTGTAATGTGTAATAAAAGTACACTCCCTAGCTCATTACACTTTACACATTAAACATTACACAACTTTATTATATCAGAAGATTGACTCAGGGAGAAAATAGGAGTAGAATGGTTTTTTTGGAGGACAGTTGAGGTATGGAACCAAAAGAAAACCGGAAAGTTGAGGGAGTTGAGCCGTTTCCTTCTTCCCGTAAAGTCTATATCCAGGGAAAACACTATCCCGAACTCCGCGTGCCGATGCGTGAGATTTCTTTGGAAGAGCCAAACAGACCGATGGATGTTTATGACACAAGCGGCCCCTACACGGACCCCCAGGTGACAACAGATGTTCAGAAAGGTCTTCCGCCGATCCGAAAAAGCTGGATCGAAAGACGCGGAAGGGCCGCCGAAGGCGAGCCTCGCCGGATGAAAAACGGGTGGCGGGGACGGAATGTCACACAGATGCATTATGCGCGGAGGGGCATCCTCACCGAGGAAATGGAATATGTGGCCATCCGCGAGAATCAGTTGATCGAACAGCGTGTAGACGAAGTTTCAAAAGCAGAACATCCCGGAAATAGCTTCGGTGCTTCACTCCCCGAACGGGTCACGCCCGAATTCGTCCGCGAGGAGGTGGCGCGGGGGCGTGCAATCATCCCCGCCAACATCAATCATCTTGAACTGGAACCGATGATCATCGGCCGGAATTTTCTTGTGAAGATTAATGCCAATATGGGAAATAGCGCCGTGACCTCTTCCGTTGAAGAAGAGGTGGAAAAAATGATCTGGGCGACCCACTGGGGAGCAGACACCATCATGGATCTTTCAACGGGTAAAAATATTCATGAAACGCGCGAATGGATCGTGAGAAATTCGCCGGTCCCCGTCGGGACTGTTCCCATTTATCAAGCACTCGAAAAAGTGGACGGGAAAGCGGAAGACCTCACATGGGAAATGTATCGGGATACCCTGATTGAACAGGCGGAACAAGGAGTCGATTATTTCACCATTCATGCCGGCGTTCTCCTCCGTTATATTCCGCTCACGGCGGAGCGCGTGACGGGTATCGTCTCCCGAGGGGGATCGATCCATGCCAAGTGGTGCCTCGCCCACCACAAAGAAAATTTTACCTATACCCATTTTGAAGAAATCTGCGACATCATGAAGACGTATGATGTTTCTTTTTCCCTCGGAGACGGACTCCGCCCGGGAAGCATCGCCGATGCGAATGACGAAGCGCAGTTTGCGGAACTTTCCACACTTGGGGAACTGACGAAGATCGCCTGGAAGCACGACGTTCAGGTGATGATTGAAGGGCCGGGGCATGTGCCAATGCAGCTCATCAAAATCAATATGGATAAGCAACTGAAGGAATGCGGCGAGGCTCCTTTTTATACACTGGGCCCTTTGACGACGGATATTGCACCCGGATACGATCACATCACCTCGGCGATCGGCGCTGCGATGATCGGTTGGTACGGTACAGCACTCCTCTGTTACGTGACGCCGAAGGAACATCTCGGGCTTCCCGATAAAGACGATGTGAAGGCGGGCGTGATCGCCTATAAGATCGCGGCGCACGCCGCAGACCTTGCCAAAGGACATCCTGGTGCGCAACTTCGAGATAACATTTTGAGCAAAGCCCGTTTTGAATTTCGCTGGGAAGACCAATTCAATCTTTCCTTAGATCCCACCACCGCAAAAGCGTTCCACGACGAAACCCTCCCCCAAGAAGCGGCAAAAGTAGCTCATTTCTGTTCCATGTGCGGACCGCACTTCTGCAGCATGAAGATCACGCAAGATGTCCGTGAGTATGCGAAACAGAAAGGGATCGACGAAAAAGAGGCGCTGGAGGCGGGCCTCAAGGAAAAATCGGAAGAATTCAAAAAATCGGGCTACAAAATTTACCAATAACCCTCCGTTAATCGACGCAACAGCAAGGTTCCCTTCCCTTGTTTTTCTCCCTTTTGTAAGGCATACTTAAAGGAAGTGCCCTTTTCAAAGAGGGGGTCTTTTTTTCTCTTCTTTTTTACGACTTTTAATGAAGTCATAACTTATGGAACTCTAACGAGTCCCATAAGTTATATGACTGAATTAATCCCGAGCACCCCTTGATCTCAATGAGGTGCGAGGGGAATATAAAGATATGAAACAAGTTATGAGAAAATTCGCAGCGCTTACTGTTATAGAGATTTTCCTTTTCTCAAGCCTTTTCCCGGCTTGGGCAGATCCCTTTCCGACACCCACCTCTTCTCTCCTCCGCCAACGCCAAACTGCCCGGGACGGCTCAGACCTCGAAGCCATCCGCGAAGAACTCGAAGAGCAATCAAAAACAGCACAGGATGGCGGCAGCCGGACCGGCTTGAGAAGTGTTGGAATCACCCGACGGGAGGGGAAGGGATTTTGGGTGGGAGAGGATTTGTTCATCCATATCTATGATATCGAGAAAGACAAGGTCCTCTTACAGATTGAACGGAAAGGACAAATTCTTATGACTGTCCCGATGAGAGTAGGCCAAGAACCTTGGAACTCATTTACCAGAGGGATTCTTGCAAAGGGAGTAGATGGAGGAGACTATTCCTTCGGTCTCTATTTGAGGGAAGTCACAAAAAGAGAGGCCCGTCTCTTCGTCGTTGCGCCGGAAATGGTGCGGATCGACCAGCCAGAGGTGATGAAATCAGAGAGTGACTCCGCCCGCGATGGCGGAAGAAAAGATGCAAGGGAAGGTCTTGTGAGGAAAAGAGGCCTCGCAATAACCCGCCGAGAAGGTGAGAGATTCTGGGTGGGGGAAGACCTCCTCATCCGCGTGAGCAACATCGGTAGCCGAACAGTGACATTGCATATGGAGCAGGGGGGACAGGCTCCCCTGGATGTCCCGATAGCGGTGGGACAAAAGGTCTGGCAATCGTTTACAAAAGGTTTACTTGCGAAGGGAGAAGATGGAAAAGAGTATCCATTCAGTATCTGGTTGGCCGGAATAGAAAGGGGGGCTCGTCTGTTTGTTAAGGCGCCAAAAATAGTCCGGATCGACCGCCCGGAGATCCGAGAGCGGCGGGACCGTGGCATCCCTCCCCCCGAAGCGAAAGATGGCGCAAGAAAAGTATTAAAGGATGGAGGAAACCAAGAGTCGGCGTGGCCAGAATTGGCGTACCACATCAGGCGTTTTGAGAGTGCCGATCCTGAAACGAAAATTGCGGAACTGAGCGCAATTCAGGAGGGATTGTCTCACCGCCCCTTGGTTCCGAGAGACGAGGTTGTAGCACTTTTTCTCAAACACTATCAAACCGTTCGCGGGGAGGTCCTCCGGGCCCACTTACTGGGTGCGCTGGTTCATTTAGGGATTCAAAACCCGAAAATTCAAGAACTTTTTGACCAAGAGATCCGTTCTGCGCCACCCCGCCTCCTGCAGGAAGGGTTGATGGCGTATGCGGGGACACTTCATAGACGCGAAGTCACTCTCATCTCTCCTCAAACCCTCGAGAGTCTCAAAAAACTCCTTTCCCACCCGGATGAAGAGGTCTCTTATGCGGCACTCTATGTGTTTGTCCATGCGTTGGGTGGTTTTTCCGAGAAGGGTCAGGGAGTACCCCTCTTGAAGGCGGATCTGCTCACTCACGATGCCTCCTTTGTCAAACGATTGCGGAAGTTGATGCAGTCCCGTGAAATTGCAACGTCCTATCTTTCTGAGGACTTGATGGAGAGACTCGGATTAGGCCGTGGAAGGCCGGATCCCACCTTTGAAGGATATGTGGACTGGCTTGAAGCCCATGCCCTGCGGAAAAGAGAGGTCTCCCCGCAGCTCAATGAGGATCAGCTGGGGGTTTTGTACGGGCTCATCAACCAGAACGAACGAAAACTCCCCTCTCAGTTTATGGGAGACCTTTTTAGGCAGGGAAAGAAGGTTATTTTTGTTGCCGATGTGACACGCAAAGGCCGTTCCCTCCCATTCTTGGCGGACGATATCCTGAGACTGAAGGAAGAGGTGGGCCTGAACCGTGTGGCACTTCCCTTCCCCGCCTCCGAGGCGGAAAATTTACAAAAATTTGCAAGGGGTGAACTTAAGCTCAACGACTGGGACTATGGCGCTGCGCACTTTCTGGCGCAGGGCATCGATACAGAGGGGGCTCTCTATGCAGAGGCGTTCAGGGCGTTTTTGCAAAGACTCAACGGGAAAGTCCGATTTATTTTTTATGGGAAAGAGGCACAGGAAGGCGAAGTAGCCCTTACGACCCACCTCCATCCGATTCAAGAGGCTTTGAAGGAGTTGGGCGAACCGAGGATTCTCGTCGTTGGAATACCACCGATGGGAATGCAGCTGGCACGAAAAAATCTTGTCACACACAGCGAGTGGGTGACCCTGTCCATTGCACGCGAGTTGGGGGAGTGGATCGGTGAGGAGCGCATCGCTTCCCTCATACAGGTGGACGAGGAGACATGGTTCTGGGACCACTTCTCCGACGTCCACAATCTGATTGAACTCATCGAAAAATTTCCGATTTTTGAAAGTTTCGGCATCGGAATACAAGAGACCTCAATCGCTTTGCTGAACTTCAGCCGGTCTTATCAGCAACCCTTCGGATCCGCATGGGATGGAATCCTTTTCAGGGAAACAGGCCTCGATCAGGCCCCCCAAGGCACAGAGGTCTTATGGAACAAAAAGCGGTTGGGGGAGAGTTCTGGGGAAAAATATCTTGAAGTCCCCTTTGGAAGGAAAGCCTGGATTGAAGCCGGGAGCTTTGCCTACCGGGTCTGGATGGAGGACGAGGACGTTTATGTCCGGAGGTATGACAAAAAACAGTATACCCCCGTGGGCTCCATTCATCGGCTCGAGCTAAAACAGCTATTTGCCGTGGGACGACTAGCGGGGAATTATTTGCTGAACGACTCTACTCTTTCAGGAATTCATTTTACAATGGTCATTGGAAGAAATAAAAAAGGTGATCTCATCCTCGGTGTATACGATCTTAATTCTACAAACGGCACCAAGGTGGCATGGAATGAACCGAGAGCCGTGCGAGACGGGGGAGACAAAAAGCTTCCTGTACTTCCAAATCCGGCCCCATTACTCAACGCCATTCCTCAAGAGGCGGCGTACACTGAATCTTTCTCGTTCCCGTAAAATTTGGTAGAATAAAGACATGGTTGAAATCCATGTCCTCTATGAAGGGGATCTGCACTGCAGGGTCATTCACGGCCCTTCCGGAACGATAGTCTCCACCGATGCGCCGAAGGACAATCAGGGAAAAGGTGAATCGTTTTCCCCAACCGACCTTGTGGCCGCAGCACTCGGCTCCTGTCTCCTCACAACAATGGGAATCGTCGCCAAACGGCATGCAATTGACCTAAAGGGCTCAAAAGTAACAGTGGTGAAGGAGATGACTTTGGAAGGGCCAAGGAGGATCAAAAAGCTTGGGGCGACGGTGACACTTCCCGACCGCCTAAATGCCGAGGAGAGATCCCTTTTAGAACGGGCGGCGCTGACCTGTCCGGTTCACAAAAGTCTCCATCCCGATATTGAAGCGCCTGTTTATTTCCTCTATCAATAAACTATTCTCTTAATTCGACAAAAAATCTTTGAAGAGAAGCGATAAAGGAATTGAAAAAGCGGTCCAGATCATGGAGGGCGTTTTCGGGGCTACTGAGTTTTTCTTTCACGGAAAGGTAACGAATTTTCTTTTGGGCCGTTTCCGGATCTTTGATGAGCGCATATTTGACCGTAAAAATATGCCATTTGAAGACGCGGTTCCCGTCAGGATCCTCATCACCGATATGGGGAGAAGAGGCTATGGTCCTCTTGACCCACTTGAGAAGGAGGTATTGATAAGCCCTCACCAGCGGCAGAGACGACCATAACGCAACCCATGCCAACACATAGGGCACCAGAAAATAAAAAAGGATTTTGAGGCTAGCCATCAAAAAGGCTACTCCGCATAGACCAAATCGGATTCACTCCCATAAAATTTGTACGGCTCTCCCCATTGATGAGGATTTTGAAGGTCCCACGGTTCTTCTTCAAATGGAACCGGCTTAAACCGGATCCCCCAGTTCCCGCCGTAAATCAAAAGGGATGACCCGCTCCCCGAGTCAGAAACCTTTACAGCGTATGCCGGAGAAGGGACTCCCCCTTTTTCGATCCCTGCCACCCAGCATAACACCTTTTTCCCTTCCCGCTCAAGCCACATCTTTTGAACGGCTTTGGGTGGAGAGAGCGCTTCAAAGAGCTGAAGCGGGGTCGCTTCACAGTTCGGGTTTTCTTCGATTTCAAGATACATTAAGGAGAAGGGGCTGGACTTTCGAATCCGCGGTCGATGGGAATGAGCTGCGTTTGACCACCATGTTCGATGACGGCACCGTCCTTGCGGATCTCGCGAACCGTGTAGTCGTCAAAGGTGTCCCCTTGCGCGTAAAGGTCTCCTTCAATGACGACGAGGGGACGTTCCTCAGACCAGATGATGCCCTGGACCCAAAGGCCGTCTTTGAGGCCTGAGGTCGTAAGGAGATTTCCCTGAGTGTCGATGAGAGGTTTCATCGGATCGCGCCGGAAGGCGACATTATACTTTTCCTGATGCCCGCTTAATTCTTTATAGGTAGTGACCGCCTGAGAGAGTTGGTCGACGGTACGTTCGTATTGCGGCGCGGCCTGTGTCACGGCGGCTATGAAAATAAAAAAGAAAAAAGTGACCAAGGCAACAGTGTACGGTGTACGGTGTACGGTGTACGGTAAACCGTAAACCGTTAACCGTAAACGACGAAGTCTACGCATTCCTACTGTCCTCCCACAAACGCATTCATCTTGATGCTGAGCCGAAGATTCTGATTCTGCGTAGAGAGCGTCCAGGAATTAATCTGAAAGGTGTTTTGGGATTCCACCTCACTCATCCAACGGGCGAGTTTATTGAAAGCGCCGGTCACCTCCAGTTCAAGAGGGATGGAACCACTCGATTGGGTCCTCTCCCCCTGCAGGCGGGTTTCAGTAATCTGGACGCCGTTACGGCCGGCCGATTTCTGAAGGGCCTGCATCGCGCTTTGAGCATCTTGAAGTGTTGTACCGCCTTCAAGTTGCTCCATCCTCACCTGATGGCTTTCCGCAAGAAGCGTTTTAAGTTTCGGCTTGATCGCCGCGAGGGTTTTTGCGTCACGCCAATCCTGCAATTTTACCTTTTGCGGAGCCACAAACGTTGCCGCGACAAGGCCGTTGACGAGAAGGGGCACCGCAAGAAATATCAACCAGTAACCATAGGTACGTATGTTGAAATGAAAGTTCATTGGTAACTTACTCCTAAGATCTCATAGTGTACGGTGTACGGTGTACAAATACCGTAAACGGTAAACCGTTAACCGTAAACACGAACTCCCAATTTAACGCTCCCATTCGGCGGCCAGTTCAAAAGAATAGATTTCGGCTTTTCCCTGCATTTTCTGCGAGGAGGCCCCAAGGTCACACCTCTTTAGCCGCTCGCGAAACGCGGGGTCCGCTTTGAGTGATTCAATCCATTTTTTCGTCGGATTGTCATAGGGGTTTTCGGGATTCACCAGATAGATCGCCTGAACGCTCACTCGGCGTCCTTCGCGGTCGCCGGAAAGGCCGGTGATCCAGGTCCTTGCCGGCAGCGTCTTGGCGATAGCTGCAAGTCTTCCCCCGAAAGGAAATTCTTCCCTTTTTCGCTCGATCATCGGGCTCAACTGTTCAAGTTCCTTCACAGCATTTTGCTGCATGAGTGCCATTTCCTGTTTGAGCGCGGCCAGCTCGGAAGAGGAAGAAAGTTCTCCCTGAAGCCCTGCCTGCACCTTTTTCCACTCGGCGCGGGAGGAGGCGGCAATACTTAAGAGAACTCCTAAAAAGAAAATGTTTGCCGCAAGATACCCCAGCGCCACAAAAATAAGGGCGCGGCGAATCCGGAGCGGAACGATGTCATGACGGAGAAAATTGATGGAAAAAACCACCGTGGAGTTTGGAGTGCGGAGTGCGGAGTGCGGAATAGATTCTCCACTCCGAACTCCCAATTCCGAATTCCGAACTTCCTCGGTTTCTTGTTTTTCCTGCAATCTGTTTAGCGCTTTCGTTAAAGGTGCCATCTCACGTCGGCTGCCTGAGTGCCAGCCCTATGGCGACCGCCAAAAGGGGCCCCACTCCCTGATCCACCTTCAGCCCCGGCTCGAGTCCCAGATCCTCCAAAGGATCCCAGAAATCGACCGGCCCACCTGCCGCCGTCGCCAAAAGCATTTTAAGGTCCCGGCCGCTTCCGCCGCCGGTGAGAAAGACCCCGTCGAGTTCGCGAAGCCCCCCATGAGAACGGGCATAGCCGAGGGAATCGCGCACCTCCGTAATCCATTCCTTTTCTTGTCCTTCGGTCAGGGCCTTTGCACCCAGAGGAAGGTCCCGGACTAACATGAGTCCGTCCGGTCCTTTGGCAATCACAAGATTCGTACTTCTTGATCCGATATTCATGAGAAGCACTGTCTGGGGGGATGATTCTTTACTCCCCCGAAGCGCCCAATACGCATTCCAAAGAGCAAGCCCTGCAACATCGGCGACCACCGGACGAAGCCCTGCTTTTTTGAGAAGGTCCACGCGTCCGAAAAGAGCCGCCTTGGGAGCGATAGCCAAAAGGCCGCGTGTCACCTCTTCAGTGCCTTCCGGAAAGGTATGCCAATCGACCGCCATGAGGTCTTTCGTGCGGCCATGAAGGAGTTCTGTTTCGCTTTCAAGCCGGATCGCATTCAAAAGTTCCTTCCTCGGCATCTTTGGAAATGCAAAAGGCCGAACCACTACTTCCGGAGCGGCGACACTCACCGCGGCGTAGCGGGCCGTGATGTTCGCTTCGGCAAGGAGTTTCTGAAGCGGCTCAATTGGATCGATTCCTTCCGTAGAGGCCACGCCGCACCGCTTAAGAAGAATTTTCCCGTCGGTCTGCGTCACCTCCACCGCCTTGATGAAACTAGAGCCGATGTCGATGCCCACGAGTGGCGTCGTAACGAATCTGTCTATTATCTGTCCGATCATTTCATTTCCATGTAAACTTTGTATAATGTTTATTGTGTAAAGTGTAATGTCGCTTCGTTACACATTACACAGTCCACATTAAACAAGGATTCAGCACCTATTCCACAGTCCACTTTACACAAGTAGTTTTTCCCTATTGGATTTCCTTCCACCCGCCTGCTGTCACTACGGTTGTTTTCACTTCAGGAGGATAGTAAAAGCCGGGCATAAAGGCGTAATACTTCAGAGGATCTACGAGGTTTTGATGATCATCTTGATAGATACTCGAACCTTGAATTTGTACGCTCTGCCCCATAATCACTCCATGAATTTTAGCTGGGCCCAAATCTACAATTCCCGGTGGGACCGAATAAACGTTCCCAAATATTGTCGCACTACCACTTGACCGCTTGATGTCGCCCCCAGAAATCACAACGGGATAAGGAAGGGGTGCGCTAATTGTTCCATCGCCAGCGAGTGTCACCTTGGTTACGCCCACAACAATTGCATTGGTGAGATTCACATTTGTTCCTATAGTTACTTCCTGCTCAACGAAATAAACAACGTGATCCGCCGTTATGTTTTTAATAGTAAGGCCAAGAGGGTTATTATCATAGATATAAGTAAAACCGGGAAAATTGCTCTGTTGGCGATAGTAATTTTGGGGGTTAGGTAAAGGATAAAAGCCCTCAGAAATCTTATCGAGAGTAGGAAGAGGTCCTACGGCCGGCTCGCGCCCTTCCGCAGGGTCACATTTAGGAATTGTCCCAACATCGCATGGAGCGGGCTGACCGTTATTCTTACTTGGACATGGACCTTGAGTGCAATTGATCAAATTAAGTCCTGAAACGGCCTGAACTTTTGCCTCAAGGAGTTTCAGTTCACCGCGCACATGACCGATGGCGCGAAATATTAAAATACCATTCAAGTCTGCTGTAGCGGTTTCACCTGGAGGACCAAATAAGGGGGGGCCTGAGGCGTCATTAAACGCTCGTACTTCATAGTGACCGTCGTCGAATGTCGCATCAAAGGGTAAAGGTGGAGCGCTCAAGGCATTGACCTCGCGACCGAATGAGGGAATGATGCATTGTGGTATCGGACATAGCGAGGGATAATGGGGATCTGTTACAATCAGATCTTTGACATAAGGTGGGGTTTCATTTAAAACAGGGGTCCAAGTGGGGGCGCCTGTAGTATTAATCTTAAACGTCTCTCGTGCCCGTTCGATGCCGGCATTCGCCAAATAAAAACCACCGTGGTTGTCCACCTCGTTCATCGCCATCCGGCGCTCCAAATAATCAAGATGCATGAACCCGGTGCCGCTGATCCCGAGGACCAGAACAAGGATGACGGAGAGTGCGAGAATGAAACCCTGCTCATTGTTCTTTCTCATATTGCATCCCCCATAGTTCGGAGTTCATGGTTCATAGAATCCTGTTATCCAATTCAAAAGTAAAAACGCAAAAGGCAAAATTACAATTAAAAATTTTAAATTTTGAATTGAACTTTTTACTTTTTCCTTTTGACTTTTAAATTCCTATTCTTTCCCGGCTAACTTCCATTCCGCAGGAAAAGTTCAGTTTCCAGCACTTCACGCTCAACTCTGGGACTTGTGACAATAGGGTGGTGGCTCACAACAAGCCGGAGCCGGGCCAACTTGTTTGGGATAACACTCGTAATACTAAACTCTTCCACTCGACTTCGAATGCCATCAATCAATACGGTTTCAGCGCCAACTCCTACACCTCCTGCACACGCCGGATGTACCACGAACCGGCCATTCGTAGGACTATTTGGACCACCTTGAAAACAACGTTCACCACCAAGACTAACGTCCCTACCAAACGAGATGGCTCCATAACCTGGCCCATTACTAATTGGTGTATAAGCAGTCGCTTCCCGTGCCACCGCCGCCATCGCCCGTATGACCATCTCCGCATCCCGTTGGGATTCGGCCTGGGCTTTGCCTGATCCCCAAAAGGCCCGCTCGGCGACAAAGGGAATAGCAAGTGCCATCATCGCAATCGCGCTGATCACCAAAGCCATTAGTAACTCTATAAGAGTGACTCCGTGTCTATTCATTGCTCACTCCATCAATCTGCTATCGAATTTAAAAGTAAAAACGCAAAAGGTAAAATTACAATTAAAAATTCAAAATTTTGACTTTTGAATTGCACTTTTTCCTTTTTACTTTTACCTTTTGACTTCTCGCTCCCAACTCCCCACTCATGGTGTTCTCAATGTCCTCACATGCACCCGGTGAAAGTCGTCGTCGGTGGTGTCGCCGGGAGTAAACCAGACCTTCGCACTCAACTCCAAAACATCATGCGTGGAAGCGGGCGTTCCTGCAGAAGGATCGTCTCGCCACCGCACCGTCGTTACGATTGGCTGTTGACCGATATCCTCCACGTCGACTGTTTCCGCCGGTCCGTCGAATATCCAAGTACAAGGTAACCCGCTACAGGCGAGCTGATGAAGAACATCGTTTGCCGGCGAAATCAAAGTGGGATTCGTTTCCATAAGTTGTTCCAGCCGCTGGCGGGCACGCTCCAAAGCGGCGCGGCGGTTGCCGGTCTTGCCGATCCCGCCTTTGGCATAGGCAAAGTAGGTGAGCGTGGCGATCGAGGCCAAGGCCACGATGAAGATACTGATGAGGATCTCAATCAGTGTAGCACCGCGCTTTGAACAAAGCATAAGTTACCTCATGAAATCACCAATAACCAAATAACAAACACCAAACAAATTCCAAGGATTCAATAACCAATCACCAAACTTGGGTTTGGTTAATTGGAGCTTGAAAAATTGGTTATTGTTTGTTACTTGGAATTTGGTTATTGGTTATTCCCTTGTTTTCCTCGAATGGGATCGTCAAAAATAGAACCGTTGTAGATGCTCACTAATTAGGTAACTCTTTTGGTATCCTGTAACCAGAGGAGGTACCTATGCAATTTAATCACCAGGTCATTCTCAAGCGATGGAAACCTATTCTACAGGAG
>Ga0209824_10000912_pt1 | contig 17692 bp, 17 predicted proteins | sample VDWuncwatermetaG_FD_184124 | JGI IMG/M metagenome (GOLD analysis project Ga0209824, IMG submission 184124) | Wastewater microbial communities from Netherlands to study Microbial Dark Matter (Phase II) - VDW unchlorinated drinking water (SPAdes)... ... | reverse complement strand
TTACGGGAATATGAGGGAGTACGTTCGACTGTGAATCGACTTCGTTTCGAAGAGCCGGATGCGGGAAATCCGCCTGTCCGGTTCCGTGGAGGGGCCGCTCCAGAAATGGGGCGGCCTACTCCGATCTGCATACCTTTAGGGCCCGCAAGTGAGTAGGTACCTTTTAGGGGAAGTAGCGGCCGCCGGTATTCATGGAATTGCCGCCGGTATCCTCGGTTTCGCCACCCCAGACAATCATTTGCGAGTTAGCCCATACGGCAGTGTGTTCTCCTCGGTAATCCGGGGCATTGACCATTGAAGTTGCGCTGCAGGTATCGGCCGTGGGGTTGTAGACACCCCCAGTGTCATAGTTTAGGTCATGACTATCATTGGGTTCGCCACCCCATAGAATCATTCGAGACCCAGTCCAAACAGCGGTGTGATTTTTTCGTGCACTGTCGGCTGTCGGGCAAGTCGTCATGGCGGACCAGGTATCAGCGCCGGGGACGTAGCGTTTTCCATCAGAGGCGTTGATTGTAAGTTTGTTGCCGCCAAAGAGGATGAAGTAGGTTCCACTCCAAATGGCGGGAAAATCATAGCGCGCCACGGGAGCACCGGAGGTGTTTAGCGTTCGCCAGGTGTCGGACGTAAAGTTATAGGCCGCTCCATCGCTGTAGGTAACTGCGGTGCCAGTATTTTTATAGCCTCCTTGGATGATTAATTCCGTGTCAGTCAGGGCAAACCCCATTTGATCTCTAACCGAAAGAGGTGAAGCGCTTAGGCTCTGCCAGCTATCGGTTCCGGGATCATAAGCGGCGCCGTTAGCATAATAGGAGCCGCTGCCAGTGCCCCCCCAGATGACAAATTTTGCCCCCGTCCAAGCAAAAGCCGAGTTAACGCGTGGTGAAGGCGCATTGGTATTCGTCATGGCGCTCCAAGTGTTGGTTGCCGGATCATATAGGCTGCCAGTTCCTAAAACGCCGATTGCATTGACTCCTCCCCATACGATGAGCTTGGATCCCGTCCACGCGTAAGCAGCTTTCTGCCGACCAGAAGGAGCATTTGCCATGCCTGAGGCAATGGCAGTCCAACTATTGGTGGCAGGATTATAAATGCCTCCGTCATCCAAATTTGTTTCGCCCCCCCAGACGATCATGGAATCTCCGGTCCAGACCCCCACGTGTGATTTGCGAGCCGAGGGAGCACCCGTCGTTTGAGTGGCAAGCCAGGTATCGCTTGTGCCAAAGGCAAAGCCATTTGAGAGAGTCGCTGTTTGGGCGTCGGGATTAGTGACGACGATATCGACTCCGCCTGCCGCATGCGCTGGAGTGTCGCAAGCGATTGAGGTTGCCGGCGTGACGACGATATTATTACAAGCAACGCCGTCTAGGGTCACCGAAGCGGCAATATTAAAATTCGTTCCTGTGATTGTAATTGCCGTATTGCCGGCAGTGGTCCCCAGAGTCGGAGAAACAGAAGTGATGGTTGGCCCAGTTGTTGTGTAGGTGAACCCACTGTTTAGGGAGTCTGATTGCCCATCCGTATTGGCGACGGTGACACTGACGGCGCTTGCTGAATTGCCGGCAGGTGTGTCGCAGGTGACTGTGGTCGCGTTAACAACCGTGATATTGGTCGCAGCGTTGGCCCCAAAACTCACTAGAGCCCCTGCGAGAAATCCCGTTCCTGTAATGGTCACACTGGTTCCTCCGGCGATGGGTCCACTATTGGCAACGACGCCAGTAACCGTGGGTGCCGCGATGTACGTGAAGCTGCTCGTGAGAGATCCAACTTGGCTGTCGCTATTGGTGATGACAATATCGACGGTAGCGGCAACATGAGACGGTGTGGTGCAGATGACTTGAGTTGAAGAGATAACGTCAGTGGCGGAGCAAGGCGTCCCGTCCACGGTGGCAGTGGCACCAGTGATAAAACCAGTCCCTGTCAGGGCAAGGAAGGTCCCTCCAGCGAGACTACCACTCGTGGGTGAGAGGCTCGTGATCGTAGGAGCGGGTTGGTAGGTGTAGGCATTTTCCAACGTGGCAGACTGCCCGTCAGGGTTTGTCCAGATCAAGCTCACACTGCCCGCAGCATGCGCCGGTAAGGTGCAGGTCGCGGCTGTCGACGAAAGAAGTGAAAGGTTGGTGCAGCTTTCCCCGCCTAAAGTGGCGGTGCCGCCCGATAGTAAGTTCAATCCTGTTAAGGTTAGCGTGGTTCCGCCAGCAAGCGCACCCGAGGTAGGCGATGTGGACGATAAGCTCGGCCCTTCGACGGCGAAATGGACCGTCGAGCGGTCTCCTAAGAAACTGCAGCTTGCCGCAAAACAAAGAAGAGTCCAGAGCCAACGTTGCCGAACGAGAATCACAGTTCGAAAATAGTATCGCAACCCATCTCTCTAGTCTAGGCGAGGGATTCGTAGGCGGAGCAGAGTTGTTGGGTGAGTCGGGAACTGTGATTCTGCCATGCCCACTCAATGCAAGAAGATGCCGAAATCTTTCGACGGACTAAAATATCAGCCATTCGATCGGCGATTGCGGCGGGATCGTCTGGTGCAACGACATACCCGCTCACGTCATCGGATACGGCTTCTCGGCAGCCGCCTTCATTGGACGAGATCGCGGGAATTCCCCTCGCGTTTGCTTCAAGATAAACCAGACCGTAACCCTCAAATTGATTTCCGATTCTTCGTGGGAGCATCAGATATAGATCGGCTTGTTGATAGAGGGTTAAGAGCTTGGCATCCGTAACCTTACCATGAAAAACAATCTTAGCATCGAGGGCCTTATCATGGATCAAGCTCAGTAGTTCCTTGGTGTAGTCGCTACTCGAATCGAAACTACCCACGATATGAAAGACAAAGGGGTGGTTGTACTGACGGTTAAAAGCGTCGCAGGCTAAGATAGCCTCGCGGACGCCCTTACGTGGTTTCACTTGGCCGACGAATAGGATTTGGGCGGGCTGATCAGCAAGTTTCTCTGCCATGGATTGAAAGAAGGCATCCGGGACTCCCCCGGTTGCAACCTGGCAGCGTTGGTTAAATAATTTTCTTAAGGGGCGCGGTACCGCGTTCTTCCAATCTTCTCGTGTGTACTGGCTCAGAGCAATTAATAAACTCGCGCGTTGGATGGCGAGCGAGGAAAGTAAACGCTTGATGATTCCCATTCGGAAAAGTCCACCTGCGTAGGTCCCGTGGCCGGCAAGTACGAGCCGTGTTGCATGGGGAAGGACTAACCCGGCAGCCAGAGAGTACGGTTCAACCGTGATATGCATGATATCTGGCTTTAGGCGCGTAAGGACCCTTTGGAATGCGCACGCGGTCTGCATGAGTCCAACCGGGTTCGATCCTAAAAGAGCGCTAGCGAGGGGAAGGCCAAGGTGCTGTTCAATTTCCGTCGGTAGAACGGACTTGGTGTGCACGAGAGTTGAGACGCGGTACCCGAGTTTTTGAAGGCCTAATGCCAGATCAAGAGAATAGCGCCCCCACCCATTGGTGGGTTCAAGGGATTCCGCAACGATGAGCACATGGGATTTCATCTGCCAGGTATGTCATGAGTGTGAGTGGTTTTCAATTCACGGTCAGCCGGAATAGAGTTTCGTTCATGATTACGCTTGCCTAAGCATGATCACGTGTTACCGTATTTAAATCAATCACCTTGAAGGAGAATCAGAATGGCAAAAAAAGGCAAGAAACTAGAGAGCCTCGTTGTAGGTTCTAAGGCAAAGGCAGTGCTTAAAAAAGCGAATTGCAACGTCGCTAGCGACGCGTTCGAAGGCTTAAATGGAGTTGTTTATTGGTACCTAGAGCAGGCTGCAAAGCGCGCTAAAGCCAACGGCCGTAAGACTGTTCGCGCTCATGATTTTGTGATTTAGCTCCTAAGTTTTTCTATTTGCTAGAACGTCGCAGGGAATTTCCTTGCGGCGTTTTTTTATGGGTAGCCCGCCGCGTTACTGCTTTCTGCAGAAGATTCCGATAAGAAGTGTGGGGAGTCTTCTTCCTTTCTTAACAACATAATATACTCTGGGGTTTCGTTTGAGAGTTCTCATCACAGGAGGTGCTGGGTTCATTGGAGTTCATGCAGCCCACCACTTTGCCAAAAAATACGACGTTCTAATTTTAGATAATTGTTCGCGACAAGGAAGTGAGTCCAACCTACGTTGGCTTCAGTCTGAGCGGCCCACACAAGTCGCTAGAGTGGATATCCGAAATGCGAACGCGGTGGCTGAAGTCTTCAAAAATTTTCATCCCGATGTCGTCCTTCATCTCGCAGCGCAGGTCGCGGTGACAAGCTCCGTAGTCGATCCCAGACATGATTTCGAGGTGAATGCGCTTGGGACCTTGAATGTTCTTGAAGCCGTCAGGGTTTATTGCCCTCGGGCAGTTTTTCTTTTTGCGTCGACAAATAAAGTTTATGGTGGATTAGAACACCTGGATGTCTCAATGAATCAGGGGCGGTACGCGTTCACGGATCATCCCTTTGGAGTTTCAGAATCTGAGCCACTAGATTTTCATTCTCCCTACGGTTGTTCTAAGGGAGCGGCGGATCAGTACGTTAGAGATTATGCACGGATTTATCATTTAAATACGATCGTGTTTCGCCAATCGTGTATTTACGGCACCCGACAATTTGGAGTTGAGGATCAGGGCTGGTTAGCGTGGTTCGCCATCGCCTCAGTCACTGGCATGCCAATCACTTTATACGGTGATGGAAAACAAGTCAGAGACGTTCTGTGGGTGGGTGATCTAGTGGCCGCTTACGAAATGGCTATTCAGAAAAGCAGCCAGATCCGGGGGCAGGTCTTTAATATCGGCGGCGGGTCCGGGAATCAAATCTCGTTGGTCGAGTCGCTTGAAATACTTTCCTCGGCGCTTGGTAAACCCATGCCGATATCGATGGCAGATTGGCGGCCAGGAGATCAAAAGATCTTCGTGGCTGATATTCGTAAGGCGGCTTCTGATTTTGGATGGAAGCCTAAAACATCGGTTGCAGAGGGGATCCATGCCATGGTGCGATGGGTCAAAGATAACGAAAATCTATTTTCCAAAACCTTCAAGGTTGTCCCAAAAGCCGCCTAGGGCTATGATAGTGGTATGACCGATTTCTTAAAAGACTTATGGGGTTTCATGCGAGAGCGCAAGAAGTTCTGGCTTGCGCCTATTATTATCACGCTCATGCTCTTAGGAGCGCTGATCGTCTTTACTCAAGGCTCTGCGGTGGCGCCTTTTATCTACACGCTATTCTAGATCAAGCAATGGGTGCTACGATGCCACTCATGCGATTTGAGAGATTAAAATGAAAATTCTCGGCCTCTCCGCTTACTACCATGACAGTGCGGCTGCGCTATTGGTTGATGGCGTCGCAATTGCTGCGGCGCAAGAGGAGCGGTTCACTCGTAAGAAGCATGATAGCGCATTTCCCAGCCGTGCCATTCAGTATTGTTTGGATGAGGCCCACCTCAAGATTGAGGACCTAGATGCCGTCGTCTTTTACGATAAACCCTTTATCAAATTCGAGCGATTATTAGAGACCTACCTCGCCTATGCTCCTCGCGGTTTGAGATCCTTTTTGGCTGCGATGCCGGTTTGGCTTAAGGAAAAACTTTTTATCAAAGCAACCTTAGGCCAAGAGCTTAAAAAAATGGCTGGCAAGAAAGCTAAGCGTTTGCCAGAGCTTCTTTTTGCCGAACACCATCAGTCGCACGCGGCGTCTGCTTTTTTTCCCAGTCCGTTTCAAAACGCGGCCGTTCTGTGCATGGATGGTGTCGGTGAGTGGGCGACGACGTCAGCCTGGCAAGGGCGGGGCAACCAACTGACTCCCCTTTGGGAGATGGAGTTCCCGCATTCTCTGGGCATGCTCTATTCAGCGTTCACGTACTACACGGGCTTTAAGGTTAATTCTGGTGAGTACAAGCTCATGGGGTTGGCGCCATACGGTGAGCCTAAGTTTGTGGAGCTCATTTTAAATAAGCTCATTGATCTTAAAGACGACGGTACGTTCCGACTCAACATGGAATATTTTAATTTCACCGTTGGATTAACGATGACCAACGACCGGTTTGCTGATCTCTTTGGTGGACCTGCAAGAAAATCTGAATCTCAGGTCACTCAGAGAGAAATGGATATTGCTCGGTCAATCCAATGGGTGACGGAAGAAATTGTTCTGCGCCTGGCAAGGACGATCCATCAAGAGACGGGGCTAAGTAGTCTATGCCTCGCAGGGGGCGTTGCCCTGAATTGCGTCGCCAATGGACGATTGCTCCGTGAGGGGCCGTTTCGAGATATTTGGATTCAACCGGCGGCCGGTGATGCCGGTGGCGCGCTCGGCGCGGCCTTTGCCGTTTGGCACCAGCATTTTGAAAAACCAAGAAACGTGAGTGGCGTCGGTGATCAGATGCAGGGAAGTTATCTTGGCCCGGGTCTCGACGAGAGTAGCACCCAAGATTATTTGGAATCGATTGGGGCGCCTTACCTGAGGCTTGAACCGTCAAGGCTTGTAGCCGACGTGGCAAAACTTTTGAGCGAAGGCAATGTGATTGGTTGGTGTCAGGGGCGAATGGAATTTGGGCCGAGAGCCTTAGGGGCGCGTTCGATTATCGGAGACCCCCGCAATCAGAAAATGCAATCGCAGATGAATTTAAAAATTAAGTACCGAGAATCCTTCCGCCCCTTCGCGCCAGCGGTACTCGCTGAAGATGTCTCTGAGTATTTTGATATTTTCCGAGAGAGCCCTTACATGTTGCTTGTCGCCCCCGTCGCTAAGAGTCAGCGGTTAGCGGAATCAAAAGATACCGGTCTCTTTGGCATTGATAAATTAAATATTCCGCGTTCGAATATCCCGGCAGTCACCCATGTCGACTATTCAGCGAGAGTCCAAACTGTCCACCCCGAGACTAACCCTAAGTTTTATAGTCTTCTCAAGGCCTTTAAAGCGCAGACAGGATGTTCGGTGCTCGTGAATACCAGTTTCAATGTCCGTGGTGAGCCCATTGTCTGCACGGCCGAGGACGCGTACCGTTGTTTCATGCGTACCGAGATGGATTATTTAGTTTTAGAAAACTGTCTCATTGCTAAAGTTGGCCAACCTGATTTTGGACAGGACCAATCCTGGCAGAAAGAATTTGAGCTCGACTAATGATCGCTACGGTAAATTCTCAGAACACGTCGACTAAGGACCTTCGCAGCTTTGGGTTTATTCTAGGGGGTGGCATTGGATTATTCTTTGGGCTGATTCATCCTTGGGTTTTTAACCGAGAATTTAAACTCTGGCCGTGGGCTTTAGCGGTTGTTCTAGCGTTGATCGCTCTTGCTGCGCCCATCGGCCTAAAATATATTTACGTTGTCTGGATGAAGATTGGCATGGTCCTTGGGGCGATTAACACTCGGATTATTCTCACCGTCGTCTACCTGGTGATTTTTTCGCCGATCGCATTATTTTTTAAGCTGACCCGCCGCGATCGGTTGGCGCTTCGTTCTGATTCAACGAGATCTTACCGTGCGTCTCACCCCAAGGACCGTAAGATCTCCATGAAATCCCCTTATTAAGTTGAGGCGATTGCCGCCTTCGCCATTTTTCTCACGACGGATCTCGGGGCAAATCGGACTCCCTGCGCCATGATGGTATTGACCAAGCCACTGACGACAACGGCTTGGCCACGCATCATGGCATCCAATCCGATTTTAGCGACCTCACCGCCCGCAGTCCACTTCAGAGCTTTCAGGCTTCGACAGGTCCTTAACGAGGTAGCTAGCCTGGGTGCCATAGTCTGCCCTTATCTGCTCGCAGAGGGACTTCAACTTGGCTTCATTTCTGGCTACCAGAAGGACTGAGTGCCCAGCTGCCGCTAAAAGTTTGGCGAGCGATTCGCCGATGCCGCCGGATGCCCCTGTAATGATTGCGCAACCTTTTGATTCCACCAGGCCTCCTGATTCACCCTAAACTAACCCTAGGGACAGGGCATGACAACGGCTTAGGTTTTTGCTACAAACGCGCCATTCAGGATTTTGGGAGCGTGTTATTAAGTCGTTAATGATTTTGACGTTGTTGAGTGCTTTACGGAGCTGGGCTGGAAATCCAGTGGATTGGGCCTGCTCTCAACCGTATTCCCATCTGTATGTGGGGTTAGCTCAGGAGGCTCGCGTAGTGGGGGTCAATAGCCCTCGACTCTTTGAAGCATTGATCAATCACCCTGACCTTCAAGGCCACTTTGTCTTGGCGCTTCGGCATTCTCGTCTCATGGAAAAGGCCGACCATTTAGGTTTCTTTGAGGCGTTGGAAGTCGCCATTCGTAATTCAGGAATCGAGCTTATCACAGGCTATTTCGGCCTTGAAGAACTCTGTCAGCGTGTGGCTCATTCGGTGGGAATGCGTCTGCCTCGAGGGTGGGGCGCGGCGCTGAATCCAATCTTAGAGGAGTTGCATCGTCGAGAAAAGCTCGTGCTGCCTGAGATGACGGAATCGAAGCTTAAGGCAGTCTTAAATGGGATATCTTCCACGCGTCGACAGTCTTTGAGTGACGAAATTCGCTCAAAAATCGTATTCCATTCATCACCAAGATCTCCTGCCCGTAAGCCAACTCCAGCCCAAAGCAGTCAGCATCTTAAAACGATCATCAACCACTTACTTATAAGTTTAAAGGTTGAGCATCGACAACAAGCCTATCGGCATCATGAATGGATTTGGCATCTCGACCGATGGTTAGACACTAACGAATCGTCGTTTCTGAAATTCTTCAGACAGGTCCCAGCATCCTATCGATCTTTTTGCCGGGAAGCTCTCATGGTAGCTCTGGGGGTAAAGGATGGGCTTTTGAAAGCGTCCTCTTTACGGGAACACGTCGCTGCGAGTATCAGAAGCCGGATTCAATGGGTCAGGACAAAGGTTGATTTGCCTCCCCTAGAAAACGCCCGCCGAGCAGCAATCCAAATCGTTGAATCGAAATCCGAGCAACCTCTTAGCACCCGAGACGAGCGCATGCGAGCGTATGGCGAGCAGAAAAGTAACGGTTTTGAAATCGAATCTGAAATAACTCAGCCACGGGATGCAGATTTGGATTACAAATCCGAGACTGAATCGCAAACTAGGATTGAACCCTCTCGGGCTAGCTACCTTAATCTGGATAGTTCCAATGGGAATGGGGCTAAGGATTACATTTCTGAAGTTTTATTTAGCGATGCCAAGGCCCATACGGAATTTCATGAGTTTTTAGATGGGTTGGACGATCAGACGAGCCAAAAGATTGTTGAAGTGATCTGGAACTTGACACGAGGGGTTTCGCTTCAGGATTTTGGAAAAAAACTCAAAAACATGGTCGAGCAGCCCAAGGTTTACCGGATTAAGCCAAATCTAAGCAGCAAAGCCCGAGTGTATTTCTTTTTCAAAGATGGAGATGGGATTCGGATTGTGACATGGAGTTCAGACAGTAAAGATTTTACTCGTCAGAAGCACGAAATCGATCTCACTGCCGCGGCCCGAAGGGTTTACTTTGAATCGATCGAGAAATAGCGGGTTAAGATCGTTGTTGCTTGAAATTCTGGGCCAGTCTTTATATGAGTTCTAAATGAACTTGCTCATGCTCAGTGGCAATCACATGACCGCAGCGGGTAAGTACGATTCCTTCTATTATATGTTGGAAGAATTCTCTCAGTACTGGGACCGGGTGGATATTATTTGCGCTTCGGCTCCAGGGGCTAAAGCCCAAACACTTTTTGGTAATATTCATCTGCATCCGTCTTCATGGCCTAAGATTTTTCAACCCCTGTATATCCTTTGGAAGGGGCTTTGTTTAAGTCGCCACCGACATTATGATTTGATGACCGTGCATGAGTACGCTCCATTCCTGCATGGGATGGGTGGCTATCTTCTGACGCGGTTTAGAAAGATTCCCTTTATCAGCGAGTTTCATCATATTGAAGGCTACCCGATCGCCGCTAACTGGGTTGAGAAACTGCGTCTGAAATTATCCCAGGGCTATGTGGGCTTTATCGCAAAGTACGCGCTTGGGATTCGTGTGGTGAATCGCTTTGAAGTGCCCGAATTTCTCATCCGTCACGGGGTGCCCAAGCAGATGATCCATCATGTCGACTCCTTTCATATTCGACTCACCGATTTCTGCCCCGCCGATGGGATCAAAAAGAAATATGATGTTGTTTACTGTGGTCGACTGGTTGCGAATAAAGGCCTCCATATTTTAGTGGAAGCAATTGAAATCTTGAAAACGAAGTCGCCGAGTATTTCACTCCTTCTGATCGGTGAAGGTCCGCTTCGGGCTGAGCTTGAAGCTCAGATCGCCAAACTCAATCTCGCTGAAAATATAACGTTTTGGGGGTGGGCCGATAATACGGCTGAAATTGCATCGCTCTACCGCCAGTCGCGGGTTTTCGCCTTACCGTCTTTTGCAGAGGGCGGTCCCAAAACACCCATTGAAGCCATGGCGACGGGGATTCCCGTTGTCGTCACCTCAGTGGGTCTGATGAAAGAAATTATACGAGACGGTGAGAATGGATTTATCGTAGGCTGGTCTGCTAACGACTTTGCGAGTCGGATCGACGAGCTTCTTAGTGACCCCGCTCTTTATGAGCGCTTAAGTCGAGCGGGGCACGAAACAGCTCAGGCCTACGGCATCGTACCCATCGTCCGCAATTACGCACTGAAATATCAGAAACTGGTTCAGCCGGTTTGATCGATCATTCGGCGGCGTTTGAAGGCCGTCATCCAGGGCGATGAGTCCTGAAGGGTGAGTCGCAGAACGCGTAGTGTGTTGCCAACCATCTTTTCAAATCCGAAATCGGATTCCATTTTCTCTTTAGCTTTAATCACGAGGCTGAGCCGAAGTTCGTTGTCCGTGAGAAGGCGAGTGATGGCATCTTGAAGTTCTCGATCGTTGGATGGCTCAATGAGAAGGCCGGTCTGTTCGTGAATCACCGCCTCCGGCGTGCCACCCACTCGGGTCGCAATGACGGGGACACCTTCCTGCATGGCCTCTAAGACGACATGGGGCAAGCCTTCGTACGTCGAGTTTAGAATGAAGAGATGGCTCGTCTGTAAATGAGAGAGTACAGTGTCGTGGTCACAACTTCCCAGAAATATCACTCGATGAGAGATTTCAAGTTGCACAGCGGTTTGCTTAAGTTCCTTAAGGCAGGGTCCATCTCCAATGATTTTGAGATGGACCGAATCGCTTAGACCGCTTAAGGCACGTAAAATGCCGTCGATTCCCTTCCAAGGGACCAGGCGCCCAATGGCGACGAGTTGCGTGAGCTCAGCCGGAGGCGCATAAACGCTGGTCAAGGTTGGTGATGGGACTGCGTTGTAGATGACTTCGATTTTTTCTTCAGGGATTTGCCAGCCTTGAACAATTTTCGAGAGGTATTGGCTGGGAACGATGACGCGCTTTGCGGCCCTTAAGGGAAGGTTTCGGATCCAATCAAAGATTCTGAGTGCCGAAAACGCCGATTTTTTCTGGTAATCCTCAAGCGTTCCTCGGTACCACCGGCGGTTAGTCGCCCGTTCCCAAGCTTCGTCCCCCACGACCTTGGACACACGAGGCGCACCCGCGAGTGCCGCTCCGATCCAACTGGCCCATCCCAGGCTGTGGTTATAAATAATATCGGATCGGTAGGCGAGCTTGGCTGTCTGATAAATCAATTGGATCATTCGCAAAGATTTCCATTGATTTCGTTTCACCCGGATCACACGAAAGGGGTATCGAGCTGAAGACGTAAGTTCGTCTGAGAGGCACACAACAGTGACGTGGTGGCCGTATTCGGTCGCGGCCGAGGAAAAGCGTGACACATATCCCGCTGGGCCGCCGCTATCGGGAGGGAAAATGCCTGTGATGATTCCGATTCGCATAGCCCATAGACTAGGATAAAGTATCGAACTTAGCTATGCCGAAAGTAACGCATATTATTACGACGCTTAACCGAGGAGGGGCTGAAAACCATCTTTTCAGCTTGATCCAAGGTCAGATCAAACTCGGTTACGAGGTCCATGTTCTGTACCTAAAGGGTGATGGCTACTGGGTGACGCCACTTGAAATTTTGGGCGCCAAGGTCTATCGGGTGGGGCTTAAGTTTTACGGGGATCTTTTTGCGGTGAGGCGCCTTCGTAAGCAGCTCGTAGCGATTGGATCGACTCTCATTCACGTCCATCTCACTCAAGCCGAATTTCATACGCGGCTTGCTCTGATGGGTTTAACTCAATCCGAGTACCCTTTTGTGATTACCAAGCATCTGGATGGGCCGTTTTTAGATCGGATTGGGGTGGATGTTTTCGGTCGTTTTTGCGCGAAGCGTGCGGTGGGGATGATTGCGATATCGGGCGCCGTCAGAGATTATTTTTTGAAAAATGGAGTGCGAGATGCTTTGGGGAAAGATCTTGAGGTGATTCATTACGGAATTGACGCTCCCATGGATCTTAGAGAGGAAGAAATTCGCGCGCTACGAGCTGACTGGGGCGTTGAGGATCACGAAATTCTAGTAGGCAGTGTGGCGCGGTTAGTGCCGCAGAAATCTCTCGATACCGTCTTAAGGGCCTTTCGCGCTCTGAATGATTTATCAAATTTGAGTTACCGTCTCGTGGTGGTGGGCCGGGGGCCGCTAGAGACAGAACTCAAGGATTTAGCTCAAACTCTCGGCATTCAGGACCGGGTCATCTGGGCTGGGTTTCGCGAGGATATGGCTCGGGTCATGGCGGCTTTGGATATTTTCTGTCTGAGCTCGGTGTACGAAGGGTTCGGCCTAGTCTTGTTAGAAGCCATGGCCGCTGGCAAACCGATCGTTGCAACTCGGGTGAGTGCGATTCCCGAAATTGTGGATGATGGAAGAACGGGAATCTTGGTTCCTCCAAAAGACGAAGCCGCTCTGGCTGCCGCATTGCTCCAGCTACAGCTGGCTCAAGAGCGTCGATTGATGGGAGAAGCTGGCCGGTCGCGCGCGCTCTCGGATTTCCCTTTGACGAAGATGGTCGAGGCGACGGATGTGTTTTACCAAAAGGTTTTTCACGAGGGCGCATTTACAACGGACCCGATCCATACGATGTTTAAGGGGCAAATGAGTTCACCAAGGCAAATCACATGAAGGTACTCGTTACCGGAGCCGCCGGATTCATTGGGTTTCATCTGAGTCGGAACCTTCTTAATCGGGGCGATACGGTTATCGGATTGGATAACCTCACTCCCTACTATGATGTTGAGTTGAAAAAGGCGCGTCTTTCCTTATTGAAAGACTGTCGAGATTTTAGTTTTCGGCAATTGGATTTATGCCGCTCAGACGACATCATGGAGTTATTTGCCTCGGAACGAATTGACCGCGTGGTTCATCTTGCCGCACAAGCCGGTGTCCGCTACTCGCTGACGCACCCCCATGTTTATACCGAGGCAAATGTGGAGGGGTTTCTCAATATTCTTGAAGCCTGCCGTAAATACCCTGTATCGCATTTGGTCTACGCGTCTTCGAGTTCAGTGTATGGAGCCAATCGAAAACTACCCTTCTCAGTCGACGATACGGTGGATCATCCCGTCTCGCTTTATGCGGCGACTAAAAAGGCTAATGAGCTCATGGCGCATTCTTATAGCCATCTCTATGGGTTGCCGACGACTGGGTTACGGTTTTTTACGGTTTACGGTCCCTGGGGGCGGCCCGATATGGCGTTCTTTATTTTCACGAAACAGATTTTAGCCGGCGAACCGTTGCCCCTATTTAATCATGGTAAGCACCGAAGGGATTTTACCTATATTGACGATATTGTCGAAGGCGTTACCAGAGTTCTCGATAGGCCGGCTTCATCAGACTCCGATTGGAATGCCGAGTCGCCTCGAACAGGTTCCAGCGCTGCGCCCTATCGAATTTATAATATCGGGAATAATTCGCCTGTCTGGTTAAGTGAAGTGATCGGTGCGCTCGAGGAGTCCTTGGGTAAGAAGGCGATTCTTGAGCCCCATGCAAAGCAACCCGGCGATGTGATCGAGACCTACGCAGATATCACGCCTCTGATCAAAGACTTTGGATTCCGTCCCTGCGTGGAAATTCATGAAGGTGCCAGGAGGTTTGTGAATTGGTACCGCGATTACTATCAGGTCTAGCGCTTTGGTTCTGTCTTTTGACCCCTAAGCTCGCGTGGGCGAGTCACACGACTTGGCATATGCTCGACGTGAGTTACGCTCAAGCTCCGGGCGATGCGCATGTCATTCAATTCCCTGACCAAAAAGTTTTTGTGATTGATCTTGGATCAGCGAACCGTTCGGTCGTTTCATATTTGAAGAAGGCGGGGATCAATCGGATTGAGGCAGTCATCATCACGCATTTTCATTACGATCATTATGAGGGAATATTCGCGCTTCTCAGATCGGGAATTGCCATTGGTAAAGTCTATTGGAACCCGCCCCATGAAGAGATTTGTCGCAAGGAAGAGCCCTGGGGCTGCCGGATTAACGATATTAAACGGGTCACGCAAAGTTTGTTAGTGGCCGGCGTCCCCGCAGTCGAAGTGAGAGCGGGTGATACCCTCTACTCGTCAGGGGTATCGAGTTTACGATGTCTGTATGCCTACAATGGGATTAATACACCTTTTGGAAAAACGGATATCAACGATACGAGTGTCATTCTAAAGTTAGTCCATGGAAACGTCTCGGCGCTATTGACCGGGGATGCAAACGCGCCACTAGGAAAATACCTAGCAGTGCATGGGGAGCAATTAAAATCAGATATTCTCAAGGTGCCGCATCATGGAGTTGAATCGGTTGCTCCGAATGAGTTTTTTGATGCGGTTCATGCAAAAACCGCTTTGGTTCCGACGTCGGTTGAATTGTGGTCAGGGGAAAGGGCAAAGCGGATTCGTCAGTATTTTGAAAGGAATCAAACGGATGTCTTTGTGAACGGGATTCACGGTGATATTGAGGTCGTGATGGAAGTTAACGCATACCGCGTGATTAACTCAAGACCGACGGCGTCTCGTTAAGAATTAGATTAACGACTTCTGACATCGTATTGACTCGATGTTTCGTTACGAGATCTTGATTGTAGGGCCGATCCCATAGCAGAAAGGTGCAGCCAGCGCGTTCAGCCGCAAATTTCTCAGTGGCGTTATCTCCAAGATGAAAACTCTTTGAGAGATCAATTTTGAGTTCCTTTGCCGCTTCAAGAAACATTCCAGGGTTAGGTTTTTTAAAAGGATCGTCATGCGCCTCAGCGGGACAAACATAAACCGCATTGATTTCAAACCTTCGGCGGTAGGTTTCGTTCAGTGTTCGAATGAAAAGGGGGTTATTAGTCTTTTTGTCGAGATCGGGTTGGTTGAGGATGAAGACAATTTGAAACCCGGATTGCCTAAGCTCGCGGATCTGTTCGAGCTGGGAATATTCTTTGACCTCATCCCAATGACGCGGGGACGTTTGGACACCTGCGCGTAGGACGTGGTGGTTAAAAATCCCATCACGGGTTAAAAAAACTGCTCTTGAATTCATCGGTGCTCGCACATTAGGCCGCCTAGAGTTTCAGGTCAATCCCCATACGGTATCCGTTACCTAATGGTCCCTAAGGGACCATTAGGTAACGGATACCGTATGGTTAGCTTGGTTTGGGGGAGTTGGCTAGAGATCATACAGTGTAAAGTCGTGATATCCTTGCGGTTGCAAAATTATGAAGGGGACTGTCCAAGGACCTGTACAGTGGCAAACGATGCGGTCAATCTTGCGAACTCACCAAAATCTAGACGAAATAGGCATGAAATGAGGTGATTCGCATCGTTCAATCTGTATACAGCCAGTGTGGCCCTGAGATTGCATTCTTAAGACTCAAAGAGATTTGTATTTTTACTCAGCCATGAGGAGTTTGAAATGTTGAACTGCAAATCAAAGAAGTCTTGGGTTAGAACTCTCGTAGTCCTTCTCTGCCCTTTGGTATTCTTAAGCGTTGCTGCTTGTGGTGGTGGCAAGAAAACTCCGCCTCCTCAGAGTACGAATGATCAGTTTCCAGTCCCTCCCGAAGATTTAGCCTCTTTAGACAGAGCCGCGAATCAGGCTCAGAGTTCATGTGGGTCGGCTTATGCTCCTTTCTTCGTTCAGGCAGCGATGTTTTCGCAGCAGCCACAGGGCAATCAAATGATGCAGAACATGCCGCTTCCTGGTGGAAACCAATGTAAAGATGATCTCTTAAATTTCATGTTAATTGGTTCAACCTTAGGAAATGGAACCTGGAGTCAGCAGACAACCTCAAGGAATTGGATGGAGGGCGTGTTACTGCAAATGGGCGATGGTATCGGTAATGTGATGATGGCGCATGGGATCATGCCGACTCCGGACTTAAAGTTACGCCTATCGGTTGCTTTCATGAGAGTTCATCAAGATATGATGGCCAAGATGCGATCAAGTCAGCTGCCACCATCTCTGATGGCTGATATCCAATCGGCTTCATCGGCAGCCATTCGATAGTCCCAAGCAACTTTTGCCATCCGAAACTTTCCTTGGTAAATTATCTCCCACCTTATGAGATTAAATTTACTTTGGGCCGTGACGGCTCTGTTGGCTCTGTTGATGACTTCTTGCAATATCTATTCACCTTTAACGGCAGTTAATTCGACTGACGATATCTTAGAAGAAGCGCAGAAATGCCTTCATGACGGTGATTACGATTGCGCGATTGAACAGTATAACGCGCTTTCCGACAGCACCTTAAAGAGTCAGAAACTATGCATGGCGAATCTGGCCAAGGGTGGTGTCACGCTCTATGCCCTGATTAACGTACTACCTCAAGGCACTAGCGCCATGATGGGAAATCTTGCCAATCAATTACTCCCTCATTCAGATGCGAAACAAAGCGCCCTTGATTCAGCCAAAACGCATTGCGTGGCGTTTGGCGCTGCGAGCACTGAACAGATTGCGGTGCTTCTTAAAACGGTATCGCTTTTAAGTCATTGTGCGATTCGCATGACCAAGACCGATACTCTGGTTGCGAACTCTGATAGCGATACCGTCTGCACGACCGCTGGTAATCAGGATGGGGTCATTGATCGGTCAGATATCTCAGATACGGCGGATGGAAATATCACGGCGGTAGGCATGTGTGCGACGGATGTTTCGGCATGTAATGAGGATATTGTGGCGTTACCTGACGATGAGTTGGCCGCAGCAGGGTTATCGAATATCAAAGCCAGTTATGATGCCATGCCTGCAGCGTTAAAAACGTCCAGTGCTGCCACTATCCCCACCCGAGGCTCGCTTAAAAGTATGGTTAGCGAATAGTGAAATACCTACTGAGTTATTTAGTGATTGCCTTATCGACGCAAGCCTTTGCGGTGCGTGAATATTATTCGATTGGTAGGAGCACTCGTGCGCTAGGGATGGGTGGTGCTTACCATGCCCTATCTAATGACGAAGACGCGATGTTTTATAACCCGGCAGGTTTAAGTTTCTACGACGGGGATTCTGAACTTATGTTTAAGACGAAGGTCGGAGCCGCCTGGAATCTCTTTGATGCGATTGCCCGTCTATCAGATTCCAATGCGAACCGTACGATCGCGCAGATTGTGGATGGCTTAACGCAATTTCAGGGCAAACCGATCTACGCGGAATTGGGTGTGACCCTGCCATTTTATTTACGGAAGTACTTTGCAGTGGGTCTTCTGATTGGGGACTTGAAGGGAAATTTAGCGATCTTAGGCAGAGACCTGGATAGTTCGGTTGATCTGACTGTTATCTCGGATTCGGGTCTTCTCATCTCTTA
>Ga0209824_10000911_pt1 | contig 17697 bp, 16 predicted proteins | sample VDWuncwatermetaG_FD_184124 | JGI IMG/M metagenome (GOLD analysis project Ga0209824, IMG submission 184124) | Wastewater microbial communities from Netherlands to study Microbial Dark Matter (Phase II) - VDW unchlorinated drinking water (SPAdes)... ... | reverse complement strand
GCCGCCGCCCGCGCGCGCGCGGGAAGGGGAGGCGTCCGCCTCCGCGACCTCGAGAGGCTTCCCCGGGGCGTTGAATTTTTTGCCGAAGGTCGAGGCCGCTCCGCCCGCGGCGGCGCCCGCGTCCTCTTTCTTCGCGATCTCGTCGGCGGCGCTTTCGGCCGACGCGCTCAAGGACGAGAGCTGGCCGCTGACGTCGATCGAGGCGGGCGCTTCGGCGGCCGACTTCACCGCGATCTTCTCGCTGTCCCAGCCGCCGGAGGGGACGACGGGGTCCGGGCGCGTCACCGTGCGGTCCCAAATGACGAGGGCCACCACCGCGGAGGACAGCGCGAGCGCGAGCGGGCGGTAGGAGGGGGGGAGGACGAAGTACTCGCGCGCGGGCGCGGCGGCCTCGCGGGCGCGGCGGGACTCGAGGCGCGCCGCGAAGCCGTCGGGGAGCTTCTCCTTAGGCAGGCCTTTGACGGCGGCGGAGACGGCGCGCAGCGCCTCGAGCTCGCGGCGCAGCTCCTCGGAGCGGTCCACCTCGACCTCGACGGCCCGGCGATCGGCGTCGGAGAGCGCGCCGTCGAGATAAGCGGACAATTTTTCGCGGATGTCGTCGTTCATGATGGAACCTTCAGCAAGGTCTTGAGCTTGGCGCGGGCGCGGAACAGGCGCGACTTGACGGTGCCCTCGGCGAGGCCCAGGACCTCTCCGATCTCGCCGTAGGAGCGGTCCTCGATCTCGCGCAGGACGACGATGGCGCGGTCGTCGGCGTCGAGCTGCAGCAAGGCTTTCTGTACCACGGCCGCCGTTCCCTCCTTTTCAAGATCCGTGTCGAGCGGCTTATCGTTGCCGTTCGGCTCGTACACCGGTTCGTCGTCGTCTTTATCTCCGCCGAACGCCCCGAACGAAATCGTCTTCCAGAACCCCCGGCTCTTCTCGGCCCTCACCCGGTTCTTCCAGGTGTTGACCGTGATCGTGTAGACCCACGTCGACAGCTTACTGTCCCCTCGAAATTTAGGTAAAGCGCGCAGCGCCCGGATCAAGGCGTCCTGGGCGAGGTCTTCGGCGTCGGAGCGGTTCCCGGTCAGGCGCAGAGCCACGTTGAAGACGAGCTCCGAGTGCTGTTCCAGGAAATCCTGTTCCGACACCGGCTGTTGTGACCCGATCGAGGTCAAAATGTTCCTTTAGAGCGCGTAGGTCGCGACCTTCGCCGCGGAGGAGAACGGTGCGCCGGTCAGCGCCCGAACGTTCTCGATGGTCGTGTCGGGGGACATCGCCGTGAGCACCAGGCCTTCCGCCGTCACATCGAAGGTCGCGAGCTCGGTGACGATCGTGGAGACGACGCCCTTGCCGGTGAGGGGCAAGGTGCATTTTGGAAGTATCTTGGGCTTGCCGTCCTTGGTGGCGTGCTCCATCGCGACGATCACGCGCTTGGCGCCCGCGACCATATCCATGGCGCCTCCCATGCCCTTGACCTTTTTGCCCGGGATCATCCAGTTGGCGAGGTCGCCGTTGGAGGCGACCTCCATGGCCCCGAGGACGGTCGCGTCGAGGTGGCCGCCGCGGACGATCGCGAAGGAATCGTGCGAGCCGAAATAGGAGCAGCCGGGAAGCTCGGTGACGGTCTCCTTGCCGGCGTTGATGAGGTCGGGGTCCTGCTCGCCCTCGTGCGGGTAGGGGCCGTAGCCGAGCATGCCGTTCTCGGTGTGCAAGGTGACCTCGACGCCCTCGGGCAGATAATTGGGGATGAGCGTGGGTATGCCGATGCCCAGATTGACGTAGGAGCCGTCCTGGAGCAAGATCGCGGCCTGGCGGGCGATGACGACGCGGCTATCCTTGGGTTCAGACATGGGCGGCGGCCTTCCTCACGGTGAGTTTTTCGATCGGCTTCTTGTACGACGCGCCCCGGAGCACGGCGTCGACATAAATTCCGGGCGTATGGATGTGCTCGGGGTGCAGGCCGCCGATTTCGGCGAGCTGCTCGACCTCGGCGACGACATAATTGGCCGCGGTGGCCATGACCTGGTTGAAGTTGCGCGCGGTCTTGCGGTACTCGAGGTTGCCGAGCACGTCGCCCTTCCAAGCCTTGATGAAGGCGAAGTCGCCCTTGAGCGGCTTCTCGAAAACCATCCAGCGGCCGTCGATGAGGCGCGTCTCTTTTCCCTCGGCGATAGGCGTGCCGTAGCCGGTCGGGGTGAAGAAGCCGCCGATGCCGGCGCCGCCGGCGCGCAGGCGCTCGGCCAAAGTCCCCTGCGGGTTCCACTCCACTTCGAGGGTTTTGGTGAGCGTCATCTCCTCGAAGGCCTTGCACTCGCCGCCGTAGGACATGATCATCTTGCGCACCTGGCCGTTCTTGAGCAGGGTTCCGATGCCGAAGTCGTCGAGGCCGGCGTTGTTGGAGACGAGCGTGAGGTTCTTGGCGCCGGAGTCGCGCAGGGCGGCGACGAGGTTCTCGGCGATGCCGCAGACGCCAAAGCCGCCGAGCAGGATGGTGGCGCCGTCCTTGACGCGCGCGGCCGCTTCGGCCGCCGAGGAGATCGTCTTGTTCATGGGCCGATTCTATCAAAAAGAAGCGGCCCGCCTCGTGCGAGGCGGGCCGCTGTTCGGGATTCCGTCTTAAGCGACGGCGAGGGCCTTTTTGGAGCCTTTGCCGAGCACGAGCTCGCGCAGGGCGTCCGCCTTGTCCGTCAGCTCCCACGTGAACCCCTTCTCCGTGCGGCCGAAGTGGCCGTACGAGGCGGTCTGGCGGTAGATCGGGCGGCGCAGCTTGAGGGTGTCGATGATGCCCTTGGGCGTCATCGGGAACAGCTTGCGGACCGCGACCTCGATCTTGGACTCGTCGACCGTGCCGGTGCCGTGCGTGTCGAAGTAGACGCCGACGGGCTCGGCCACGCCGATCGCGTAGGCGAGCTGAACCGTGCACTCCTCGGCGAGGCCGGCGGCCACCACGTTCTTGGCGATGTAGCGCGCCATGTAGCAGGCCGAGCGGTCGACCTTCGTCGGATCCTTGCCGGAGAACGCGCCGCCGCCGTGCGGGGCGCGGCCGCCGTAGGTGTCCACGATGATCTTGCGGCCGGTGAGGCCGGTGTCGGAGGCGGGGCCGCCCACGACGAACTTGCCGGTGGGGTTGATCAGGAAGCGGGTCTTGTCGTCGATCAGGCGCTTGCCGAGGACGGGGCGGATCACGACGTCGATGATCTCCTTGCGCGACTTCTCGGTGATGCAGTCGCCGGTCTTGTCGAGGATCTCGGGACCGTGCTGGGTCGAGAGGACGACGGTGTCGACGCGGACGGGGCGGCCGTCGAGGTACTCGACGGAGACCTGGGACTTGCCGTCGGGGCCGAGGTAGGGGAGCGTGCCGTTCTTGCGGACCTCGGCGAGCTTCTTGACGAGCTTGTGCGCGAGCATGATCGGCAGCGGCATCAGCTCCTCGGTCTCGCGGCAGGCGTAGCCGAACATGATGCCCTGGTCGCCGGCGCCGCCGGTGTCCACGCCCTGTGAAATATCGGGCGACTGGCGGCCGATGCCGTTGAGGATGGCGCAGGAGGCGGAGTCGAACGCGTACTCGGGGCGGGTGTAGCCGATCTCCTTGATGGTCTGGCGCACGATCTGGTCGATGTCGAGCATCGCCTTGGTGGTGATCTCGCCGCCGACGACCACGAGGCCGCGGCCGACGAAGGTTTCGCAGGCGACGCGGCTCATCGGGTCGATCGCGAGCACGGCGTCGAGCACGGCGTCGGAAATCTGGTCGCAGACCTTGTCGGGGTGGCCTTCGCTCACCGATTCGGAATTGAAGAAGTACTTGCCTTTACGCTGCATGGGATTGAGACCTCCGTGCCGTGACTTTGGGCGGATTGTCCGCCGCACGGCCGATTGCTGATTATACAAATTTTACGACGGAGATCGACCCGTCGCGTAGCCTAGCGGCAGAGCGTTTCCCAGGTGTTTCAGGCGTGGAGGGGGCCCCACGAAACGCACACCTCCCAGCAGGTCGCGCCGGAGAGCGCCATCATCAATTCGAGCGCCGCCGCGACCATCTTGTGCTGCTTTATGGGGTGCGCCTCCTTTAAATTCGACCGTCGCTTTAACCGCTCAATTTTAATGCCGATACAAAATATGACCGTCAATAAACCCTGACGAGGCGCTCCGCGGGGGCGGTGCTATAATCCGGCCATGAGACGCCTACGGCTTTTCGCCGTCTTTCTGCTGCTCGCCGCCTGCTCGTCACCGGCGAGCCGCATTCGCAAGAACCAGGCAGCGTACGACGCCTGGCCGCCCGAGGTTCAGGCCGCCGTCAAGGCGGGCAGGGCCGACGTCGGCTTCACGCCGGAGCAGGTCCGAGTCGCCCTCGGCAGGGCGGATCGCGTCTATACGCGCAAGTCCCAAGGCTTAGAGCAGGAGGTCTGGGCGTACGAGGGCGTCGGCGGCCGCACGAGCTTGGGATTCGGGTACGGCATGGCCGGCGGGGGCTCGTCCTACGGCCTGGGAGTGGGGGTCGGCGGGCCCGATTATCGCGATAGCGACCGCGTGCGGGTCGTCTTTGAATCCGGACGGGTCGTCTCCATCGAGCGCCGCGAGAAGTGAGGCGGGCTTAATTGGCGTCGTCGATCGCGCGCCCGGCCGCGGTCAGGGCTTCGCGGGAAGGGGCGATCGCCCACACGCCGGGCTGATCACGGTCGGTCACGGCGAACAGCAGGCGTCCGTCCTTAGGATCGGTACCGAGGAGCTTGCCCTGATGCGAGGTCCACGGCGCGCTCCAGCGCCGGCCGTTCTTTTCGACGGCGATCAGGACGCGGGGCGCGAGAAAGTCCTTGCCGGTGTCGTTGCGGCGGGCCGGGTCCTTGGCGAGGGCGTATAGGGCGAGGTCCGTTTCGAGGGCGCTCTCGATGGCGCCATCGGCCTCGATCAGCGGGACGCGCCGGCCTGTCCTGGGGTCGCCGGCCTCGAGGGCGAAGCTTCCCGACTCCGACATCCAGCGCGCCGACAGCGCGGTCCCGTCGCGGCGGAGCGCGAGAGGAACGCCGGTCAGGGCCACCCGCCACTCGGCGACAAAGCGGCCGTCGCGAAGATCATAGACGAGCATTCTGGGGCGCTCGGTCTGTTTCTCGGCCACGACGAGATAAGGCTCGTCGAGCAGGAGCGCGCGCCAGGCGGCCGGTCCTTTAAGAATGCCGCCGGTGGGGGCGCCGCCGAAGGCTTTCCAAAAAATACCCTCCTTTCCGTTCCAGACGGCGACCGGATCGGGAGACCAGGCGGGGTGGCCGAGCGCCGTGACCCCGGCGTCGCCGACCGCGTGCTCGTTGAGAATGCGCCCGTCGTTCGCATCCACGACGACCACGACCCGGTCCGTCGGCTCCGAGCGCGAGGCGGCCAGCGGTCCGATTTTTCCGGCGTCGAGCAGGACGCGGCGCCCGTCGCGCGATAGCGCCAGCTCGCCGCCGAGCGCGAAGCCCTTAAGCCGCGTGCGCAGGCGCTTCCCGTTGGAGAAATCCTGGACGATGAGATAGGTGCGATCGGGAAATCGTCCCTCGACGAAGGCCAGGCGCCGCGACGACGGGCTCCAGGCGAAGGACTGGGCGCCGGAGGCGTCGAGGCGCTCGACGCCGGGCGGAAGGGGCTGACGGCAGGCGGCCGACGCCAGCAACGCGAGAAGGATCGCGCGGCGCACGGGACGGGCCCCCAGACGGCTCCGGATGGTCCCCGCGACCGGGGAAGTCAAGAACGGATGTTGAGCACCGCCGCCTCGAAGACGGAGATGTTCTCTCGGACGTGGCCGTTGGGTCCGATGATGCAGTTCGTCAGGTTCACGCCCTCGCCGACGGCGACGTTGTCGAACAGAATGCACTTCTCGAGGCGCGCGCCCTTGCCGATCCGGGCGCGGTCGCCGATCACGGTGTGGGGGCCGACCACGGCTCCGGCGGCGACCTTGGAACCCTTTCCGATGAGCACGGGCGCCTCGAGGCGGGCCTTCGGATCGATGACGGCGCCGGGCTCGACCCAGACCCCTTTGCGAATCTCGACGCCCGGGATGTTGATCCCGGATTTCCGGTCGAGGCAGTCGACCTGCGCGTGCCGATACTCCGTCAGGTTCCCGACGTCGCACCAGTACGCGTCCGTTTCGTAGGCGTAGATGGGCTTCTTGAGCTTGAGCAGCTTGGGCCAGAGGCCGTGGCCGAAGTCGTAGGGCTTGCCCGCGGGTATGAGCTTGAGCACCTCGGGCTCGAAGAGGTAGATGCCCGTGTTGACCTTGTTGGAGAACACGTCGCCCCAGGAGGGCTTCTCGAGGAAGCCCTTGATGCGCTGGCCGCCGTCGGTCAGCGTCACGCCGTACTCGAAGCGAGCCTCGATGCGCTTGGTCGCCATCGTGGCGACGGAGCCGCGCTTATGATGGAATTTCCACATCGCCGTGAGGTCGATGTCAGAGAGGCCGTCGCCGGACATGACGAAGAACGGGCCGTCCTTGAAGAAGCTCTCGGTTTTCTTGATCGAGCCCGCGGTGCCCATGAGCTTGGGCTCGTGGGAGTAATGGATCTTCAGGCTCCAGCGGGAGCCGTCGCCGCAGTAGCCGCGGACCTGCTCGGGATGCATGTGCAGGTTGATCATGACCTCCTCGACGCCGTGCTTGAGCAGGTTGTCGAGGACGTGATGGATCACGGGCCGGTTGACGACCGGCACCATCGGCTTGGGCGTCTCGTAGGTCAGGGGGCGCAGGCGGGTGCCCGCGCCGGCCGCCAGAAGCATCGCCTTTTTCGGGAACATCAGACGTTGAGGTTCGGCGCGACCCACTTTTTGGCCATGTCGAGCAGGCCCTGCGTGCGCTCGGCCTTGTCGCTCTCGGCGTAGACGCGCATGAGGGGCTCGGTGCCCGACGGGCGCATCAAGAGCCAGTGGCCGTCCTCGAGGACGATCTTCAGGCCGTCGATGGAGATGAGCTCCTTGATGGCGGTGCCGAGCAGCTTCTTGGGCAGCTTCTTGATCAGCTTCTGCGTCCAGATCGCCTTGTCGGCGACGGCCTTGTGGATGCGGTAGTCGATGCGCTTGTAGTGGGAGGCGCCGAAGCGGGTCTCGACCTCCTTCCAAAGCTGCGAGGGCGTCTTGCCGGTGACGGCCATCATCTCGAGGAACAGCAGCGCCGTGAGCATGCCGTCGCGCTCGGCGATGCCGCCCTTGTTGGCCCAGGCGTAGCCGCCGGACTCCTCGCCGGCGATGTCGGCCTCGCCCGTGGCGATGCGCTCGGCGACGTGCTTGAAGCCGACCGGGAGCTGCTCGAAGGGGATGTTCTTCTCCTTGGCGATGCGCTCGGCGAGGTAGCCGAGAGAGACGGACTGCACGATCTTCTTCGAATACTTCTTCTTCTCGATGAGGTAGAGGGCGATCATCGGGAAGACCTGGCAGGGCGTGAGGTACTTGCCGTTCTCGTCGACGAGGCCGAAGCGGTCGGCGTCGCCGTCGAGGGCAAGGCCGACGGCCGCCTTGTTTTTCTTGACGGCCTCGCTCAGCGCTGCGAGGTACTGCTCAATGGGCTCGGGGTGGACGCCGCCGAACATCGGGTCGTGCTTGGCCCGGATCTCAACGAGATTCTTCGCCTTGAGCACCTCGGCCATGAGGCCGGCGCCGGCGCCGTGCATATAGTCGATGACGATCGGCTTTTTCACCTTGGACTTTATCTTGGAGAGGTCGGCGCGAGCCTTCAGGTACTGCACGTAGACGTCGCGGTAGGACTTCACCTTGATCTCGGCGGCGCGCGTGGGCGCGGTGCGGTCCACCCACGACTCGATGCCCTTCGTCACGGGATCGAGGGCGGCGCGTCCGTCGATCTTGATCTTGACGCCGTTATAGGACGGGGGGTTGTGGCTCGCCGTTACCATGACGCCGACCCCGCCGAGCTTTTTGGTCATGTAGCTCACGGCGGGCGTCGGCAGGGACTCGGCCATGAGGATCGGGTTCATCTGGTTGGCCTCGAGCACCTTGGCGATCTCGCGGGCGAAGGCGTCGGACTGAAAGCGCTTGTCGAAGCCGATGACCATCGGGCCGGCGAGGGGGCCTTTCTTGTCCTTGATCTGCTCTTCCTTGACGTAGTCGGCGATCGCCTGGGCGACGCGGCGGCAGTTCTGGAAGGTGAAGTCGCGCGCGATCACGCCGCGCCAGCCGTCGGTGCCGAACTTGATGGGATCCGCCATGTTATTTTCCTCTCCGTCCGTAATCGTCCTGCAGGCGCACGACGTCCCACAGCTCGGGCGTGGACACCTCGATGAGGGTCACGCGTCCGTTGAGCGCTTCAAATCGGTGAATTGTTTTCGGCGGGATTGTGAACGCGGCGCCGGGGCCGACGATCTTGTGCCGGCTTCCCAGGCGCAGCTTCAGCCGGCCGCGCAGCACCATCAGGCTCTCGTGCTTCTTGCGGTGAAGCTGAAGGCTCAGCCGGTGGCCTTTCTCGATGACGAGGAGCTTGCCGACGTATTTTTCGGTGCGAGCGAAGATCATCTCGTGGCCCCAGGGCTTGGGCACCTTGACGACCTTGCCGTTCATCGTGGCCGTCATAATTGGGAGTAGTCTCCGACCGAGGAGCCGCCCGCCAGCGCCGTGCCGGGGCCGAGCACCGCGTGGGTGCCGATGCGCGCCTTCGGTCCGACGACGCAGCGCTCCAGGCGGGCGCCGTCGCCGATCGAGGCGCCGTCGAGAACGACGCAGTCGGTGAGCTGCGCTCCGCGGCCGATGCGCACGCCGGCGCCCAGGCTGACCGAGCCGGCGAACCGCGCGAAGGCGGCCGCGGTCGTCCCGGACCCGGCCGTGACGCGCGCGCCGTCGTCGTTCTTGAACGGGCGGGCGCGGGCTCCGGGCTTGAAGGGGGCGCGGCCCTGAAGGAGGTCGAGGTGCACCTGGAGATAGGCGTCGACCGAGCCGATGTCGATCCAGTAGCCGGGGGCGACATAGCCGGCCATGCGCGCGCCGGCCGCCAGGCGTTCGGGAAACAGCCCGCGCTCGAGCGAATACGTCTTGCCCTGCGGCAGGTGCTCGAACACGGAAGGCTCGAACAGGTAGGCGCCGGCGTTGATCGAGTTGGTCGTGACCTCGTCCCAGGACGGCTTCTCAAGGAAGCGGCGCACCATCCCCTTATCGTCGGTGAGCACCAGGCCGTAGCGCGTCGGATCCTTCACCCGGGTCAGCGCGATCGAGATTTCCGCGCGCCGGGCGCGGTGAAATTTGAGGAAGGCCTTGAGATCGAAGGCGTTGAGCACGTCGCCGTTGAGCACCAGCGTCGTTCCCTTGAGCAGGGATTCGGCGTTCTTGATCGCGCCGCCGGTGCCGAGGGGGATGCGCTCGCGCACGTAGGAGATGTTGAGCCCCAGGCGCCGTCCCGTCCCGAACGCGCGGCGGAAGGTCTCCGCGCGATAAGACGTGCACAGCACCACGTCCTTGACACCGTGACGGCTCAGGACCTGGAACTGGTATTCAAGGAAGGGCCTGTTCAGGACGGGCAGCAGCGGCTTGGGCGTCGCCAAGGTGAAGGGACGCAGCCGGGTGCCCATGCCGCCGATGAGGATGACCGCTCTCATGAGGCGGGATTCTACAAAAATAGATCAACAAGTTGGCGCGGTCCTGGGGGATAAATTTATTATGATGAGCGCCCGCATGGCCGAGAACCTTTACGTCGCGCCTACGTCATCCTCGAACCGCAAGGCGCTCGTGCTGAGCCTGCTGGGGCTCGCGTTGTTCCTGGCCGCCGAGGCGCTCCTGCTGAGATCCTACATCCGCACGGACACTCGGCCGCCGTCCTGGGATCAGGCGATCCACATGGAGATCGCGCTCGACTATCGCGAGGCGCTCAAGAACGGCCGTATCTCCGACGCCTGGTACCTCGCGCCGAAGCCGGGCATGCCCCCCTTCCCGCCCGCTTACCATCTGTTTCTCATGCGGGCCTACGGCTCCGACAACCCGGCCAACGCGGCGCTTTGGGTCAACTGGTTTTACCTGGCGCTGCTGTCCGTCTCCATCTTCGGCATCGCCTGGCGCTTTCGTCCCGACGAGACCGCGCTCGCCGCGGTCGTCCTCTTCGCGGCCTCGCCCGCGGTCCAAGAGCTGCTGACGACCCAGCTCGTGGACCTGCCCATGGCGGCGCTCGCCGCCGCCGCCTATTGGGCGCTGCTCTCCTCCGATGAGTTCATGCGTTGGCTTCCGGCCCTGGCCTTCGGCGTCCTACACGCCGCGGGCATGCTTCACAAGTGGTCCTTCTTCAGCTACATGCTTCCCGCCTATTGGGTCGCGCTCACCGCTTTCCGCGATAAGCGTTCCGCGTTCATCATGCTCCTCGCCGCGGCCCTGTCGGCCGCGCTGCTCGTTCCCTGGTACGCGGCGCACATAGCGCTTCTGCCCTCCCGGCTCGTCCAGGCCTCCTCGGACTTCGCGGTGTCGCCGTGGTCCTTCGCCGCCTGGACGGTCTACTTCAAGCAGGCCTCGTCCTCGATCGGCCCCATCGCGTGGCTGCTCGGCACGATCGGACTGCTGGCGCCCCAGTACAAGCGCAACCGGGAGCAGGGCTGGGTGCTCCTCGCGTGGTTCGTGGCCAGCTACGTGTTCTGGACGATCGTGCCGAACCGTCAACTGCGCTTCGTTCTGCCCGGCCTCGTGCCCATCGGCGTCGCGCTGTGCTCCACCTGGCCCAAGCCCGTCGCGTGGGGAACGGCCGCCCTGCAGCTGGCCGCCATGCTGAATTTCTACGGCGGCTGGGTCGGCCCGGTCAAGCTCGACCTCCCCTTCTACTCCTTCGAATTCTTCGAGAACCGCCCTGCGCGGAAAGAGGACTGGAAGATCGAGGAGATCCTGCGCAGGATCGAGACCGAGCGCGATCCGGCGACCCCGATCAGCAACGTGACGCTCGTCGCCAACGACACCTACTTCAACGCGCCGACCTTCCATTGGATGCAGCGCCGCCTCGGCCTCGCGCACGCGCGCATGCGCGGCGTCAACCGGCGCCTCAGCGAGCTGTCCGATTTCGTCCTCGTCAAGGAGCCGAAGGTCGGGCCCGACGGCGTGATCTCCGGCCTTCCCGAGGCGGCGGCGGAAACCCGCGAGCCCGGGGGTTGGTTCGGCAAGGCCTATGAGGAAATCGCGCGCTGGCCGCTGCCGGATGCCAACAGCGCGATCCTCTACCGCCAGCGCCGGGGCCTGAAGAAGCCGTACGACGGAAAGTTTCTCGTCTATCAGCATTACACCGCCGGCAAGGTCGTCATAAAGGATCTCAAGGCGACCTTCGGGGCGTGGAATCCGGAAAAGTCTGTGTTCAGGACGATGGGCATCACCGTCGGCCGGCTCGAAGTGCGCGGGCTCGTCATCGAAGGGGCGGACGTCGAGCTGATCAACGTCGGCTTCATGCCGATCTTGAAGAAGGGGCGCGAGGACGATTGGGTGGACATCCGCCTTCAGCGTCTGGAGCGCCTGCGGATTCAATCGCTCGACGTCGGCGCCGAGGAGCTCAAGGCCTTCCTGTCCCAGCGCGTGAAAGGGCTCATCGTGGACGAGGTGACGCTCGACAAGACCGTGCGCGTAACGGGCACCTTCAACGGCAAGCCGGCGTCCGCCGAGGCGGGTCTTCAGCTCCTGGATCAGCCGCGCCGGCTGAAGATCGACATCATGTCCGTGCGCCTCGCAGGCATCAGCGTGCCGCTCTCGATGTTCCGCGAGATCAAGGAGCTCACGATTCCGCTGTATCCGAACCCGGAGACGCCCTTCGCCATCGAGCTGCCGGGCCTCACGATCGCCGGCGGGCGACTTACGATCCCTTAGCTTAGCTGATATGGGCCGGAGAGGGTGGCTCTCCCGCCCCGATAATATCAGCGTGAGCCTGCGCGTGAACTCGCGCGACCTGTCGCGCGGACGACCTTTTAGCGCCTCGCGCGGAGGGTGCTGAGGGGCGGCGGCGATGTCATGCCCGCCGGACCGTCGCAAGTCTCGCTTAAGGGGCGATGAGAGGGAAGATCACGAGCTTGCCGTCGTCCCACGACGGTTTGCCCGCCGCGCGAAACCGCTTCCAGAGGGCGCCGTCGGGCTCGGCGAACAGGCCGCGCTTCTCCGAGGCGATGAAGCGCGCGCCCTTGGCGGCGTGCTCCGCGATGAGCCGGTCGGCGCTCGCCGGCGTCATGTCGAGCTCGTCCGACCAGCCGCGGCGGTCCAGGTAATATAGCAGCACGGACGGCGCCTGGCAGTTGGTGTAGAAAAGATCGGTTCGAGCGCTCACGGCGTCTGCGGCCTTGCCGGCCTCGGCGAGATACTCAAAGCCTTGCTTGTACCAGTGGCCGATGCGCAGGGCCGAGTGAGCGGGAATCGCGATGACCAGGAGCGCCCAGCCGGCGAGCGCCAGCGAGCGCCGGGCCTTCGCCGCCGAGGCGCGTTCGCGCAGGGAGGCGACGCCGACGCCGATCAGCCCCGCGGCGACGGGAGCCAGGGGAAGGGCCGTGTATTCGTGGGCGTGGGAATAGCCCGCCATCGCGAGCAGATGGAGGATCACCCCGAAAAACCAGGACAGCCAGAACGCGTCGCGCTTTTCCCCTAAAATCCGGCGCGCGCCGGAGACGAGGAAGATGATCCCGGCGTAGGTCAGGACCACTTCGGGAATGCGCGAGAGGATCTGGAACTGCATGAAATAAAGCAGGCGCGAGTAATTAAGCAGGCTGCCGTACTGGCTCGCGCGCGTCGGCACGACATAGACCCCGTCGCGCGCGTACAGGTACCAGGCGATCACGCCGCCCATCGCCGCGAGGCCGGCGGCGTGCATGCGCCAATCCGCGAAGGCCCCGCGCCCGAGCTTGCGCCACGTCAGCCCCGCGAGCGGGATCAGAAGATGGACGTAGGGCAGCTTGAGGCCGACCGCGACGAAGGCGCAGAAGACGGCGCCCGACCAGGCGCCCCAGGGTCGGTCGGGCTCGAGGGCGCGGCTCCAAAAGACGAGCGCCGCGACCAGCGCGAGGAGCGCCGTCGCCTCGGGCTGAACGGTTCGGCCGAAGTAGACCTCGACCGGCAGCAGCGAGAAGATCGACGCGCCCCAGAACGCGGCTTCGCGGCCGAATTCGCGTTCGAACAGGAAAAAGAGAAGGAGCGCCGTGAGGAGTGAAGCGGCGACCGATATCAGGCGGCCCCATTTTTCGCCGAGCCCGGCGAGCGGCCAGAGCTTGCCGTACGCCCACATATAGAACGGGAGCTCCGTCGCGGCGAGCTTGTCGGAGGCGCCGTCCCAGTCGATGCGCGGCTCCAGGACCGGCCGCGCGTCGCGCCAGTAGCCGCGCGCGATCGAGGCGGTGTTGACCTGGCGGTGAAAGTGGTAATCGAGGAGGGGCGCGGTGAGGCCCTTGGCGTGGGCGAGCAGGGACAGGCAGGCGACGATGCCCAGGCACGTCCCGCGCCCGATCATTCCTTGAAGGCGTACATCTCGAAGGTCCCGCCGGACTTGAAGGCGGTTTCGAGCGCGGTCGCGACGACGACGAACGGAACGAGGAAGGGCAGGAGGATCGCGTGGGCGGCGGTCTGGAAAGGGTAGCTTCGGGCCGTGTCGGTGCGCGCCGTCGAGTTCTTGAGCAGGGAGTACAGGAGGTTGAAGCGGAAGCCGGCGGCGTTGAAGATGGACTGGAGCAGCCCGTAAGGGTTCTGCTCGAAGCTGTAATGGTCGAGCTGGACGATGCGGAAGCGGTGGCGATGCAGGATCGCGTCGAGCGACTTGATCGTGAAATGGCAGTAGTGGCGCGGGGCGTCCACGTGGAACCAGTGGCGGCCGAACAGCCGGGCCTGCCAGCTTCCGTAGTTGGGGACCGCGATCCAGAGAATGCCGCCGGGCTTGAGCAGCTCGTAGGCGCGCGCGATGGAGGCGACGGGATTGGCGAAGTGCTCGAGGGTATGGCAGAAGATAACGGCGTTGTATCGGTTCTTCTCGTGAGGAGAAGTCAGGAAGTCGCCCGTCGCCACCTCCAGCTTGAGGACGTGGCGGGCATGGTGAGCGGCGGTCTCGCTGAGCTCGAGGCCGTGGGCCTCGTAGCCGAGGTCGCGCATGTAGGAGAGCATCATGCCGCGTCCGCAGCCGACGTCGAGGACCGGCCCGCGCGGGACGCGGTTGTAAAGGACGTCGGCGCGGCGCTTGCGGAACCAGCGCACCATGCGCTCGAAGAGGGGATTGAAGCGGACGTTCTCCTTGCCGTAGTACTGCTCGGGATACCATTTCCCGATGTCCGACCCGGACACCGGCGGCCAGGTGCGGCCGTAGCCGCAATCGGGGCAGGTGAGGATATCGAACCCCGTCTCATTGGACGGGGTGACGGCCTCGGGGCCGTCGAAGCCGCAGGCCGGGCAGCGCGTGGGGCGCTTGTCCTGATCGGAGAGCTCGGGCTGGAAGCGGGTCGCGGAAATCGTCACGAGCGTAAATTATATAAAATCCACCGACCATGCTCCGAGCCCAATTTGCCGTCCTCGCCGCCGTATCGCTCGCGGCCTCGTCCGCCCACGGCCTGCTGCCCGACGAATTGAATACGATAAAGGTGTTCAAGGAAGCGTCGGCGTCGGTCGTCTACGTGACGAACGTCGCGATCACCCAGAACCCCGGGATGGACGAGCAGGCGATCCCGCAGGGGACGGGGTCGGGCTTCGTCTGGGACCGCTTGGGCCACATCGTCACCAATTTCCACGTCGTGGCCGGCGGCGACGCCTTTCTCGTGACCTTGGGCGACCAGACCCAGCTCGAGGCGCGGATGATCGGCTCCGATCCGACGAAGGACATCGCCGTGCTCAAAATCGAGAAGGGGCACGGCAACCTCGTCCCCGTGCGCATGGCAAAATTCGAGGCCCTCCAGACCGGGCAGAAGACGATCGCGATCGGCAATCCGTTCGGCCTCGATCATACCCTGACGACGGGCGTCATCTCCGCTCTGGGCCGCGAGGTGCAGGGCATCAGCGGCATCACGATCCGGGACATGATCCAAACCGACGCGGCGATCAATCCCGGGAACTCCGGCGGCCCGCTGCTCGATTCCGACGGAAATCTGATCGGCATGAACACGATGATCTACAGCCGCAGCGGAGGAAGCGCGGGAATCGGCTTCGCCGTTCCGGTCTCCTTCATCGCGCGCATCGTCCCCGAGCTGATCAAGTTCGGCAAGGTCGTGCGCCCGGGCATGGGCATCAGCATCCTCAATACGGGGCAGAAGTATTACCTGATCGGCGACCGGCCCGGAGTCGTCATCAACGAGGTCGGGCGCGGCAGCCCGGCCGAGAAGGCGGGGCTGCGGGGCCTGCGGCGCCTGCCGGGCGGGCGCGTCGCCCCGGGCGACATCATCATCGGCGTCGAATCGTTCCAGGTGAAGGACTTCGACGATCTCTACAACGTGTTCGACCGCTTCAAGCCCGGCGACACGGTGAGGGTCCGGATCATACGCGGCGGCAAGGAGCTGTCCCTGCCGGTGAAGCTCGTCAACATCCAGTAAGCCCCGCCGTCTTCAAGAGGCAGAGATGGGTGAAGCGATCCAGAAAACAGCTCTTTGTGGAGCCGCGCGCCTCGAAGCCGTGCCTCCGGAAAATCAGGACCATCTCCGTGCCGCCGACGCCTTCGGTGCCCGAGTCGACGGTCGCGAGCCCTCCGGGCCGCAGGACGCGGGCGATCTCCGACGCCAGGGAGTCGAGCGCCGGAGCGTCGAAGTGTATGCCCAGGGCGCCGCATGAGTTGACGAGGTCCAGGCGGCCGTTCTCGAGCGGGCGGCCCTGCGCGTCCCGGAAAGTTTCGAGCACGGATTGCGCGCGGAAGCTCACGCGCGCGCGGCGTCCGTCCGGGCCGCGATAGTCCCGGCGCGCGGCGCACGCGACGAAGGCCGGGTTGAACTCGAGGCCCAGAATCTCCGAGCCGGCCGGCAGGCAGGCGGCGAGAATCTCGGTCGAGTGGCCGGCTCCCGAGCAGAGATCCACGGCCCGGCAGGGGCGCGGCGGAAGCCGCCCTCGAAGGCTGCGGGGGATGACGCGGCGGTCGGCCCAGTACTGCAGGGCGTTGATGCCTTCGAATTCGGATTCCGTCATGGCGCAGTACGCGCGCACCGCGTTCTCGTTGCGGCCATCGCGAAAACGCAGACGGGTGCGCCGCGCGACCGAGTACTCGGCCCATGCCTGCCGTAAGAAAAGGCGGATGAGGCTTTCCATGGATTCACGATACCCGACCGGCGCGCCGCGGGACATCGCGGAGGCGTCAAGGTTTTGTCGCGGCGCGGCCCGCCTTTCCGTCACGAGAAGACGACACCGTCTCCATGGGAGGCGGCGGCGCGGACCGCTAAAATCGAGGAATCTCGATGATCCGATCACGCGCCGCCTTGTCGTTGGCCCTGCTCGTCTGCCTCGCGAACGCGCCGGCCCTGCGGGCGCAGGAGATCCTGGCTGTCGTCAGCTCCTCTCCCGGGCCGTACCAGGACGCGTTCGAAGGCTTTACCGCGGCGTTGGGGCGGAAGGTCGAGGTGGTCCGTTTGCCGCGGCGCCCGTCCGCCGCGGGCTCCCGGACCCGCGTCGTCGTCGCCTTCGGAAGCGAGGCGGCGGCCCTGCCCTACCCGAAAGACGCGATCGTGATCTCGTGCCTGGCTCCGGGCCTCGCTGAACGCGAGGCGAACGTCGGCTCCCTCGTTCATCTGGTGATGCGGCCGGCGCCCGAGGAATTGCTCGCGGCGCTGCGCCGCCTGCAGCCCGGGCTGCGGCGCCTGGCGGTCTTGTCCCATGTCCTGGCCAGAGAGCGCTATCTCGCGGACCTCAAGGCCGCCGGAGCCGCGCGAGGCGTCGACATCATCGAGGTCGCCTTGAAGGGGCCGCGGAGCGTGCCGGATGCGCTGCGAGCCCTGCTGCCGTCCAAGGCCGATGCCTTGTGGCTCGCGCCCGACCCCGCCCTCGTGACGGCCGAAACCTTTCAGACGATATTGCAGTTTTCCTGGGACAACCGACTTCCGTTCTATGCCCCGACGCGGGGCCTCGCCGCCGCCGGCGCGCCGGCGGCGGTGGCGGCCGGCGCCCGGGAGACGGGTCGGCACGCGGCGCTGCTCGCGCTGCGGGCCCTGAAGGGCGAGGCTCTTCCCGAGGTCATCTATGCGGAGAACGCCAGGCTCACGGTCAACCTGTCGTCGTCGCGAAGGTTTGGGCCCATGATCGCCATAGAGGCGATCCGCCCGGACGACGAGGTGATCCGATGAGGCTCCAGGGAAAGTTCCTGTCGCTGCTGGCGCCGACCGTGGCGCTCGTTGCCGGCGCCGCGCTCGTCACGGCCCACCGGGTCGTGCATGAAGTCGTCATCGACGGCGTCGAAAAAAGCGCGCTCCTGCTCGCGAACGCCGAGGCTCAGGACGCGGCCTCGGGGAGGGCTCTGAGGCGCGAAACGGATATTCTTCCGCACCTGCAGAATTTGCGGCGTTGGAAAGGGGCCTTGTCCGCGTCGGTGCTTGACCGGGAGGGACGGATCGTCGCGCATACGACGATCAGCGAAAAGGGGAAGACGGAGAACGACCCGTTCGTGCGCGAGGTCCTGCAGTCCGGCGCGCCGGCGACGCAGCGGAGGATTTTCGGCGCGCAGCCGATGATCGTCGTCGCGGCGCCGGTTTGGGCCCCCTCGGCGCCTCCCGGCGGCGAGGAGTTCCTGCTGGCGGACGGGGCGCGCCAGCGCCTTGGAACGCTCAAGCTGCTCGTGCCTTTGGACAAGGCCTTGAAAACGGCTGA
>Ga0209824_10000910_pt1 | contig 17701 bp, 17 predicted proteins | sample VDWuncwatermetaG_FD_184124 | JGI IMG/M metagenome (GOLD analysis project Ga0209824, IMG submission 184124) | Wastewater microbial communities from Netherlands to study Microbial Dark Matter (Phase II) - VDW unchlorinated drinking water (SPAdes)... ... | reverse complement strand
CAGCTCGCTAGATAATGAATCTGAAAGCAATATCCAACAAGCTCTGCAAGAAATTATGCAAGGGCGGACTACTCTGGTTATCGCCCACCGCCTTAGCACCATAGTGGGGGCGGATATAATTTATGTTATAGAAAGCGGGCAAATAATCGAAAGCGGCAGCCACACGAACCTGCTTGAACAGCGCGGTAAATATTACCAGCTTTATGCCGATGGTTTTGAGAAGTAGTTTAAATGCTTCTACCAGAAGTGGTGGATTGATTAATATTAAATTCAGACACAGCCTTAGCAGATACCACATCCATCATTATCTTATCAAAATCGCCTGCTTTAAGCTTAAGACACTTACCAAAATCAAACTCTATTTCTTCCTGCCCGAAAAGCAGATCAGTATTCGACGGCTTAATGTAAGATCTAGTAAGATCATTATCAATATTACCAAGAGCTCTTCTGACTTTTTCAGTTGCAGACTTAGCATCTTTACCAATAAACTTAAAAGAGAACACTTCCCTACAATTTATCACCATTTGACCTTAATCCATTAATTAGGCAAATTTGAGAATCTATGCCGCTAATATCTAAATTATCGCCAACGATTATTCTAATTACTGCGCCAATCTTCTCTGCTATTGGTAATGCCTTCAATAATTTTTCTTCCTCAAGATCCCTAAAACTTGCCATAACAACCTCTAATAAATTTTTTAGGTGGACATCTTAACATGAGATTGCTTATTACTTAAATGAAGATTTAATGACATCTTCTATCAGATTGTAAATAAATGATAAATTAACCCAACAGCTTTTCTTTCCAATATTTTCTGTTGACATCCGCCCCCTCTTCGCCTATTATGACTCCATATCCGCTTATTGCGTGCAGTAAGCTCAGGGGCATCCGTCAGGATGCCCTTGCTTTTTCTAGGCAGCGCACTAGACTCTCCCAACAGAAAATAATGAAGCCAATTACTGGAAAGAATACGTATGAAGAGGATTTATGTCTATGTTGACGGCTTCAATCTCTATTACGGCTCGCTTAAAGAAACCCCTTACAGATGGCTCAATCTGAAAACCCTTTTCCAATCAATGCTAAATGCCGATGGTCGTATTGAGAAAATCAAATATTACAGCGCGCATGTATCCGATAAAATCAGCGAAGGCGCATCCGCGCGGCAACATGCCTATATAAACGCCATAAAAACCATACCGGAAGTGGAAATTCACTGGGGAAGTTTTATCGCTTCCGAGAAATACCGCCCGAAAGTTCCGGTTGTTGTTCCCAAAAAATACATAAAAGTGGTGCTAACCGAAGAAAAAGGCTCGGATGTTAATCTTGCCAGCCACCTTATCAATGACGGCTGGAAAAACTTGTATGATGTTGCGGTGGTAGTTTCCAGCGACAGTGATCTGGTCGAACCTATCCGTATTGTTAAGGAAGAACTGAAGAAAACCATTGGCATTATCTGCCCGCATGATAATCTGGCGGAAAAGCTGAAATCCATACCACCATCATTTACAAAACATATTTCTTCCACTGCCCTCAGAAAATCGCAATTTCCTGACATGTTGCCAAAAACCAATATAAAAAAGCCTGATTCCTGGTAAACATGTCCCTTTCCAAAAAAATTCTCAAACACCCACGCACACAAGCAATACTCAGCCATCTGCTGGCGGGATATATTCGCGTGGTGATGATAACCAACCGCAAAGAATTTCATATCCATCCCGATACTGAGATTTTTATGCGCGGTGAGAAAAATGCAATTTTTGCTTTCTGGCACGGGCGTATGATGCTACTTCCCGCCATCAACCCTCCCCGCAAAATGCACGTTCTGATTTCTGAACATCGCGACGGCAAATTAATCTCGCAGGTCATCCATCATTTCGGGCAGGACACAGTGGTTGGTTCATCCAGCAAAGGCGGCACAGAAGCGGTGAGAAATATCGTCCGTTTGCTTAAAAAGGGCGATAATATCAGCATCACGCCTGATGGCCCACGCGGACCAAATCAAATAGCGGAAGCCGGAATAGTTACTATCGCCAGACTCTCAGGAAAGCCGGTTATTCCTGTAACTTTTTCTGCCACGAAACATAAAAGGCTGAAAAGCTGGGACAGGTTCATGATAGCCAAGCCGTTTGGACGAATAGTATTTTGTATAGGCGCACCAATTATGATAGAACAGGCAGATGAGGCAGCAAGAATTGCTGTCGAAACTTCTATGAATAATCTGGTGGAACAGGCTGATGCGTTATAATATCTATAAAATAGTTACCTCTGCCCTCTCTCCACTCATCACTATCTGGCTACGCATCCGCCAATTGCAAGGCAAAGAAAGTCGTGAGAGATTTAATGAGCGTTTTGGCTTTTCAAAAATAACCCGCCCTAAAGGAACTTTGTTATGGCTACATGCCGCAAGTGTAGGCGAGGCTAACTCAGTATTATTCCTGATTGAGCAGATAAAATCGCGTTTTCCAGAGGTGAACATCCTGCTTACTACCGGCACGCTTACTTCAGCAAAACTCATAGAAAAACGCAAGCCACAGAATGTTATTCATCAATTTGTACCTGTTGACACTACAGAAGCAACGAACCGCTTTCTACGCCATTGGCGACCTGACATAGGTCTTTGGGTGGAATCGGAACTATGGCCAAATCTGGTGATTAACGCCAAGGCGCGTGGTTGCCTGATGTTTATAATCAACGGACGTATGTCGGTAAAATCTTATAATTCATGGCAGAAATTTGCTCTTCTCATGATCTACCAAATGCTTAATTGTTTTGATATGGTATTCGCCCAAAGCGAAAGTGACGGGCAACGCTTCCGGGCACTGGGAGCAAGAGAAGTGCGCTGCGTTGGAAACTTAAAATATGATGCTGCTGCCCTGCCCTGTGATGAATCAGATTTATTTGCCCTGCAACAAGCAATAGGGATACGCCAGACATGGCTCGCTGCCAGCACCCACCATAATGAAGAAGAACAGATAATAAAAGCCCACAATCAACTTGCAGCAAAACATCCGGATTTACTAACTATAATAGCACCAAGGCATCCGCAGCGCGGGGAAGAAATTGCAAATCTGGCTTCTAAAAGCGGTAGAATTGCCTTGCGTTCGCGTAACGATAAAATCACCAGTGAAACTAAGTTTTATATTGCTGATACACTCGGCGAACTTGGTTTATTTTATAGACTATCAGAAATTGTATTTATGGGTGGTTCCCTAATTCCACATGGCGGGCAGAACCCGCTGGAACCAGCAAGGCTGCGCTGCTCTATAATCACTGGTCCACATACCGAAAATTTTTCTGCCGTATATAAAGAGATGGAAAACCTATCTATCTGCATCCGTGTAAAAAATGCGCTTGAGATTGCTGATAAAGTCAATAACCTAATGCAAGATTCCGATGAACTAACAAAAATGCAGGCACAAACCAGAGAATGGCTCAGAGGAAAAAGCGGAGCAGCAAACAAAATAATTGATATTATAGCTCCTATTTTCGCGCCTGTGAAAAAACTATAATGTTCATACTAAAAATCGTATGCCAATAAAACTTCCTCCATATACAGGTATGATACTGCGTTGTGACTTTTCAGGATTAAAACCGCCAGAGATGGTAAAAATTCGTCCAGTTTTAGTTATTTCTCCACGCCCAGAAAGATTGAGTAAAAAAACTTGTATAGTAGTTGCTCTCAGCACTACAACTCCAGATCCAATAGAAAAATATCATCTTAGAATTGAACTCCCCAACAAATTACCAGATAACCTATCTCGTGAATGCTAGATAAAAGGAGATATGATTTATAGCCTTTCTTTTGAGAGGATGGATTTGTATCGTTATGCTAGAGAGAGACCTCTGCATAATGCGTCATTGCGAGTGAAACGAAGCAATCCATCTTTCTATGATGCTTAATTTTACTGGATTGCCACGTCGGCTTCGCCTCCTCGCAATGACGAAAAACGCATTATGCAGAGGTCTTTACTATAGTAATTCCAAATAAGAACTGTACAGCATCTTATTTGAAGATACGCTGCCTACGCGTGAAAAATCGGGCTTTCGGTCTCGATTTTCATAGCCGTTATGTATAATTCTTATACATAACGACAATAGACGAGGGGGTAAGCATGTAGCTTTTTGCACCGCAGCATAAATTAATATATAGTTAAATAACGGTAAAATTTTATTGTTTTTCTTGCATTTTTATGATAGATTTAAAATATGAGAATAATATCAGTAGTTGTTGTGGCACTCCTACTCGTTATGATAGAAAATCACGTGGCAGTGGCCGCAGAAAACCTAGAGCATAAAAGCAAATATGCGAATGCCAACCTCAAACAAAAAAAAGTAGATAAAATTTTGGAGATGCTGAGATCTATCGGCATATCCGATCCGGAAATAACTAAACTGGCGAATGAAATTGGGAATCGTCGCGGTGACGGCTATTTCCTGCTGCATGAAGAGCAAATAACAGGCGGCAATTTATCTCTGCGTTATGTAACAGAAGGGAAAATAGGGATAAAACAGCTCGAATTGCACTATGCTCCTGAAAATTCTAACATGCAGTATAGTGTACGCAAAAATGCTGCTATGATGAATTACAGGCTTAACTTTTAATATCTGCGCCTGTGATCATACAAATACAAATAAAAAAAGGGAGTCTCAATTGAGACCCCCTATTTTATTATAAACTAACCCTTCCGTCAATTAGAGGCGGATTGGAGTTACTTTTTTACCAGAAAGAGACTTAGCAGCTAAGCTCAAGCTAGCTTTTGGTTTAGAAACTTTAGCTGGTTTTCTAGCAGCAGCTTTTTTAGTAGCTGGTTTCTTAGCAACGGCTTTTTTAGCAACGGCTTTTTTAGCAGCTGGTTTTTTAGCAGCAGCTTTTTTAGCAGCTGGTTTTTTAGCAGCAGACTTTTTAGCAGCTGGCTTCTTAGCAGCAGATTTTTTAGCGGCTGGTTTTTTAGCAGCAGCTTTTTTAGCAGCTGGCTTTTTAGCAGATTTTTTTGCAATAGTCATAATATACTCCATTAATGTAATTACATATATCCAGTTACACCATGCAAATGAATATAGCTCCATTCTATACGCATTAATAATTAATTTTCCATTAATGAGAAAAACCACTTATTCGCAAAAACAATATAGATTACAGCTTTATAAATAAAATAACAGCATGTTCATTTCGCATATGGAATATATAATAACTCTCTGCAACCCTTAATTATTCTAGAGTTTATTTGTTACGTATCCGAAATATATGCTCAGAATATCAGTTAATGTTTGTTGTAAAAGAAAAACTTCTTTGGCATATATTTATGTTCTTGGTGTGATAAAAAAAACACAATGGCAAAGAAGAAAAGTTTGAGGTATAGCTCAATTTATATAGTATAAAGCCACATTATGAATCATCCTTATAAAAAAAATTCTATAGTATATTTTTTGCACTTCAAGAATTGGGAATTCTTAAAGTTCGTACGCCTGCTACGCGTCGAAAAATCGGGCTTTCGGCCTCGATTTTCGTATACCCATCCCAACTTTTCAGTTGGAATGGGTGTAATCCTGCTTTGCATTTTTATGTCGGTTACATTGTATTCCGCGCGATCATACGCATCCAGAAATTCCTATTTTGATATGAGTGAATTGAGGTTTGGGAATCTTACTCCATTTCCTAAATGGACAGGCGTGATGACCCGCTTTGAAAATCAGCAGGGGATTGCAGATGATGATTGTGGAACTGTCCGTTATCATCCTTGCGCGATAAAAGGGTGGGGGCAGATGCTTGATGAATTAAAAGGCAAGCCCCTAAAGGAGCAATTAGATAAAGTGAATGACTGGTCTAATTCTCATCCATATATAGTTGATCAATTAAATTGGGGGATTAATGACTATTGGGAAACACCTTACGAATTTATGGAAGTGAGTGGCGATTGCGAAGATTATGCTATTTCCAAGTATTATTCCTTGCGCGCACTTGGCATTTCAGAGGATAGGATGCGGATTATTATAGTCCAGGACTTAAATCTTGGCGGCATCATTCACGCTATACTTGGCGTATATGATGATGATAGTAATATGATAATTCTCGATAATCAAATTAAGCATGTTATTCCGGCAATGAATATATACCACTACCGGCCAATATATGGAGTAAATGAGGATTACTGGTGGACATATCGCCCGAGAATGTAGATTTTTCTTCATATTGCTAAATAAATTTGCTACATAAGACATTATAAAGGAGAAATAAAATGACAGAGATACTCCCCTCACATGAGGAATTTTCTCAAGCAGCAAAAGAATATAAAACACCATGGACTTATGCCATAGTTTTAATGGTGTTTGGTATTATTATAGTTGGTCTTCTGCTTATATCCCGTTTTAATAATAATGATTATGTGCGCGATGTGCAGTCGTGGAAGGAAAAGCTGAACTTAATTGCGGAAAACCGGAAAGAAGATGTCAGCCGTTTTATATCCGGTAACTTTGCTGAATTACGTACGCTGGCGGATAATCCATCTCTTAAGCTATATCTGACTGAACTGCAGATGATTCCGCAAGCGGTAAATAAAGGTGGTGATTCCGAACTATCACAAAAATCCTATTTAAGGAATTTACTGGTATTTACCGCGCAACGCGCAGGTTTTATAGGAACTAACAGCATTGATTCCATTCCTGCGAATGTGGTAGCTGATAGCAAAAGCGGTCTTGCTATTATAGATGATGACAACCAGATAGTTGTTAGTACGCAGATTATAAATTCCTCCGTAACTAAAGTTCTGGAACATGCAAAAAAACAGGGGGCAGGAACAGAAGGTCTTATTGAACTGCAGAAGGATTCTGACGGGACTCTGTATATGGGTTTTTCAGTGCCAATTTATTCAATTCAGGGAGAGCATAATGCAGCAGGGCAGATAGGTAGAATTGTCGCCATAAAAACAATAGGCGATAATTTATTTGGTCTATTGAAACAACCGGGTGCTACTGAGAAAACTCTTGAGACATTGCTGCTCCGTATGGTTGAAGATACCAAGGATAAAATGGAATATATTTCACCTCTGCTGGATGGAAGTGAAGCCTTGGTAAAAAAAAATCAGCTTAATCCCAAAGAAAATGCTGAGGCTTATGTTACAAGTGGCAAGGATAATTTTTCTTCTGAACTTGGCGACTATCGTGAACAGGCAGTTTTGGCGACATCTCGTGATATAAGTGGCACTAACTGGAAATTAATTACGAAGGTGGATAAGGATGAAGCTTTTTCTGATAGTGGTGCGCATCGCGCCGCTCTCGTCACATCCTTTACCCTTATTATTGCCGTTATAGTTCTGATAATTATCGCTATGTGGTGGTATGCTTATTCACGTCATGCACTTATGGCATCGAGCTACTTCAAAAAGGTGGCGATTCAGGCTCAGGCACAGGAAAATCTGTTGCGTCTGGTTACGGATTACCAACCGGAAGCCATATATATACTTGATGCCAATCAAAGATATTGGTTCGCCAATAAAAAAGTTTCTGAAGAATCAGGAATGTCTGTAGAAAGCATAGCTGGTAAAACTGTTTTTGACGTGCAAGGCACAATCCATGCTGAACGGATTGAAGAAAAATGCTCCACAGTTATGAAAAATGGCTATTCAACGTATGATGTCTATCATAAAAATACCGGTGGAGGAGAAGTTGTCATTCGTTCCGGATACGTACCTATCAAGGAAATACCGGTATCTAACCTGCCTCCAAAAACATCTGGGGTGCTGATAGTAGAGCAGGATATCAGTGAGGTTTATTACGAACGTGAACGCAGGCTTTCAACACAGAAGCAACTGGTGCAAACTCTACTTAATCTGGTTGATAAGCGTGACCCATTTGCAGCTAATCATTCACTTCTGGTATCAAAAATTTCTTATCAGATCGCAAGCGATATGGAATTGGATAGCGTGACAGTAGAAGCTACAAGAACTGCTGCCAGCCTTATGAATATAGGAAAAATAGTAGTTCCGACGGAGCTTCTAACTAAAACCGGTCAGTTAAATGAAGATGAAAAGAATATAATACGGCATTCGATGGATACAGCGTCATCTTTATTGGAAAAAGTTTCCTTTGATGGTCCAGTTGCAGAAATTCTTAAACAATGGCAGGAAAGATGGAATGGAGCGGGGCCGCTTGGGTTAAAAGGAGAAAAAATTCTTATGCCTGCACGTATTATAGCAGTTGCCAATTCCTTCATCGGCATGATAAGCCCGCGTTCATGGCGTGATGCTATGTCGATTGAGGCAGCTAACAAATTCCTTTTGGATAATTCAGGTAATTATTTTGACCAGAGAGTGGTGATAACACTGATTCATTACGTTGATAATCAGAACGGGCGCGAATTTATTAACAGTATTCTGCAAGATAATAAATCCAAGAAAACTGCCTAGGCACTGTTAGCTAAGCGCGGATTTCAGAGAGCTGATAAAATCTTTTGCTGCTTTTATTTTGTCATCGGCTTTGTGTATAGCGTCCACAAGTGCTGAACCAACCACCACGGCATCAGAAAATCTGGAAACATCATTTGCCTGTCTGGGGTTTTTGATTCCAAATCCAACTGCTACAGGAAGCTGAGTAAAGCCACGCAGATTATCAATTTGTTTTTCTAAAGCTCCGCTATCAGCAGTTTTCGCTCCAGTAATTCCCGCTATAGATATATAATACACAAATCCGCTGGCAGAGGCAGTGAGCAGTTTCAATCTTTCATTATCGCTGGTTGGTGCAATCAGGCGGATTAGATTGAGTCCAGTAGCAGTTAAATGCGGGCGGATTTCCTGCTCTTCCTCAGGTGGTAGGTCAACAATAATCATACCGTCTACACCAGCAATAACAGCATCTTTGCAGAATTTGTCCAATCCATAGCGATAGACAGGATTGAAATAACCCATCAAAATTATTGGTGTTTCGTTATTAGTTTTACGAAAATCCCGTACCATTTCGATAATTCCAGTAACAGTCGCTCCAGCTTTAAGAGCGCGCAAACCTGCCGCCTGAATAACAGGACCATCAGCCATAGGGTCAGAAAATGGCATGCCGATTTCAATAATATCCGCGCCAGCAGCGGGCAAAGCAGCGAGTATTTCAGCCGATGTTTGCATATCTGGATCATATCCCATGATGAATGGAATAAGGGCAGTGCGCTTTTGTTCTTTTAATTTAGCGAAGGTTTTTTCAATACGTGTTTTCACAACTCAACCCCCAAAGCCTTAGCCACGGTAAAAATATCCTTATCACCACGACCGCATACATTCACTACCAGCAAATGATTTTTAGGTAATGTAGGAGCTATTTTCTGCACATACGCCAGTGCGTGGGATGGCTCAAGGGCAGGGATTATGCCCTCCAGTTTTGAAACCAGCTGAAAGGCGGCAAGTGCTTCATCATCGGTAACCGCTACATATTCCACCCGCCCGCTTTCATGCAGCCATGAATGTTCCGGACCAATTCCCGGGTAATCCAGCCCCGCCGATATGGAATGAGCATCGAGAATCTGACCATCGTCATCCTGCAACAGATATGTTCGGCTACCATGCAGCACGCCCGCTTTACCACGGGCTATAGAGGCAGCGTGTGCGCCTGAATCAAGTCCATGCCCTGCCGCTTCCACCCCAATCATTTTTACGCTTTCATCGGCAATAAAAGGATGAAACAAACCAATAGCGTTGCTGCCACCGCCAATCGCCGCCACCAGAGTATCAGGCAGGCGACCTTCGGCAGCTTGCATCTGCGTGCGTACTTCGCGCCCGATAATTGTTTGAAAATCCCGCACCATGGCAGGGTAGGGGTGGGGGCCAGCCGCAGTGCCAATCAGGTAAAAAGTATCATGCACATTTGTCACCCAATCGCGCAATGCCTCATTCATCGCATCTTTCAATGTTTTAGTTCCCGATTCAACCGGAACAACTTCCGCACCAAGCAGCTTCATACGGAACACATTGGGTGCTTGCCGTTCAATATCCTTAGCACCCATGTAAATAACGCATTTAAGCCCGAATAATGCACAAACGGTGGCAGTTGCCACGCCGTGTTGACCCGCACCGGTTTCGGCGATGATGCGTTTGCGGCCTAAGCGTTTGGCGAGCAGAATTTGCCCGATGCAGTTATTTATTTTGTGTGCGCCGGTATGGTTAAGTTCGTCACGTTTGAAATAAATCTTTGCCCCACCGCCAGAGGTACTAATATTGGCACAATGTTCGGTAAAACGCGGGGCAAAATAAAGTGGGGAAGGGCGACCAACATAATGGGTGAAATAATAATCTATTTCTTTCTGGAAACTATCATCCGCTTTTGCAGCTTCATATGCTTTATCCACTTCCAGAATAAGCGGCATCAAAGTTTCAGCGACATATCGCCCGCCAAAAATTCCAAAATGCCCGTTTATATCAGGCTGTGTATTGTTTCTAGTCATATTGTTATTTATTTCAGATTATTATCTTTTCTGCAACACGGCATTCTGGCTCTGTCATATCTTCGCGCCAGAACCAGTATTTTAATTCATGAATATCAACATTTATAGCTACTGAATATTCATTACCATTTGTATCAACTGCATAAATTCCTAGACCTCGTAATAATCCTGTCCGCATTCTTCCAATATCTTGCGCTGCAAGAATAACTGCTTCACGCACATTCTTTCCGATTTCCATATACGCAATAACTGAGCGCGCTACCCCAGTACGCATAGACATTTCACCAGTATAATTGCAAACGCAGCCACCATATTTACTGTCAACATAAAATCCAGCACCAGCTATAGGAGCATCACCAATACGGCTGGGGTATTTATATGGCCAGCCAGATGTGCTGGTTGCCGATGATATGCCTTTGCCATCACTTACCATCATAACAATAGTATCATATTCTTTTTTGGGTATAGCTACTTGCCTGACTTTTTGCATTAGAGTGGTAGTGCTATCAGCAAGCAGCGGTTTTATTTCCATTTCCCATTTTTTGTATTGTGCGGGGGAAAGAGTTTTTTCTTGACCAAATCCGCACTCACCGGCAAAAATTTCCGCACCTTCTCCTGCCAGCATTGTATGCAAATTTTCTTCCATAAGTTTACGGGCAATACGAATTGGTAAAAAGTTTTTTACGCCAGCAATTGCTCCAACTGCACGGGTATCACCATCCATAAAGGCAGCATCGAGTTCCATACCGCCTAATATATTAGGAAAACCGCCATAGCCAACGGAATCTATAGATTCATCTGTTTCTATTATTCGTATGGTTTTTTCTAATATATCATTGCGAGTTGTACCACGTGTTAATTCGCTTTTAATTTGTGCTGCCACGCCTGAATCTAAAGAATTTTTTATAAAAAACTTTTTCATTATAAATCCCTTACGGTCTTTACAAAATCTTCAATCATTTTCGCATCTTTTACACCAGACGAACGCTCAACACCAGAAGAGACATCAACCATTTTTGCACCTGATATTTTTATAGCTTGCTCTACATTTTCTGCATTCAACCCGCCCGCAAGAAACCAGTTTTTATTTGCTAGGTTGCCAGACAATATATCCCAATCAAACGCTATGCCGTTACCACCATACATCATCTTATCGTTTGTCGGTTTTGCATCAAATAATAAAAAATCGGCTATGCCATGATAATCTTCTGCGATTTTTATATCGTCCGAATTACGCACTGATATGGCTTTGATAATTCCTATACGTTTGTCATTGCGAGGAGCTTCTCGCGACGAAGCAATCCAGTTTTTTTCTGAATTATGGATTGCTTCGGCTTTGCCTCGCAATGACGAAATGATTTCACGAATTCTGCTTTGGGATTCATTTCCATGCAACTGTAAATAATCTGGCTGCATTTCACTGGCTATTTCCACAAGCAATTCGTCGTTTGGATCTACCACAACCATAACCGATTTTATAGATTCTGGTAGCAATGATTTAAGTTGTGCCGCCTTTTCAATCGAAACATGACGTGGGGATTTTGGATAATGCACAAAACCAACAAAATCTGCTCCAGATTCTATTACGGCTCGTACTGAAATCTCATCAGATAGACCGCAAATTTTTACAGCGATGGTCATGTTGACTATGTTTATTTATCGGTAAGAGCAGGCAAGATAAACTCACGCTCACTACGCAAAGACTTGTTTTCATCCTCCACAGCCTGCATTCTTTGTTTGGTGTTTTTTACCAGATGCCGCATTCTGAAAATCTGAATATTCAGCATAAAGCCAGTTATAACCGCGCCAACTGCCATAGAAAGCAGAAACAAAATAAAAACAGGGATGCTGACAGAGTAGGGGAACGGGAAGAGGGATAGAGTTATCATCTCGCGGTTAGCCACGCAGAGAACAATAAAAACTACAGCCAGTACGAAGATAAGAAAAAATTTTATCAATTTCACGTTTAGGCTCTTCACTTATTTATACAAAAAACACGGACAGCGACCGGAAAAACCAGCGCGTATAGCGGACAGGTTTGAAGATAAAATAAGTTAGTGAAGAAGTCTAATTAATTATCACCGGAGCTTTATTAATGCGCTCGCGCAGATCCTTACCGGTGCGGAAATAAATGGCGTAACGTTCGCCGATATTTACCTCTTTACCATTCTTAGGATTGCGTGCTTTGCGTGAATCACGACGACGTATGGAAAAAGCACCAAAGCCACGGAGTTCAACACGACCGCCATCAACAAGTGTATTTGATATATCGTCAAACACGGTAGAAACCAGAGTTTCAATATCACGCTGGTAAAGATGCGGATAACGCTTGGAAAGGCGAAGAATGAGTTCAGATTTTGTCATTTATATCCCCAATAAACTATTAAACTATAATAAGTTACTTGAGTTCATGATGCCACAATGCAAGCAATCCGTCAAGTCCAACTCTGCTTTTTTGCCAAAATTGTCCTACTAAACCATTCATAATACGGTCTAAGAGCTTGTCTTCCTGTTCTATTTCCACATCAACAATCGATAGTTTTTCAGGAATATTACGGTTTTTAACCAACCAATTCTTGGCTTCTGTCTCGCCACCGATAGCATCAATTAATTTATTATCAACAGCTTGTTTTCCGCTATAAACCCGCCCATCAGCAAGGTTTAGAGCCTTTTCACGGGTTAATTTGCGCCTTTCTGCCGTAATATCAACAAAGTGGGAATAAAAGTCCATAATCATGTCTTTTATAACCTTTTCCGCCTCAGGTGACGATTTTTCGAACGGAGAAGGGGCGGCTTTCAGAGGTGAGGATTTGATAGCAATAGGTTTTATACCCAATTTTTCGGCTAGCTCTGTTATTTCTGCCGTTTCTATCAGTACCCCAATGGACCCGGTTATACTTCCTGAGCGAGCAAAAATATAATCAGTTCCAAGGGCAATCATATAGCCAGCCGATGCGCTTATTGAACGCATAACCGCTACAACCGGTTTCTTTTCAGATAATTTGCGTAGTCTTAAATATATTTCTTCACCGCCAACAGCACTACCGCCCGGCGTATCCAGCCAGACAATGACGGCTTTCGCTTTTTTATCATCTTCCAGGCTCGAAATAAGATCATAAATTTTCTGGTCATCGCCAACAATACCGCTGACAGTAAAACGAGCGATATAATCACCATCTACCATTTTTGCCGTAAGCGAGCCACGGACGCTGATTAAAAGCACCAAAACGGCAAAAACTATAGCTAAAGCCCGCCACTTATTAATTTGCCCTTTTAGATAAAGTCTATCAATAAGCGAGTCAGCGTTTAAGCTCATTTTATTCTCCTGCGTACGGTAGATAGTGATAGTGGACGGTGAATAGTGATAAGCAATTATTTACTAACCACCAATCACTATCCACCATTCACCAAATTACTTCTTACTTTTCTTACCTTCATTGGCAGCACTGAGGGCTGCTCCCAGAATATCACCAAGGGACGCACCGCTGTTTTCAGAACCATATTCGCTGATAGCTTTTTTATGGTCATCCATTTCCAGAGCTTTGATAGATACGCCAACCTTGCCGGCTTTATCAACAGAAACAACTTTCACGTCAACACGGTCACCAACTGCGAAACGATCCGGACGTTGATCCTGACGTTCACGCGCAATGTCCCCTTTCTTAATGAAGCTGCTTACCGTGTCATTAATTTTTACGGTAATACCATCATCATGAATCTCAGAAACAGCACAGGTAATAGTAGAACCTTTCTGAATATCACTGGAAGAATCACCAGATTTTTCTTGTGATTCAGGTGCATCAGTAAGTTGTTTTACGCCAAGGCTGATACGTTCTTTTTCAATATCAATAGCTAGAATTTTCGCTTTGATTACTTCGCCTTTTTTATAATTCTTTATGGCAGCATCACCAGATTCAGACCAGCTTAAATCGGAGTGATGAACAAGACCGTCAATATCGCCTCCAAGACCTACAAACAGGCCAAAGTCGGTTATATTACGGATTTCACCTTCGATTACATTGCCAACCTTCATCTTATCAGCATAAACAGCCCAAGGATTTTCTTCACATTGTTTCATACCAAGGCTGATGCGATGTTTGGAAACATCGATATCCAGAACAACAACATTCACTTCCTGACTTACAGAAACTAGTTTGGAAGGATGTGAGCTCTTTTTAACCCATGAAATTTCAGATACGTGAACAAGTCCTTCAATGCCTGGCTCCAGCTCAACAAACGCACCGTAATCGGTGATGTTCGTGATCTTACCGCTTAGCTTAGTGCCAACGCTGTATTTATCAGCCGCTTCCTGCCAAGGGTTGGATTCAAGCTGTTTCATACCGAGGGAAACGCGCTTGGTGCCTTGATCAAATTTAGTCACCATAACTTTGATTGTCTGACCGACAGACAGTATTTCGGTCGGATGGCTGATGCGTCTCCAGGAAATATCGGTAACGTGTAGCAAGCCGTCAATTCCGCCCATATCGATAAACGCACCGTAATCGGTGATATTTTTAACGATACCATCAAGAACCTGACCCTCAACAATTTTGCCAAGCAGGTCGTTACGAGCTTCAACACGTGACTCTTCAAGAATCGCACGACGGGAAACAACGATATTTCCACGTTTACGATCCATTTTTAAAATCAAGAATGGTTGAGTGATGTGCATAAGCGGGGTGACATCGCGGATAGGGCGAATGTCAACCTGACTGCCAGGAAGGAAGGCAACTGCGCCTTGGATGTCAACGGTAAATCCGCCTTTAACGCGACCGAAAATAACACCATCAACACGCTCAGAATTAGCGCAAGCTTTCTCCAGCTTAACCCATGCTTCTTCACGCAGAGCTTTTTCGCGTGATAAAATAGCTTCGCCATTCTTATTTTCAATTTTTTCAAGGTAAACTTCAACTTCATCGCCAACGCGCAGTTCAGCAGGAACATTATTTACCATGAATTCGCGAAGAGGGACACGACCTTCTGATTTCATTCCTACATCGATAATAACAACGTCTTTTTCAATAGCGACAATAATGCCCTTAACAACTGAGCCTTCGCTTTTTCCACCTATAGTTTGTGATTCTTCAAATAACGCACCAAAATCTTCTATTTCAACATTGGCATATGCGTGTGCAGCTTGTGACATAATTTATTCCTAACATTACCATGATTTTTCATGATAATTTATTGTTGCGAAGTGCCAGCGTCCACCTCTGGGTTAATCCAAAAACAATAATTTCTGAGGGAGCGTCGCTGAACACGCCCTGACATCGTTTAAAGAGACGGTGATTTTTATCTACAAAATAAGGAAATGCAAGAGATTTATTCAGTTGTCAGTTGTCAGAGGTCAGGTGTCAGAAAAGCCCTCTCCCACTGGGAGAGGGTGGGGTGAGGGCATTATGAATAGAGCATTATAAGTCGATTTTCTTCAATACTAAGTCACTGGAAGTCTTAAAAACCTCGCTGGCATCAAGCTTTGAGCTATCTATGATATAGGCATCATCAGCCGGACGCAATGGCGCAACAGCGCGTTTTTCATCGCGTTCGTCACGTTCGCGCAGATCTTCCAGAACTGATTCAAAAATAACCTGAATACCTTCACCTTCCAGCTCTTTATGGCGGCGTTTGGCACGGGCAAAGAGGGTGGCAGTAATAAAAAACTTAAAATCTGCTTCCGGACAAACCACAGTACCTATATCGCGCCCATCAAGAACTGCGCCACGTCCGGAAATTGTGGATTTTCTGGCAAATTCACGTTGGAATTCCAACAATGCAGCACGCACTTCCGAAAATGCCGAAATTATGGATGCTGCTTGACCTATGCGTTCTTGGCGCAGGCGAGGATTTGCCAGATCTTCAGCATCAATGGTTTTTGCGGCTTCCAGAGCATCCTGCATATTATTAGGGTCTTTGCCAGAATATATAATTTTCATACCAACAGCGCGGTAAAGGCTGCCAGTATCCAGATAATTCATGTTAAAATGTTCCGCTAACCTTCTGGCAAGAGTGCCTTTTCCCGAAGCTGCTGGACCATCAATAGCAATCACTAAGGGAGTGTTAACAGGCGGTGAGGGGGCAGGGCGAGGGGATGAAACACGCGCCCCAAGGCTGTTGCAAAGTTCAGAAAAATTAGGAAAGCTGGTAGCAATAGTAGTTGCGTCATCAACGGTGACAGGCTCTTTACTTGCCATTCCCATAACCAGAAATGCCATAGCTATTCTATGATCAAAATTGGTGGTAACCACTGCGCCGCCTTTGGGAGCGGCTGAACCTTTTACATACAAACTATCGCCATCCGCACGAGCGGAAACGCCACAGGCAGTGAGGGCAGCGACTACCGCGCTCAAGCGGTCACTTTCTTTGACGCGCAGCTCAGAAAGACCATGCATAACGCTTTCACCGGCAGCAAAGGCGGCGGCAACCGCTAGAACCGGGTATTCATCAATCATCGAAGGAGCGCGGGAAGCAGGGACGGTAACAGCTTTTAATTTGCTGTGCTTGACGTGAATATCAGCAACAGCTTCACCGGCAACGCCGCGCTCATTAACAAACTCAATTTTCGCGCCCATTTCCTTGAGGGTGGTGAATAATCCGGTTCGCAGCGGATTTATGCAAACATTACGGATAAGCAGGTCGGAATTAGGGCAAATGAGGGCGGAAACTACCAAGAATGCAGCAGAAGAAGGGTCTGCCGGAACATATATCTCATATTCACCCAGCTTCTGTGCGGGCTGTCCGACAACAGAAATAGATGAAGAACCGTCTTCAAGCTTTTGATTTTTAACATCAAACCCAAAATAACGAAGCATATTCTCGCTATGATCACGAGTAGCCTCTTTTTCAATAACTGTAGTAATTCCGGGCGTATTAAGTCCCGCAAGCAATATAGCGGACTTAACCTGCGCCGATGGTACAGGCAGGGTATAAGTGATCGGCATGGGGTTTTTTGTGCCTTTTACCGCGAGAGGAAGCTTACCTCCCTCACGAGCATTAAACCCAGCACCCATCTGGGTCAGGGGGGTAATTACCCTACCCATGGGGCGACCGCGAAGGCTGTTATCACCGGTAAAAAAAGTGGTAAAATCGTAAGGCGAAACCAGCCCCATAAGCAGGCGGGTGCTTGTGCCGGAATTTCCCATATCCAGAACGTCTGTGCTTTCAGCCAAGCCGCCAACACCAACGCCAGTTACAGTCCAAATTCCTTGTGAATCACGGTTGATACTAACACCGAGAGATTGCAGGGCAGATGCTGTACGCAATACATCTTCACCTTCAAGAAG
>Ga0209824_10000909_pt1 | contig 17707 bp, 22 predicted proteins | sample VDWuncwatermetaG_FD_184124 | JGI IMG/M metagenome (GOLD analysis project Ga0209824, IMG submission 184124) | Wastewater microbial communities from Netherlands to study Microbial Dark Matter (Phase II) - VDW unchlorinated drinking water (SPAdes)... ... | reverse complement strand
GTTCTAGAAAAACCGTTTTGTCCTTATATTTCTCGATCAACCCTCTTTCTCCCCTGTCGCCCGTTAATTTAAGGAATTCTTGGAACAAGTCCTTGCGGAAAAGGACGGGGTTTCGGGTCTGGCCCTGAAACGTCGGAGCGACGATCAGGGGGTGCTTCTTCCTAAAGAGTTTGAGAAGGTTGTTGATCAGTTCTGGTTGGATTAAGGGCTGGTCGCCAACTAAGAAAAGAGCCGCCTCGCTCTTTGGCAAAACTGCTTTCAACCCGGCTATGATCGAGGTGCTCTGCCCCTGAGATGCCTTTTTGTTAGAAACCCAGCGGAGTTTATCGCGCTCAAGCGGAATCTTTTGCTGGAGATCTTTCGACTGCTGGACAACGCAGATCACCTCGCTGAGGTCAGAGGAGAGGGCCGCCTCCAAAACCCGCCGAAGGACAGGCTTGCCTTTGAAATCGAGAACCAGCTTCTGCTTTCCCATTCTTTCGGCTGTGCCAGCGGCTAAAACGATGCCGGAAATCATCTCAAATAGTTATGAGTTGCGAATTTTGAATTATGAGTTTCAACTCAAAACTCAACACTTAAAACTCAAAATTTTTTCCTGTAATCACTTCCTTAACCGGATCGCCCTCGAGATAGCTGGTAATCACCACTCGATCTATTCCGAGCTTGATAAGCTCACGGCCGAGAGCACAGGCCTTTGTCATTTCTTCTGAACTGTCCGCCTGATTCATGAGGGCGACTTTTCGGCTCTTGGGTGGAATGCCCTTCAAACAGCCCAGAGGATTTTCCACGAGACGCAAGATCAGATTCTCTGTAAGAGATGTTCCTAGCTCCACGCCGAGCAAGGCTGCCGCTCTCTCTGCCCTATGGACAAAGTCCGAAGTAAGCGGCTGTCCCAGGACTTTAATTCCCATAACCCAGACCGTAAGGTCACACCCCTGCGGAACAACCGGTTCGTGCTCTGCCGGTACCTTGAATGGCTTCATGGCTGCCCCGTCTGCCTCAATGAGGATTGAATCCATCCCGGCTTTCTTCTGGAGAGCGTCAAACCACTCTGGTAACAGACCAACAAGTTTTCCTGCATCATCCAGCTCAGAGCCTACCCCGATGATCAAGGGCTCTTTTATCTTGGCAAGTTCGCTCAGGAGGGCTTCTACATCCTGAGCCAAGAAGAGCTTATGAACATGGGGTTTGGTGGGCTTAAAAATTTTGGTCGTGGTAGTAACAAGGACTTTTTCCCCTTCCTCCCATAGCTCGTAGGCTAAGCGAAAGAGGGTCGTGGTTTTCCCCCCGGCACCGATCAGAGAGAGCATCTCTCCTCTCGAAAGGCCCAGAGCGTCTTTGAGAGTCATGAGCTTCACCTAGCCCTTCCTCCGGAAGTTTGCAAGGAAGTTAAAAAACCTTCAGCGATTAGCCTTCAGCAGTCAGCGGCCAGCTTTCGGACCAAAAGCTGAAAGCTGATGGCTAATAGCTAACGGCCTCTCCTTGCAAGAATAGACCGATTTGGATAACGTCCGGTCATGCCGCGTCGTTTCAGCATCGAAGTAGCGAAGGACTACTTTAACTTCGCCTCTGCACACTTCCTCATCTTTGCCAACGGTAAAAGAGAATCATTGCACGGGCACAACTATCAAGTATCCGTTGCTGTCGAAGGCGATTTAGATAGGGCCGGGGTGTTGCTCGATTTCATCACCTTTAAGCCTCTGGTGAAGCGAGTCTGTGACGATTTGGATCATCATACTCTCATACAAAAGGACAGCCCCCTGCTCAAAATCCGCCAGGATCGCAAGGACGTTGAAGTCCTTTATAAAAATCAGCGAATTATCCTGCCGCGACGGGATATCATCCTCCTTCCCATTGCCAATACCAGCACGGAGCTGCTGGCGGAATATATCGCAGACAAGATCCGACGGATGACTCAGAGACGATTTCCCGGAGCCAAGCTTCGCCTCATCGAGGTTGGTGTTGAAGAGGCCAGAGGACAGAGGGGGTTCTTCCGGGGAGAATTTTAGTGGCGACTGTATTTGTTTACTCCGAGGGCTACTATGCGGATATCGGAGTGCATGTCTTTCCTGTTGTTAAGTATCGCCTTGTCTATCAGCAGCTTCATAGCCGTGGAATCCTCGGTGAAAACCTGATTCAACCTGAGCCAGCGTCTCAGGCGGATCTTCTGCTCGTCCATGACCGGGACTACGTTGAGGATCTGATGCATGCGCGCTCAACCAAGCGCATCGCTTCATCGGAACTACCCATCTCTAAGGAAATTATTGACTCCTTTCTCCTCGCCACCGGCGGAAGCATACGGGCGTGTGAGGAGGCTTTGCAGCAGGGCCGCGCCGTTAATCTCTCCGGCGGCTTTCACCACGCCTTCCCTGACCATGCGGAGGGATTTTGTTACATCAATGATATGGCAGTGGCCATCCGTAGACTCCAGAAGCAAAGAAAAGAGATCAGAGTTGCGGTCATCGACTGCGATCTCCATCAAGGGAACGGCACCGCCTTTATCTTCAAGGACGACGAGAATGTTTACACCTTCTCCATCCACCAGCGCGATCTCTATCCGCCGAAACAAGACAGTAGTTGGGACATCCACTTAAGGAACGGGGTCGGAGACGAGGAATATCTGGGCCATTTAGAAAAAGCGATTCCTGCTATCATGGAAAAGTTCCGGCCTCATTTTGTCCTCTATCAGGCCGGGGCTGATCCTTACGAAGGAGATCAGCTAGGAGAGTTGAAGCTTACCATCGAAGGGCTTAAGAAGCGTGACGAACTGGTCTTCGGCGAGTGTAAAAAACATGCGGTTCCTGTGGCAGCATTGTTAGGTGGTGGTTACGCTGTCAATACAAACGACACTGTGACTATTCACGTGAATACCTGCCTTGCCGCTGCGGAGTGCTTCAGAACGTAGTTGGTTGCTCGGAAGTCTTTCTCCTATCGGTCTAACGAAATCCTAACGACTCCTTGACGGCGGAGAAGGATTCGGTTATGGTAGTTACATCACTACATTAGGGAGAAACGGGTATGCGCATGGGATTGAGAGAGGCTAACCAAAGCTTTTCCAGGGCGATCAAGGCGGTTAGAGAGGGGGAGGAGGTCATTCTCACGGAACGGGGGAAACCGATAGCAGTCATCAGTCCGTTGGAAAAGAAAGGCGGCATCGCTTCTTCGGTTCGCAAACTAGAGCAGGCTGGGCTGTTGCGTCCGGCTGCGAAGACCGGACCGCTTCCTCGTTGGCGACCACGCCGCATCAAAGGCAAGCCACTTTCACAAACAGTCTCGGAGGACAGGGATCGGATGCTGTGAGCGATCTTTCCTGGGGCTATTTTGATACCAGCATCCTTGTGAAGCGGTATGTGAGGGAGCGTGGGTCGCTTGAAGCCAACAGGTTACTGCGGAAATATACGATCCTTTCCTCCTCCATCTTGCCTGTTGAGCTCCTTTCGGCCCTAAGGCGCCGACGCGGCCAAAGTGAAATTTCGGAGCAAGATTACTCGGCCATACTTGGACGCGTCAAACAGGACCGCGCTTTTTGGGAGTTGCTTGAACTGACGCCTTCAGTCCTGGCAAGGGCGGAGGAGATTGTGTTGAAGTGGAACGTGCGAACACTGGATGCTGTCCATCTTGCCTCCGCAGTCGTCTTCCAGGATTCAGTTGGGAGACCCCTTCCTTTTGTTACCTCCGATGAACGTCAGCTCATGGTAGCCCGGCAGTGTGATCTCGAAGTGATCCCCGTTGGTGGTTAAGCACGGCGTGCCTGTGGCTGCTCTGCTAGGGGGCGGCTATGCCAGGGATACCAACGACACCGTAACCATTCATGTGAATACCTGCCTATCGGCGGTTGAGTGCTTTGGTTGACGAGGCGGGATTCATTCTATTTCACTTTCTTGCTCACGAAACTAAAGTGCCAGGGTAGATGCGCACAATGAGGTAAGGCGCTCGGCCTAAGGCCGATTATTAAATTGGTCCTCTCTGGGACAAGGCCCGACGCCCCAGGCTGTTTCAACCTCTACCTGGTACTTGGCCCCGTGCCGTATCACCCTGGCGCGTCCAAAACTATCATTTCATTACCAAAGGTCAACAACTTAAAGATAGCTTGAAAAAAATCGACTCTGAACCCCCTAACGTTCTAGATTACCTACGAAGCCGTCAAGAAGAATTTAATATTGTGTCCCCGAATCTGGAATCCTGTCCCCGGAATCCCCCTATCCAGACGCCTCCACCCGGACATACCTCGAACCTGGGATAGACTTCTCCGGAAACTGGTGAAGTACTTCAAAGCAAAACTCTCCGCCGCAGAGAAAGAAGGCAAGTAAGGCAATAAATCAATCTTAGCAAGTGGGTAGACTCTTACAAGAATAGGAAATTTGTCGCTTCGGTACTATTTCTGGGCTATGAGGTGGCTCTTTCAGAAAAAATTGCAACAGGATGACATGGTCCGGAATGCGATAGAGTTCTCGTTGAACTCATGCGTAAGAAAAAGGTAATGGCTACGGCAAAGGGAGAAGCTCAATGGTCTCTTTTATCAAACTCGCATGGATTACTTCTGCAAGTCCCAGGGAATAGCTTTGCTCCCTTGTGGCATAGAATTCTTGGACTTTTTCAGTGAGCCTCTGCTCTTTACTCACCAAGCCCATGATGAACCGGAAAGCGGTGCCCTGCATTATCGCACCACCGTAGATTCGCGCCCCCGTGAAGTCAATATAGACGGGACCACCGCTATTTCCTGGAAACACCGGGAAGTCCAGCAGAAAGGTCTTCGTCGTTCTGGTCGGTAATAAAGGGTAGGAGGCGATCCTTCCGCTGCGAAGGACTGGAAAGAGTCCTTGTCCCGTTCCAAGACCGAAGGGATAGCCTAGCACCCTCAACTCATCACCTGGGTGAACCTCATACTTAGCGAGTAATGTGTCATCGCCAAGCATATTCTGGGAAATAAGCAAAGTGCTGGCATCCTCAGGGACACCAATATACATGACTGCGATATCTACCTCAGGGTGTTTGGTCCACAGAATGTGCTTCCCATCCCGAATTTTTAAGGGGAGTGGAAGTTGGTCCCATTTTCCCGGTCCTGTCTCTCTTCGGAAGAACAGGGTAGCTATTTCGCCTTGCATTTTTTCTAAAACATGAGCTGCAGTCACCAGAGTGTACCGTAATTTTTCAGGCTCCTTCGGACGGGGCCTCCCAACAAAGAATGCTGTACCCTGAGAACCTTCCCCGCGGATTAGCACTGTAGCCCTCATGAGAAACGTGTTGAAATCTAAGGTAGGGCTCTTCTGTTGGTCCTGCCCAGCCTCACTGAGGCAAAAAAGATTAGCTGTGATTATAAAGAGGACAAATATAATTCCACTTTTTCTCATTACCTGAACTCTAATACTGCAAGACTCAAGAGAAAAAAGGAGCGCCCGAACCAAGACCCCTTTGCATACGAACTTACCACAAATAGTTTGTGAAGGAAAAATGGTGTTGGGGAGAGATTGGGCCTCGGGCAACCGGGGACGAGTCGAGCGAGGCGAAAGCCCGGCTAAAAGGGGGGCCTTCCTACTTGGGAAAACGACTTTAATCTCCGGCCGTGAGGTTGGGTAAGGTAAATTACGTCATTGATACGCTGTTGGGTCCACTCGCGCGGCGCTTTGACACTAAGTATCTCCCACGACTAAAGTGGCGCTACCGGTCCGACCTGGTCCTGGGTTCAGGTTTAATTGCCTTCAGAAACAAAATCCCTACATATCCATACGTCCAAGATGGTGTCGTCTGGGTCATCGGCGAAGAGCGTAACATCGAAGGGACTCAGATCTTGGTTTTGAACCTGATACCAACCGTTTGAACAGCCAGGTGTTGCCCCTTCTCTTTTTCGAATAGCTATGAACACCTGACCCGCATCAACCTGCGTCAATGCCAAAGTTAATGAGGCCGCTTATAGAACGAATTGGACTGCGTTGTCAATATGGAAGTGATAAGGCGAGGAATCAGGCTGTCGGCGATCGGCACTCAGCGCTGAGGTTGGTCCAATCGAAATGCAGAGAGGAAAGGCAATCGCTAGATAATTTTGATCTTGAGAGCCTCGGGGTCGGTGAAGCGGATATCTTCCTTTTCTGGATCTAGGAGAATCTTGTACCGCTGGAAGAACTCTGCGCCGATCAAAAGCTCCTCGGTTAAGTTTTCGAGGAGAAGCGCCGTAGTCACCACTTCATGGCCATCTAGCTGCAAAGAGAGGCTTACCATCTCTTTGACTTCACCCCTGCCGCTCGCGAACTCAGCAAGGATCGTTCTCGCCAGTGGGGCAGGAGTGCCCAGCTTATGAGCAATATCGGAACGGATAACACTGTTCGAAGCCCCGGTGTCCATAAGGACGCGAAGAGTCCGTTCCCCTTTGTTTCCCTTAACTAACACCTGTTTGTAAATTAGGCCCATGTAGATTTACAGCTAACATAATCACTGTCAGGTCGCAATCATGTAATCAACCTTCTCTTCGTTCAACGCATAGGGGGTCATACTTGACCAGGGGCTTGCTTTTTTCCTTCACTTTTATCCCCTGAGAACTTCCTGCGGAATCTCTTTGAAATCCCTAAATTCCGGGTCTTTATGAATTAAGGTGGCGTCACAGACCACCGCAGTAGCGGCAATCCAGCTATCAGCTACCGATAACCGCCCTTGGGCTTTAAGACGAGAGGCCATTGCAAGGATGGCTGGTTCGCAGGACACCCACTCGATCGCGAAGGAATCTATCAGACGCAGTGCTTCATGAGCTGCCTCTTCTCCCTCCTCGCGCCACACCCGATAGAGCACCTCCATTCGGGTCATGAAAGAGATAAGCAATCGACATCGATTCCTTTTTGCCTGGGAGAGAAGAGACTCCACACGACGGGCACCGGGCTCGTCACCGCGAAGGGCGAGGAGAGCAGAAGTATCGAGGACAAAGAGGTTCTTATGGGGCATCTTCTCGACGCCGGTCTAGTTGCCTATCCCTCAGGAGGCGCTTAACCATCCCCTTCTTACCGGAACCGCGAAAGGCGCGCACTGGATCGGATGGTACCGGTATAACTCTCGCAGTGTTGCCTTCCACTACCCATTCGAGCTTGGTATCGGGACCAATCTGGAGTGTTTTTCTGACCTGAGACGGGACCGAGACCTGCCCTCGCTTTGTGACCTTAGTACGCATGTTCCAAACCATACAAGATAAACAAGAGTTTAGCAAGCAATTGTCTGCTTAGTCATGTGGCTTCAGCGTTAAGCATGTGCTTACTTCTTCTCTCACCAGCCGACAGCCAGGAAGAGAAAAAACAAAAGCAGATAGCTCACAACGAATTCCGGCGCTGCTAAAATGCCGAATCGAGTCGCCACGCCTCCCGGCGTAAGCTCATAGGCGTGGATGATTCCGATGGCAGCGAAGAAAGCGGCGGCCAGAGTGGCTTGTTCTTTTACTTTTTCAGCACCGCCTTTATCAATCACACACGGCGCCTACAATGAAGAGGCCTGTCTCTAGGAGGACATCGTTACAGCGTTCTCCCATTGTCGATTCGATCCGGGTAACCTCTGCAACGTCAATCGAAGGAGGTGGATACACTTGGATATGCGCGTCTTCGTCCTCGTACCGCTCAAAGGATATCTCCACACGCGCTTGAGGGGATAGCTCTTTGATCACGGCAGTAAGTTCAGAAAGTTTAGTTTCTAGGAGGTCTTGTTGGCTAGGAGTTTTAGGGGTTCGAGGCATCAGACCGCGCTCTAAGGTTTTTCTCCTTCAAGTCGTGCAACGTCCGCCAGGTCTTGAGGCCGCCCTACAGCTTTCTTGTTTGCAATCAAATGGGGCCGTCCGATGACGGTGACTTTGATGCCTTCAACTTCCACTTCGAGGCGGCCCTTCCATGCATCCGTGAAGTCAACACCATCGATCGAGGTAAGGACATCGATCCTGGACGGGGCGACGCCGATCTGAAAAACCATCCCAGGGGTCCTGAGGTCCGACTCATTCAGCCCTGATAACGGCGCTCCGAAGCTTGCCAAGGCGCGCCACGCACGCTGCGCGTTGTCTTCAGTACAATGGATCCAGAGATCTATGTCTCCAGTGGCCCTCGGCACCCCATGCACTGCTAAGGCGTAAGCCCCTACAAGCAAGTAGTCAACTTTCTCTTCGTTGAAGGCGGATAATATGTCTCTGTAGTCTGGGTTCAGCAACGGGTTCTCCCTTGAAGACCCAGGCATTCAACGTCAACGGCCACACCATAGCTAACCGCTCGCCTGGACTGCTCGTTCGCAGATCGTCCTCTTTCCCCTGCTCGCTGAGACGGCCTAAACGTGTTCTCAAATGACGCCGCTCCATACCAACAACTTATCACGACACCGGATGATAATACAGCGATCTATCTCTTCTCCCACCAGCCCACGGCTAGGAAGAGAACAAACAAAAGCAGGTAGCTCGTGGCGAACTCCGGGGCTGCTAAGAAACCGAAGCGGGTCGTTACGCCTCCGGGAGTCAGCTCATAGGCGTGAATGATTCCTACGGCGGAAAAGAAAGCCGCGGCTAGAGACCAATAAGCCGCGCGAAAAAATTTTCTCTCGATGAGAAAAACGCCGATGGCCGCTAAGATCATCGAGGTAAAAATAAAGCCTCGCTCCAAAGAGATCATCCCGTGGATTGCCAGGCTTTGGGCAAAGGGTGCAAGCCCTGCTTCATAAAGGGATTTGCCCCCGGCCTTGAGCCCCGTCTCCACCATCAGGAGCCCCCAGGCTGCCAAGGCGGGGAAAAGCCCAAGGGCGACTGCCGGGGCGTGCTCTTTCGGCGTCTCTTGAAAGGACTGGGCCACGATAATGATTCCGATGTAGAGGAGAATGCCGATGCCGGCCTCCAGCGGGATAAAATGGAGCACCGTCTGGATCGTGCCGGTGAGGCAAAGAAAAGTAATGAATATTCCATTTAGGGCGGAGTAGCCTGAGCGCGCGCCGAGCCTCTTCCATCCCGGGTGGCCGATATAAATGGTTGTGGGAAAGGCACTGCCGAAAAGAGCAGCGGCCACAGAGCCGATCCCGTTGGCCATCAAAGAAGGAAAGGTCCGGTAGCGATCCCCCGCGGCGTCGGCGCTCTCGATGTTCTGGAGCGATCCGACCACGTTAAAAATCCCCATAGGAAGGATTACCGAGAGATAGTTCAGGAACGCCGGGTGCCAGAGCGCCTCCCAGAGTGAATCTCCGGTAAATACCGGCCGCGCCAGCGCGAATCCTATATCCCACGCTCTTCCCGACATCGTGCCCAGGCCCCATGCCAGAGCTGTCCCGGTAAGAATCGCCACTAGCCCTCCGGGAAGGCCGAGAGGAAATCTCTGGTGAGAAAAATAAGAAAGGAGGATGAGAGCCATAGGGAGAACGGCGATCAGGGGTTGGGCAAAAATCCTAAAACTGAAGTCCATGGAAATGAAAGTGATCGCGATGCCTGCCAGGGCGGAGAGCAGGGCAGCCCTAGGGGTCATGCGGCGCACGCCCTCCGCGATGAAAGCGCCAAGGATCTCGATTACGCCGTTCAGAAAACAGGCCACCAGACCGACCTTCCAGGCCCATATCGGATCTTTGGTCTCTTGATAGATCGGCAGCATGATAAAGAACACATAGGCGAAGAGGCTGACGGTGTTGATCCCGTAAGGAAGAGCGGTCACATCTTCTCGTCCGGTTTCTAGCGCGAGCTGCCGCGCCTGCCAGGCATAAAAGAAATTTCCAAGGAGGATCGAGATCGCGGCCCCGGGGAGGATGCGGCCGAAGATGTAATCGTCCGGCAGATGGATCAGCTCGCGGCAGAGGCTCACGATGAGAATGAGCTGGATCAGGTTGTCGATCATCAGACCGAAAAAGCCGTCCAGGTCTTTGCGCACAAACCAAGGGGAGTGGAACATGGAAAGAGAATCTCCTCCCGCCTAAATGGAATGCACTTTACCTGTCTCGACTCTCCGCTGTCAATGTTGCCTTTTCATGCTCGCGCTCCAGGGTTCAATACAGGCCGTTGAAAAAGGCTCATCTGCTTCGTTGCGCTCGATCGCCTCACTCCGACGTACTGCATAAGTACGCCTGCGCTCGTCGATTTCTCGCGCGCCTCGCACCTGAGACCTTTTTGACCGGCCTGAAAACACAGTTTTTCAACACTCTGTAATAAGGCTTGCAACTTTAGAGGAAGGGGGTTAATAGGGTAAAAGAAGGCGAGAAATTTTTCGGCATTTCCTGCTTGTGGATGCGAGGGGCTGTGATAAAATATTAACAGTTCGAAGAAAAAAGGGATGGTTTCGAAGTTGGGTCTGTAGTGAATTGAAGAGCCGGTGTGGTCGTGGAGGGGGGAAAACAGTTTCGAAGGAGATCGGCCATGGGTAAATTTGATCTAGCCATTGGAATAGGTGGCGCTGCCGGTCAGGGGATCGCTACTCCGGGAGATATTCTTGCGCGGATTTTCGTCCGGCGCGGCCTTCACCTAAATGCCTACAACGCCTACCAGTCCATCATACGCGGCGGTCATATCTTCCTAACGCTCAGAACCAGCGATCAACCAGTTCTCAGCCTGGGCGACAAGCTGGACGTGCTGATTCCCCTAAACCAGGATAGTATGGATCGGCATCTGAAGCTCATGAGAGCCGGATCCGCTGTCCTCTATAACAGCGACAAGATCAAGCCTGGAGCAGCCGCCGCCGGCGTTCAGCTCTGTTCCTTTTCGGTCAAAGAGCTCGCTCCCAACATCAAGGGTGATCTGGTTCAAAACACCATTGCCCTTGGGGCTCTGCTGCGACTGATCGGAGTCGAGTTCAAACCCCTCGAAGAGATCCTGACGATTCAGTTCAAGAGAAAAGGCGAGGCCGTGATTGCCGAAAACGTCGGTGTCGCTCGCGCGGGTTACGACTATGCCGCTGCTCATTTCAAGCTGTTTCCTTTCTCGCTCCCCAACACCGGCAAGAGACTTGCGTTTCTCGAGGGCAACCAGGCGCTGGCGATGGGTGGGGCCGCGGCGGGAGTGCGGTTTTACTGCGCCTATCCGATGAGTCCGTCGACCGGAGTGCTGCATTGGATGGCCCGGCACGGTCGCGAATTGGGCATCATGGTGCGGCAGGTCGAAGACGAGATCGGGGTTATGAATATGGCGATTGGGGCCGCGCATGCCGGCTGCCGTGCCATGTGCGCCACCTCCGGAGGCGGCTTCGCCCTCATGAGCGAAGCCCTGGGGTCGGCGGCGATGATGGAAATCCCGGTGGTTTGCATTGACGTCCAGCGGGCGGGTCCGGCCACCGGCGTGCCCACCAAAACAGAGCAAGGCGATCTCTGGCAGGTGATGGGGGCGGGGCAGGGAGATTACCCTCGCATCATCGTCGCGCCGACCACGATTACGGACTGCTTCAAAACTGTCCCGCAGCTTTTCAATCTGGTCGATAAATTTCAATGCCCGGGGATCATCCTTTCCGACCTCCTGCTTTCAGAAGGCAGATCCAGCGTCGATCCCGCAGAGTTGGACTTTAATGTCCCAATTAACCGGGGCGAAATCATCGGACTCAACGGCGATCAGCCGCCCGTCAACGGCGGGTACAAGCGCTATCTGATCACCGAAAGCGGGACCTCGCCGCGCGCCCTGCCCGGCACGCCGGGATACGTGCACGTGGTGGCGACCGATGAACACGACGAAGACGGTGTGCTGATCAGCGACGAGTTCACCAACCCGCACAAGCGCCAGGCGATTCACGAAAAGCGCATGCGCAAGATGGAAGGTATTCTTTCCCTGCTGGAGTTGCCCAAGATCTTCGGCCCGAGCAATGGCCAAGTCACGCTCGTAGGTTGGGGCTCAACGCATGGGGTCATCCGCGAAGCGATAGAGAAGCTGGCCGAGGAAGAAGGAATTGTCGCAAACCATCTTCAGATCAAGTGGCTCGTGCCCCTCCATTCAGAGGAGATCCTTTCCATCCTCTCGCAAAGCAAAAAGACCATCATAGTGGAAAATAACTATAGCGGCCAATTTGCGCGCTACTTGCGATCAGAGACCAGCTTTGTGGCCGATGGCCATGTGCGGAAATACGACGGCGAGCCGTTTATGCCGCACCACATCGTCGAGGGCGTAAAGGCGATACTGGCGGGCGCGACCAAAAAATACGTGCCGGTCCATGAAGTCATGGTCTAAGGAGAAAAGATATGAGCCTATCCATAGCGGAGACAGAAGCCAAAAGCCGCAGTGGGGCTGAAGCCAAAGGGGAGCGCCCCAAGCTGACCGTCAAGGACTTCAAGGGGAGAGTGGACCCGGATTGGTGTCCCGGCTGTGGAGATTTCGGTGTTCTCGCCGCGCTCAAGCAGGCGCTCGTCGAGCTGGAACTCCAACCCCATGAGGTGATGACCATTAGCGGCATCGGCTGCTCTTCCAACCTGCCGGGGTATATTAATGCCTACGGCATGCATACGCTGCATGGCCGTGCCCTGGCAGTGGCCACGGGCGCCCAGCTCGCGAACCACAAACTGAAGGTCATCGTGACCGGCGGTGACGGCGACGGCTTCGCCATCGGAGGGAACCATTTTCTCCACACGATGCGCCGGAACGTCGATCTAACCTATCTCGTGATGGACAATCAGATCTATGGACTCACCACAGGTCAGATCTCGCCCACCAGCATCAAAGGAATGAAGACCAAGAGTACGCCTTTCGGCAGCGTAGAGAACCCGATCAATCCGATCCCCCTCGCCATAGCTGGGGGAGCCACATATGTAGCCCGCGGATTCACCGGACAGCAAAAACATCTGGTGGATATCATCAAAGGTGGCATCCAGCACAGAGGCTTTGCCCTAATTGACATCTTCAGCCCTTGTGTCACCTACAATTACGACAACAGCCATGAATTTTTTAAAGCCCGCGTCAAGAAGCTCGAAGAGATGGGCCATAATCCAATGGACTTTCACGCTGCCATGGACAAGGCCTACCTCTGGGGCGAGGCCATTCCCATCGGCCTCTTTTGGAAACGCACGGACCTCCCCAGCCTGGACGAGTCGGAACCCGTCCTGGCCGAAGGGGGTCCACTTGCCCATCGTCCCCTCGGTGTTTCTCCCGAAACCGCCAGGAAACTGATTCAGGATCTGATGTAGACAAGCCGGGGACTACGCGGAACTAACTTCGGCTGGATCTCCCGATCCGGTCACATCGTTGATCCCACATCGTCGCCCGGACTGGCTCTCTCCTAGCCGGGCTTTTTTCCTCAGATTACGGCTCCACGAATTTTTCTTGCCAACGTGCCACAGTCGCAATAGAATCATTGCTATTAAAGAGCCAGCAGCGAGGATAAGAATGGCACGCCGCCATCGATTTCAGATGCGTCTAATCCCCATGACCAACACACATCACGCGACAATGGAGGAACTGGTTGTCGGTAGGGATTTGTCATGGATGGACAGCTTCCCTGCGGTGCATGAACCCGAAGCCGAATACCGAACCAGAAATAGAAAGAAGAAGTATCCGCACAAGAAGAAGAAATCGGCAACGCCGAAGACCGTAAGGTCCGCGAGGAAAGTCACCTCATCCTGACCCCCCAAACCCCACCTTGTCGCTGGCAATAAATGCAGACTAACGACCGATAAGGTCGAATCCAGCAGAACGGGATCAAGAGCTGAGAGCATTGTAGCGGTATGCAGTACGCGATCGGCCAGCTACGAGATCACCCGTCGACGACCAGAGACGTGTAGTCCGACTCGAAGAGCTTCTGGCGATCCTTCACAGCAAGCCGCTGGAGACAATATAACCTCCAGTATGATAGCCACGGTTCTTTCCGAGGATCGAGATACTCAACCTCCAGCTCTAACTCCCTCGCGTCCTGCCAGCCGATCATCTGCCCGTGAGTTGGCCAACGTTTTACGTTCATAAGCTCGGCAACAATCTTAGTATAGAGGCCGGGCTTTTTTTGGAGCATCCATTGATTCAATTGTTTCTCTGCAATCGTTCGTGCGCGATCACGAGCGGCTTCAAATAGCTTTACGGTTGCGGGATCGAGTTTGCCGAACATGATCTGAGCGGCGACGTCGTTTGGGTTTTGTTGCAGCGACTCAGAATGCGTTTTGTACGCATCGAGGTAATGCAGAACAGAGTGCTGGATTAAATTCCCGCGGCCGTCGTTCAGCCTGATCTGAGGATCGATGGGACCGAGTTCAGAGGTATCGCTCATGATGATCTTATTCGCGCCAAGAGCCATTACTGTTCCGGCGCTCTTAGCGAAATCTGGCACGATTATACTAAGATTTCCTGGGTCCACGGCTGCGTGCACCATCGAAATCAACTTCTCTGCCGCATCTATGTCGCCGCCAGGCGTATGGAGTAAGAGGTCGAGGTGTCGACCGGGTGGCACGTTATGAAGGAGATCCGCGAATCCAAGGGTATCGTCGCGATTTATTTCAACGGAAATGTCAGAAACGTAGCAAACAAGGTGCCTCCCGCACTCTTTCTCAATTCGCTTGATGAGCGCCTGCCGCATGTACCGATCTGCGTGCATCGCTTCATACATGGGAGTTTTAGTCAGTGCCTCGCCACCACCCTTGGCACCAGCGTCGACCCCATCGACTTGCTTTGGCTCAGCGGGCAAGGAACCCTCATTTTTTTTCATTGCATCCACTCCTTATCGGGTAGCCATATTATACGCCCATTCTTAATAATGTAATGACAGCGGCGACCAAGCACGCGGTAATCGACACTTGGCCACAGGGTCAGCTTTTTCTCCTTGACAAGAGTCCAGTGTGGTGAATGGCCTGCGTCAAGAGTGACCATGACGCGATGCCCGGTGTGGCATGGACAGTCGAATGCGAGCCACTTAGGTTGCTGTCGAGTGCCAACAAATGCGACTCCGTTCCGAGGAAGTCTTGGCGGTATTTCATCAGCGGCCTCGATAACCAAAACGATGCGCCATGAGCGACGCGGGAACCATTGCCACCACGGAATTCTGATCACGCTGGCCACGCCAGCTCCAAGAAGGGATCGGTCATCCCAATACCGAGCTTGCCCGAGGCCGGATGGCAGTAATGACCCTCACGTGGAACAGCCACGTTCGTCGAAATCTCTCTGTCATGGCATCGCAACAATACCTCGCTCGGCCGCGGCTCGGGTCCATAACCAATGAGGCGTTCCAAGAGCTCACTCACCGCTGTGGCCCCCACAATCGTGGTGAAGGCCACTACTGCTGGCTCCGTCCTCCCCAAGGCCGGCGCGTACCCCTCGTGTTCGCGACGCACCCGTTCCTCCGGAGTGAGTAGCTCGGCCGAGGCGCGTGCAATATCAATTCGTCCACGACACAGCAAACACGCGTCGCCAGGGACCAAAACCGTTACCCGCCCGTCAATCCCTATAAGCTGTTCGTCATCGCCGCTGGTAAGCAGTACCCCGCAGTCAATGACCGGTGTCAAAAGATAGGTGGTTGCTCGCGATAGCACGAGTCGGCCAGCGTTGTCGTCGGTGCACCCGAAAACAACATCACAAGAAGTAAGTTGCCTTGCGGCTGGCTCGACCGTGAGCATCGACTTCACCATTTCACAACGGGTCTGCGGGGCAATGCGCACAAGATGCTCGGCAAGCACGTCCACCTTGGACCTTCCGACGTCGGAGGGCGTAGAGCCGTATACCCGGGTAAGGTTGCTCTCGGAAAGCTCATCGGGGTCGATGAGGGTGAAGTGCGCAACCCCTAGCCGCACGAGTTGCTCGGCAATGATGGACCCTGTCCCACCACAGCCCACAATGCCAACGTGAATATCGCTGAGTGTTTGTTGTATTGCGCTTCCAAAGGCGCGCACGTTCCTGTCGAAGATGGGCGAAAGCTCCGGAAGGTGCGAGTCGAATGACCGCGCGAGTCGAAAGCGATTTCCAACCAGCCACAGTCTGTCGACGGACATCGTGCGCCCATCTTCAGAATCCAAATGCCCCGTGAACGCCAGGCCGGTTGGACGCGGCGAAACAATGACGGCACCATAGTAGGCGCTGCCCGAACGAAGACGAAACAGATCCGTAATTTCGCGATCCACCAGTCGGTCGTGCTCGCTCGGTATCGGCGGTGAACTAGTTCCGGGATGAGTATGTACCCAGATACCGACCGCACCAAGAGCTTCGGCTTCGGCGAGTGCATGTACGTAGCCATCGGACGCAATGGATAGAGCATCGCGCTCCCTTCGGTAATAGGCGGCATCGTGGACCCAGCGCATTCGACGTCCAAGAAGTCTTATGTCTCCGTTGCTCGTATGAACCAAGCTAGCGAGTAACACCCCCGCAGTTTCCAGCGGATTCTGCGCCGCAGCCATGAGGTCATCCGCGAGCTCTTGCGGTAAAATAAGTGTAGTGGTCATCGCACTGGCTGAAGGACGCAACGCTCAAGCTCCTTGCGGATGAGCGCGAGAAAGCTTTCAATACAGTCGATCCCTGGTCGCCATTGACCAGGACTGAAGTGGCGGGACCAACGCTGCCATGATCGGCCCAGATATTGTTCAATCGGATCGGTCGCCTGAATAGCACGGCCATCCGCAAGTCGGACCGGAGGATCGAACCACCACATGTCCGGCGGCACGTCTGGATACCCCGGACTCAAGCGGAGAAGAAGGTCCGACCGCGGCTGGTTATATCCGGCAGGTAAAACATACCCTCGGAGTACCACGCAGATCATGTTGGCTTCAGAGGTGACCGAGTATTCGGCCCCTCTTTCCGCAAGATGCGCGAGGTCGGATTGAGGCAGGCTCATTTCAGTCCGCGGTCCGATCGCTGCGGGCGCGACCCGGATTGATTTGGGCCGGAGCAGTGAAAAACCGCATACCATTGTGGATTTCAACAACGAAGGTGTCATCAATTTTTTTATCCACTCCACCGGGAACCACCTCGAAGAGGTCGCGGTCGGGTCCAATCGGCGTTGGCGGTACATGGCGCAGCTCTGCGCCGGTCATCTTCTCCTGAGTAACGGTGAAGTGGACACGGTCGATCTGAATCTGAAAATGCTCCTCCTTGTGTGGCTTACTTTCCCCATGTTCATTAGTCATGTGGCACCTCCTTTAAGTTGGTATCATGATACCACGATATCCTGGTACTTGACAAGAGGGCGACGCCTAAGGCATATTAATATTCATGAAGCCAGCCAAAGCCATGACTATTCGGCTCTCTGCGGAGCAAGCTGAGGCGCTGGAAACAGTAGCGACTGTCGAGAACAGACCCGTCTCGGAAATTATTCGCGCGGCAATTGCCGAACACATCGAGAACCGGAGAAAGGACTCCGGCTTCCGAGACGGCCTGAAAGACCGAATCGCTCGCGCCCAGCGCATGCTGCACAAGTAGCTGTTTAGAAGAATACGAGCTTCAGGATCAGTCTTTCTAGACAATCTTGGCAGAGCGACGCCGTCCGCTTCTTGGTCGGATAGTGCCGCTCAATCCTCGCTTCACGCCACGCGTTTCCGCAGCGGACGCAGCTGTGGTATTGGTCTTCCAAAGAGTTGACGCTGGTGATGTTTCTGGGTACGATATTGGTGTTATGACAGCGATTGCCAAAAAGCTAGACGCGAGGCTGAACCGGTGGGCGCCCGAAACCGCTAAGAAAGTGGAGCGACTCGTGGCTGAGATCATTGACTTAGCCGACCACGACGCGCTGGACTTGGCTCGTTCACGCAAGGTCGAACAGGAAGTGCTCGACATTATCGATGGCCGCAAAGCAGGGTGAGGTCTGGCTCGCAGACCTGGGGCTTGCCGCGAAGACTCGCCCTGTTGTTATCA
>Ga0209824_10000908_pt1 | contig 17719 bp, 11 predicted proteins | sample VDWuncwatermetaG_FD_184124 | JGI IMG/M metagenome (GOLD analysis project Ga0209824, IMG submission 184124) | Wastewater microbial communities from Netherlands to study Microbial Dark Matter (Phase II) - VDW unchlorinated drinking water (SPAdes)... ... | reverse complement strand
CTCAGCTGCTTGAACTCGAAGCTCGGCATCCGCAACTTAAAAGCCCCACAAGCCCGACCCAGAAGGTGGGGGGCGTCGCACTCGCTAGTTTTAAGAAGCACCAGCACCGAATCATGATGCTTGGGCTGCAAAATGTTTATAACGCCGAAGAATTCAAAGCGTTTTATGAGCGATGGGAGAAGGCCTTAGGCAGAGACTTTTCCATGGTCGCAGAACCAAAGTTTGATGGCCTGGCGATTGAATTGACCTATGAAAATGGAATTCTCCAAGTGGCTTCGACTCGAGGGGACGGAGAAACAGGCGAGGACGTCACTCATAACGTCAGGACGATTAAATCCGTTCCCCTCAAATTGCGTGGCCACCCACCCGCACGCCTTGAAGTGCGAGGGGAAATCCTACTCATGAAAGAGGATTTCGAGAGAATCAACGCAGCAAGAGTCTTAGCGGGAGAAGCTGTCTTTGCCAACCCACGCAATGCTGCCGCCGGTTCCATCCGACAACTTGATCCGCAAGTTGCCTCAAGCCGTAATCTGGATTGTTTCTGCCATGGGGTTGCAACCGATGAAGGGCTTGAGATTAAAACTCATTTCAGTTTACTCGCAGCCCTACGGGGGTGGGGCCTTAAAACTAACCCGCTCACCAGGCAACTAAAACTCCAATCTGAGGTTGAGGACTATTACCGAGAACTTGATCGCTCCCGCAACGAGCTTGGCTATGAAATCGACGGTATCGTGATTAAATTAGACGACTTTGCGAACCAGCGGGAACTGGGCACCGTCGCAAGATCACCCCGTTGGGCCGTGGCCTATAAGTTTAAGGCAATCGAAGCCATCACACGATGTAACGACGTCATCTTTCAGGTGGGTCGGACGGGAGCCATCACCCCGGTTGCAGTGCTTGAGGCCGTTGAAGTCGGTGGCGTCGAGGTTAAACGAGCCGCACTTCATAACGAAGATCAGATCACCCAACTGGGTTTAAAGATCGGCGATTGGGTTGTTGTCAAACGGGCCGGTGATGTTATCCCAGATTTGGTCAGCGTCATCGATAGCAAACGCACGGGCAAGGAAAAAACCATCCGCTTTCCGACTCATTGCCCATCTTGCCACAGTCTCGTCGTCAAAGAAGCAGATGAAGCGGCGCACCGTTGCCTGAATATGAATTGCCCGGCGCGTTTTAAGGAAACTTTGAAGCATTTTGCTGCCAAGCGCGCCATGAATATCGAGGGCCTCGGAGACAAGTGGATCGACCAACTCGTTGATAAGGGGCTAATTAAAAGGTTCTCTGATCTGTACCGCCTTGAGGTCCCAGATTTTTTAACGCTCGACCGCCAAGGGGAGAAACTTGCGACCAAGTTGGTATCCGCCATTGCGTTAAGTAAGCAAAGCAGCCTGGATAGGTTTCTCTTTGCACTCGGCATTCGGTTTGTCGGAGAGAGAACGGCCGAATTGATCGCTGAGCATTTTGGATCCCTAGAGAGCCTGCTCAACTCGACCCGAGAAGAGTTACTGGAAGTTGAGGAAGTCGGAGCGATTGTCGCCGATTCCATCCTGCATTTTCTGAGTGACCCAAAGAACCAGGAATCGATCAAGCAATTACTCAAGGTTGGAGTCAACCCTCAGTGGCAGAAGGGCTTAGCGACGCAAACGCAGACCGTCAGCGATAAGGTCTTTGTGATTACGGGGACTCTGCCCACCCTCTCACGGGATGAAGCCGCCAACTTGATTAAATCCCACGGTGGCAAGGTGACGGGTTCGGTGAGCCAAAACACAGACTACCTCGTCGTAGGACAGGATGCCGGCTCAAAACTTGTTAAAGCTCAGACTTTAGGGGTTCAGACTCTTGACGAGCCCGCCCTTCTCGCATTGCTGTTTCTTTCTAAATAATGCCGGCGGTCGTAGGTAATGCCTATATCCGGATTCCCCAAACTACAATTCCTTAGTTTAACGACGGTAGTTCACCGGTCTAGGTTCAACACATTTGGTCAATAGCGCGAGTTATCGGGGAAAGAAGTGTTTCCGTATCGAAACCCGGCAAAATCAATTTAGGTGGCCATCTTTTCCCTGGCCTTGATTCGGCTTAAGCCACCACCGGCCCAAATATCGAGGTGGAATCGATTCATACGCAAATCACGTGCCCACGGATCTTTGGCACTCTCGCGAATCTTTTTTTCTATATGTTCCAGCCCAAAGTGTTGGGTTGCCATCAGCCTATTATGCGTGCGGCAGAGTAATTTAATATTCTCTACGTCATCCGATCGGCCACCAAGGCAGAACGGAATCTCGTGGTCCCATTCGAGAAAATGCTTAGACTCACAGGCCTTGCCATCAGGGCTCACATAACTGCATTGGGCCTGATCCCTTTCCCAGACTTCGTCTTTGATTGCCACTGGGATGTAGCGTGAATGCTTTTCTAATTTCTGCGGCAGCACTGACCTTTTTGATTTGGGTTTTTCTTCAAGAAGAGCCTCGAGTGCTTCGCCAAAAATATCTCTGAGCTTTCCTTCTGGAAACTTATGGCTCAGGCGGGCCTTGGCTTGTTTAAGTAACTCTTCGAATTCTCGATTGGCTGTGAAATGAAAGCTTAAGAGATTCTGGTCAATGGCCTTGATCTGATCAGGCTTAGCTTTCTCAGGCGAGATGCCAGCGATCATTCTCTCAACTTCTCGAACTGACTTGCCTAAACATTGGTCTATGAGTTCATGACAATTAGAAAGCTTCAGATGCGGGGCGAGTTTCATTAGCGCGGTCATGGAGATCTTGCCGTCTATGAGCAAATTGAAGATTTCGGGAAATCGACTCAGGACTCGCGCCACTTGAATTCGCTTAAGACTACTAGCTTCAGAATAACCCAGCTCTGAGACGAGATACTGAAAGAGCGAGGGGTAGCCTGCTTCGGCGTAAAGCATACGTCTTTCCACTTCAGCGATGATTGCAAGGCTATAGCATTGAATCGCCCTCTCCTCGGAACGGGTCTTCTTCAATGAGGCGATTAAGTTTTGGTCATCCATCTGTCGGGCGAGTTGGGTGTAATTCATATTAGATCCTCCAGAAATCGACCATAACACGGTGTTTTATGACGGTCTGTGATCGCTATAATCGCGAAAACTCAAGTAGGGGGTATTCCTTGGCCTACCGTAATATCTGCAAGCAATCCAAGGGGCCCTGTCGGTCGTAGGGTAGGTGCTTACGAAGGATTCTCAGAATCTGTCGACGATTAAAAAAAATATCGCAAAATCCTGTCAACCTATTTCTAATATTTTCTGACCGTCAACAAACTATTTCATCTACAGAGTAACCACAGGCATCTCAGAAGACATCAATAGGGCAATCAAAGGGCTCAAATGGCAGGCTTACGGGTACAAAGACATTGAATATTTTAAGCTTAAAATCCTCCACAAAGTCGGCTACCTAAACTCGCGATATCACTTAGGCGCCGACAAATTCTAGAAAGAGCCCTCGCATTGCTTAAGTCCTAACTCTCTGTCCACAACCTATCCAGTTTTTGTTTTAGGCCAGTGCCTACAAAGGCTGGCACGAAACTTCCATGTCTTAATCAACGGTAGGGGAATTCTCAGGATGCATACACGCCGAATACACATCTATTTCATCGCGTTTTATCTTGGCGTGCTTTCGTTTTCCGCCATGGGTTCCGACCATTTGGGAAAGCGCGACACGGTCCTAAGCCAGCGGGTGGACTTTAATTGTTTTGAGAACCTCTCAAGGATTAAATTCGATCACCCTAGTCGAACGCCACTCGTCGCAAAACCACCCGCCCCGGCTAAACCCACAACTATTTTCGGCGATGAACCGCTGAGACGAATTCAACTTCTCGATGCTAAAATGAATGCGCTCTTTGGCCCGAAAAGCTGGAGAGTTCGCGCGGGGGGTGCTTCCTTCGTGTTTATGGCGAAGGATCCCAAGACCTCCAATAAAGCCTTCAAAGTTGCCAGGCAAGTTCTAAGCGAGAATTACCCTGAGCATTTCCCTCGTGAGCAGAGTGTCAATGATACTCTCATGCAATCTTCAGCAAGTGAGCACGCGCTAGCGTCCACACTCCATCAGTGGACGCTGGGGTCGGAGACTTTTCAAGTTCTTGAGATGCCGCGCGCAGATAGTGATCTTGGCGATATCATTCCCCTCTTGAAGCATTTTGAACCTCATGACAAGTGGGAGATGGTCAAAGACCTGACTCAAGCCTTGAACGCCATGCATCGCACGGGTCTGGTGCATCGAGATCTTAAGCCCGATAATATTCTTGTCCAAGACCGGCCTGGCCAGCGGACTCCAAAACTTCTACTCAGTGATTTCAATCTCACCCTTAAAAAGGGGAATCATTATCCTAGTTTAATGAGAGGTACTGGAACAGACGCCTACAGCGATTTGGGTCAGCTCAGAGGCGATCTGCCTGATCTGAGCCATGATCTCTCGGCCTTAAGGAAAATCATCCAGGAAATGATCTTAGAACGATCTATTTTAGACCCCTCATTAAATGATCATAGATACTCTATCAAGGTTGGCCCTCTAAAGGTGTCCTCGCCACAACTCAAACCCTCCGCAGAAACCTTAGTGAAGGATAAGATCTTGTGGATCGTTGCGAGCCATCCTTCCACCGACACACTGACTCTACAAGCTCTGCTTCAACTAGCCGAGCCTTACGCAAAAACTAACGACGTCAATGGGTTCATCGATGCCTACAGCACTCAAGTTCTAGAACTCCAGCTACTATCCAGAAACCCTGCCCTGGTAGCCCGCATTATTGCTGCGTCTCCAACTCTGAGCGCGCGCCTTGCCACGATGAAGTTTAAAGACCCTCTATCGAGGACAAAAATCTTAGAGGCAATCGCAAAAGAAACCCCTAATCTCTAACCGCGGCGCTAATTTCGCGAATGATCCGCGGGCCCTTAAGGACAAAGGCGGTGTAAATTTCTATTAAATCGGCCCCGGCTTGTCTGAGATCTTTGGCGTCATTGGCACTCATGACCCCCCCAACTCCAATAATAAGCTTCTCCGCCCCCAATTTTTCTCTGGCGAGCGCAACCCGCTCGCGATTTTTCTCAAAGAGCCTTGCGCCTGATAGCCCTCCAATTTCTCGATAGGCATTACCTAGAGTTCTCGACGTGTTACTTAAGACCACGCCAGTTAGCTGTCTTTCGATTCGCACTCGTTCCAGCAAACCGACAAGCGACGCTTCGTCCAAATCATAAGATAATTTAATCCAACAGGGTTTATGTTTTGGGATAATCGGAAGCAACTGATCCAGAAATCTGCAATCCTGTAGACTAACCAACCCCGGCGTGTTCGGAGAACTAAGATTCACGACAAATCCATCCACGACATTCTCTAAGACCCGAAAGCTCACGGCATAATCACGGCAAGCGTCGTCATTTTCCGTACCTTTATTTTTTCCCAAGTTGGCTAAAATAGGGACTTGAGTATACCGACGATATTTCTTCATATTGTGGTGAAACCGTTCCAGGCCAACACTATTAAAACCCATATGATTGAGCAGGGTTTCAGAATCAATCCGCCACATCCGAGGTTTTGGATTTCCCGATTGCGCCTTAGGCGTCACACTACCCACCTCGATAAAACCAAACCCAAAGCGGCCCAGAATGGGAAATACCTCAGCCTGTTTATCAAAGCCAGCCGCAAGCCCGAGACGATGGGGGAGTTTCCATTTCAAGTCGGCGTGAATCACAAGGCTCGGAGCCCCAATGGGTTGCGCTCGCGGCGCGACAATGAAAACGATCCTCTGAAGGATTTTTAATCCAATCATACCCAGATCATGGGCAAGCTCAGCAGGCAACAAACGCAACAGATAATGAACGATTTGGAGCATGGCAAAAACTTTGGGTCGTATGGGCCGCTTTGTCAAACGCTGGCCTAAGTTTAACGCCAGAAACGCCGAGTGGTTTCAGATTGGCGGGCGAGAAGGGCTTGGCATTCGGAATCTCCAGTATACTTGGGACCCTGATGCTTCATTTCAAGACACCACAGAAAAACCCTCATTGAAGCGGGGTCCTTTGGCCGATCTTCGGCAGAGGCGAAATCATTCGGGCGAGAACTTGCCCATCCCTCTAATTGAAAACCCTTAACCCGTGGAGTTTTTTTAGCGGATTGCTCTGAAGAGGCTTGATGAGTTTTTCTTGCGTAAATCGAAGTCACATCGGAATGGTCTGAGTCTGGCTTTGAATCCTCTGAAACGTTCATTTGGGGAACGTAAGGCGCCTTGGTCGAATGAGGCTGAACTTTTGGCATTGCGGCAACCGTCGGGATTAATAGACCTCGAGATTGATAGAACTGATAGCCACCGATCATGCTACCTAAGATAAACGATGTGAATAGCCAATGTCTCATGACTCGCCTCCTCCGCTTGAGACCACTTTGCAAAGATCATTCCAGCTTCTTTCAGGCAGGCAATGGCCGAAACATCGTACGTTACGGACGTAACAGCGACTAAAACCGGCATCTGAAGGACAGATTTAGGCAACCTATTACCGTGACGATCTTAGGAATCTCAGCTAGCTTGACTAACCAAATCATGGCGACAAAGACCGGCTCTATTAAAATCCTTGGCTCGGTGATCATCGTTGGGCTCGCTCTATTTGTAGCCTTTCGATTGAAGTCCGTCTCTTTCACCGAAGTTTATGAGGCCCTTAGCCGACTCGAACCGACGTCAGTCGCACTCGCGCTTATCTATGTGCTTGGGCAGATTCTCTGCATGGTGGCTCGCATTTGGTGTCTATTCCCTAATCGACAGACGATAACCTTTATGGGGGTGGCCCACGCCATCACGGTGGGACAGTTTGTGAACACCTTTCTCCCGGCGCGCGCTGGTGATGTCTTAAAAGTAATGATGTTAAACCGAAAGGACTCGCCATCCAGCGTTTCGATGCTTACCGGTGCCGGCGTGGTCGCATCCGATAAACTGGTTGATATGGGGGCTCTTTTTCTATTGATTGCGTTTAGCAAAGCCTACTTAGTCCCGGGCTTTGCCATACCCACCGTACCGACTTGGGTAATAACACTCGTTGCCGCGGTGATGATTGCCGTTTGTCTGGCTCTTTGGCTGACCCAGCGCCAGAGAAACCCTGCGTGGATTAGTAACCTCAGAAGCGGTTTCGCGGCTCTCGCCAAACCCACTCAACTCATTCTTTCGCTCAGCATTGGGCTCTGTGCTTGGAGCTTCGAAGCGCTTGCGATCCAAGTTCTCGTCGACTCGTTAGGCACAGCGATCACATTCACGCAAAGTGTCTTTGTGCTAACTGTTTTGAATCTCGCCATCGCCGTCCCCATTTCCTTTGCTAATCTTGGCACCTTCGAGGCCTCAATCGTTTTTGCGCTCGGGACATTCGGCGTTGCAATCCCCGAGGCAATTGCCATTGCCACCACGCACCATCTTCTGCAATACGTCGGAATTATCATTGGGGCAGGCTTTACGACGTGGGAGAAGCGCCTCCATCGAGCCGATCGTACGCACCGCGAATTTAAAGTGAGTCATGCTGATAAGGACAAGGCCATTGCCTACTTCGACAAGGTTTCTCGCACCTACGATGAGACAGTGAGCCGAGGAATCCTTCGAATTCCTCGAGACCTCGAACGCAAGGCGATGTTGCAACTCGCAGAGCTTGACGGTAATGGAAAAACCATGATCGATGTCGGATGTGGCGCTGGGTTCTATGCGTTAGTGGCTAAAGAAGCCGACATGGCCGTGACGGCCGTCGATGCCTCGCCCGGAATGGTAGAACGATTAAAGGGTAAGGTGGAACATGCCTTTGTCGTCGATATCGATACCATGCCCACGGACAAGACCTACGACCGAGTGGTTTGTGCCGGAGTGCTTGATTTTGTCCTTCATCCTGAAACAGCCTTTAGAAATCTCTGCCGGCTCGTCGCCCCAGGTGGAAGGCTTGTGATTCTCTGTCCACGTAAAGGGCCTGGCGGCTTTCTGTATCGTATCGAGAAGTTTTTCTTTGGGGTCAAAGTGAATCTCTTTACCGCTGATTGGCTTAAGGCAATCGCCGAATCTGAGGGCCTGCAACTCAGAGGTTGCTACCACCCTCTGCCGACTAATATGACCATTCGCTTCGACCGATAATTTTAGAACTGCTGGCTCCACTTAATCTCAAATATTTTAACCGCTTCACCATCCATATTGGCGTAGAGGTAGCCATCGTCCTCGGATACCGTAAAGGACCTCGGTCGGATGGGAAGAAATGCCACCTGATTACCAGAGCGGTCAAAGACATAAATTCCGGCAGTCAGCGTCGACCCGCTTTGGGCGACAGGCTCATGATACACATAGAGTAACGTGGCGGTACTCGTTATGGCTTGAGCGTGAATCTGACTCAAGATTAGTGGCTGCGTGAGCGCTGTCCCATTCACCCCTAATACCCAGAGTGCATTTCTAAAGGCGATAAAGATTTTGTCCCCGAATGTCGTGGCCCCTCGCACGCAACACACGGTTGCGCCGCTCTGAGTGTAGGCATCTTTCTTAGCAATACTGAGCGAGGCTCCCGAAGCGGCCAAGGTATAAATATAATCCTGTTCTCTAAAACCATAGATCACGCCTGGTTGAGTGGGGTGCTTGGCAAATCCCTTATAGATGAACGCAACATCGGCTCCTGGGGCACTATTGCCGACAGGCCGGGGGTATCGCTCGACCTCAACTGGGTTCGTCGTCTGACTTAAGTCGATGACACTAGTCCCAAGTCCACCGCTAACATAGGCGTAGGGATAATTGATTTCGACAGCGCCGCTTCCATAACTCTGAGGCGTCCACTGGCCAAACGGAGGAGCCGGAGAGAAACTGATGATATTGTCGTGCTGAGCAAACGTCAGACTTGGACTATAGGGAGCTGTCCCAATATCCCAGCGGCTAAACCCCATGGTTGTCCCCGTAAGATACAATGAGCCCGTCTGAACTTTCATTTGGTAGGCGTTTGTCGTCTTGCCATTAAACTGAACTTCAGCCGTCGCAACAAGGATTTCTCCATCCTGATTATTGATTGAGATGGGAAACTGTGGGGGCGGTGTGCGCTTGTCGGTACAGCCCACAGAGAGACCCAAGACTAAAACGCCTATCGCAAGTTGTCGTATCCTAGCTGTCATCAAAGTCTCCAGTTCAGAATGAAATCCTATGATTAGATAATGCAATTCCGAGACCATCCAGACACCCTGCTAAACGCCTCTTATTCTTCAGGATTTAAAAAGGGGCTTTTAAGAGCTTCGTCAACTAGCTCCTACAGCTGCAAAGTCTGTATACAACCAGTTTCCGATTCACCGCTAATGCCAGGGCGGCCCAGGGCTGTATTAAAGCGCCACTGTCAAAAACTTAGACAGTCCTTTTGGGCCGGACCCAGCCTACGATGGGGTTAATTTCTCTTGGCATGGCTTGCACTCTAATCGCTCAGAGAAGGGGCAATTCTGCCCGAGCCCTAAGGAGGGTCCTATGAGAAATCCACTGCGCTATGTCTTCAAGCCTCATCTGTTCTTTAACCAGCTGCAGTTCTCTCAGAACCATTCGGCAATCCTCTTAGTCTTCCTATTTTTAAGCACTCTAGAAACTCATCTCGGGCGGCATACCGGCGTCTACCAATTTTACGCCCAGTTTCTCCAATGGAACTACAACCTTAATTTTAACCTGGCACTCTGGCTGGTAACTTTTACCAAGCTCTTCTTGATGGTCGCTGGGGCGTCAGCTTTCACATGGCTGCTATGGACCATTGGTCAATTCTTAGGCTACCGATCGAGCCGTCGCGTTCTCTTTAGAAGGATTGCCGTGGTACTCACGCTATTTCTAGCGGGTCATATTCTAGATCTCTTCGTTTATACTTGGGCTCCTTTAGCGCTCGCAAGTCTCGGATTCTTTCTCTGGGGCGGAGCTTCGTTGTTCTTTGCCATTCGAGAACAGTTTGGAATCCAGAGCCTTCAAACCTTAGTGGTAACCCTGCTCATCGCGATTTTTATTTTCGGTGGTTGGAATCAGAGTCAGGATTTTTTCGCAACGACTGGAAGAACGAAACTCATTGAGTTAGCCCGAAAAGGCCGCTAGTAGCCCGCCGTTAAATCAGTTTCCCACGGTGTTCGTTCAAAGGACATATCCACGCGATCAACGGTCACACCTTGATAGGTTCGCGCATCATCCGATTTAAATTCAATCACCATTGAATCCCCTAAGACATCTGCCGAATCAAAAGCCCCTAAGTCACCCGAATATTTTCCAACGACTCTTGCCTTAGCGTCTCGCAAGACGACCCAGTCGTAACCTTCTTCCGTTTGAAATTCAGAAAAATGCAACCGAAGGCGCGTGGCATTAGGGACATGAATCACTTTTTGAATCACCTCGGAATTTGAATAGGGGTGCTTAGTTTGCCATTGCTGTGGTGTGGAATGCCAGCGCTCAGGGCTCTGGGGCCTTAAACTTTTCGTATCCATCAGGGCATTTCCCGCATGCACTCTGCCAGCACTTTTCAGCGACTCTTTTTCATAATACGAGATCACCGAGGACGTCGCGAGAAGTCGTGTTTTAATTTCATGCGCGCTGAGCTCGGGGCGGTAGGACCACAAGAGGCCCGCAACACCACTGACAAAGGGAGTCGCAAAGGAAGTCCCCGACGCGACACGATAGGAATTTCCGGAACTCGGCCCAAAGATCCCCACACCAGGGCCAGCGATCTCTACGGACGATTTTCCATAATTGGAAAACTCCGCCCGCTCGTCTCGTGCATTATACGCCGCAACGCTGATGAGATTAGGTAATGAAAAAGACGCAGGGTAAACGGGGTAACGGTCATTATCCCGTCCGTCATTCCCACTCGACGTCACCACCAGAACACCTTTTGAGTTTGCCCACTTGAGCACTTCAAAAAGCGCGGGATCATAATTCGGCCCGCCCCAACTCGCATTAAGAACCTGCGCTCCCTTCATCACCGCATACTGGATGGCTCGAATCGCCGCCGCCGTTGAACCAATCCCATGTCGATCAAAACACTTAACGACCATGATCGAGACATGGTCCATGACTCCACGCGAGCCATGCCCGTTCTCAGCCCTTGCGCCAATAATCCCTGCGACCAAAGTCCCATGTCCGCTGGTGTCTGAAATATCGGCGTTCCCATCGATGACATTCCAACCCTCCACATCATCCACCAATCCATTCTCATCCTCGTCGACACCATTGGCGGCAATCTCGTTGGGATTCTGCCAGATGCGATCTGATAACTCGGGATGGTTGCGCTCCACGCCAGAATCAAGAATCGCGATCGTAAACGATGAATCCCCACGCCAGACTCTTAAGGACTCTTCCAAACCAATATCACGGTGACTTAGTCCCACGACCTCTTCCACCACCTGACCAGAATTGATAAGCCCCCATGAACGCTTCAATTCAGGGTCATTAATTTCCGACTGGCTGTATTTGAAATTTGGCTGGAGATAATCTTTAAGAACTTCGCGCTGAGATGAATCCAATGCCTTCGAATCGAGCACAGCCCAGAACCCCGTCTCGCCCAATGACTCAAAACGCATCGACTGGCCCATCAACTTCATCACGTTTTTTTTTGCAGATTCATTGGGAACGCGGAGGATGAGATCTCCCCCTGCGTGGAGCTCTGCGGCAAATACGCTCAGAATTAGAAATAGAACGCCCATCCACCACCTCAACCGGTGGTATTAGCTCGGCAAAAACCGTCAAAAACTTGACCCCCTAAAGTAACCTACTGCGGGAGAGTTTCCCACTTGGCAACTAACTCCAACTCTTTATCCCAATTGGCCTTGGTGTAATTCATATTAGAACCTCCATGAATCGACCATAACACGGTGTTTTATGACACTCTGTGATCGCTATAGTCGCGAAAGCTCAAGTAGGGGGGTGGCCCAGGGCTACCGTGATATCCGCAAGCAATCCAAGGGGCCCTGTCGGTCGTAGAGGAGGCGCTTACGAAGGATTTTTCGGAATCTATCGACGGTACAAAAAACTAGCGCAAAATCCTGTCAACCTATTTCTGGTTGTTAGATTCCAACGAAAATAGCTTGCGGCCCCCCAAAAGTGAGTAGGTAGCGAACATAACCAATGATGATTAGGCGCTCACAGGGCGTATTCTTGTATTCAAAGAGTCTACAGCCCGCGAAATCCTTAGGCTTTCTCGAATCATCCTGCGGCGCCAAAATTGCAGTTTCATAGGAATATGAAGGATAGCGTGCTTAGAAAATCCTCCAACTTGTCGATCTATTTGGCAGTCTGGAGTCTATGCTTTCAGCTCATGAGCGGAATCGCGCATGGGGAAGAGCACACTAGCGACGAAGCCCCACAGATAAGATTAAATTTAAAACCTGACGACATTTGGACGATCTTGCCCAAAGCGGTCAAACAGAGAATCCTTGAGGAAACGAACTCTGGCCAAGAAACATTTACTGAAAAGGATGCAAAAGACGTTTCCGAACAACTAAGTAACGACACCACAGACAGAGAGTCTGTCCAGAATAAAATTCAAGCCTTTCAACAGGCACTCGCATTGAAAGGCGCCGAACCGATTCAGATACAAGAACTTAAAGCTCTCGCTGAAAGCTTTGAAGCTGACAATAAAACGACCGCTAAACCTGGAGAGAAGACCGCTGACGCTTCACCCGATAAGGACGCGCCAGATTCCGATGCTCAGAAAGGTCTCAAAGAACAGCAAGACGCTCTCGCTGAGCAAGCCAAGAAAGAAAACGAAGCCTTAAGGCAGAGAGAAGCCGCCTTAAATCAATTCGGCCAAGCAGTCCAACAGCAGGCGATTCAACAACAGCAGCGTCAGCAGCAACAGAATCAGAATGAGCAAGGCAGGCCGCCCTCGGGAGCAGGGAATGGCGGTGGCGGTGGCAGTAGCCGTGGCTCCAAAGGCGACTCCAATGCCTCGGATGATAGCAACTCAGGCAACAAGGATAACCTGCAGGCTTTAAAAAATGGCCTTGAACAGAATCGAAACAATGCCCCACAGAGTAATGGACTTTCAGCTTCATTAAATAATTTAGTCAACCAACTCTCCAATAATAAGAACGAAGATCAGAATAATGCTAATTCCAATGCGTCACGTGGAGTTCGGGGAAACACCCCAAAACCCATTGGATCAACTTCGTCTACCTCAACTAAGAAGGTCGCAAGCAATGACGCCGACCCATCCGTCTTGGATCAGCTCTCAAACTCAGTCCCATTCGCTTCCGGGCCAGGTGGGCGCCGACTCGTCCTCTCAGGCCAAGCATCATCGGGCCAGAGAATCCAGAGCGGCGATGGTTCCGGAAATTTTCCTGGAGCAGGCGCAGGCATAGCTGCTAATTCGAGTGCCGGACTAGGTTCGAGCCCCATGGTGGGTGGCAGTGGCAGCCAAGGCGGTTACGGCCAGGGCGGCGGTCCATCTTATGTCGGCGGAGGCGATCCTTTTAACGCAGTAGGGGCCGAAGAGCCCTTCTACAACGCAAAATATAATTACCTGAAATTTGGAAATGGCGACTACGTCGCAGCTGGCGCGTCGAGCGAGGGCGGCCAAGGCTCCGAGGGAGAGGGCGGCGGCTCAAAGGGAAAATCAAAATCGATCGTTCCCTACAGTGCTCAGATTATGGAATCCGGGATCAACCCACTCACAGGTGCTCGAGGACTGATGTCGTTCGTGGGTCGAGTCTTAAAAATGCGATGTGATAAAAACCCATCGTCCGAGACGCTGATCCCAGAAATTTGCCGAAAAGATCAAGCCTCGAGTCAGTCTAAGATCAATTAACGGATGGGCGCGCGAACACTTCCAGGCGAATTTCCCGACGAATAAAGGCTTTCACTGACCGTCTTTAATAACCGCTGTTTCAGGGCATAGTTTGCCGCTCCAGCTGGCCGAAAGTTTGTGATAATATCCCGGCATTCAGCCAATTTACCGGCGAGTTCCCGCTCGGAAAGCGGCAGAAGATCAAAGATGGCATCCATCGAGGACATTCCAAAATATGATTCTCGACTCACTTTACCCATGACGATCTCATTGGGCTCAGCCCCCATTCTTACTACAAACTGGGCAGCTCCGTCCCACTGGTCAAGGTAAGTGAAAATCACTCGACCTGATCGGTCAACCCAGAGACTACTTTCATTGAGTCCATGAAAATGGGCAATGCCATCATCCCAATTATCTTCAACCAGCGACTCCCCCACTCGCTTAGGCGACAAAAACGAAGCGAGCTGGGCTCGGTAGCTCGGGACCAACGCCCCCAACTTGAAACGAAGCCAGCCTTCCCCACGAGCTTGAAACTTAATCTCCGCCTCAAAACGAAATTTATCTAAAACAAATTGGGCGCGAACCGATTCATTTTCAATGAGCGCTTCAGCCCCTTCAATCCCTTGAAGTACAACTCGGATAAACGAAAGATCGGCCAGTGCAAAGGACTGCTCCCCCAGCTGGATATGGCAATGGGCCACCGAAATCGGGTTCACTAAATTTTTTATCAAACAACCTCCGGTCGTGGCCTTAAGTCTAGAAAAGCTCATACCACCTTTCAAGCTTGAAATACGACGGGCAGTTGGTAGTCTTTCTACGATCCAACTTGAGGAGGCCGTTTCATGGAAGACCGCATTGTATTTGTCGCAGCAAAACGCACACCGTTCGGGGCCTTTGGGGGAAGTTTCAAAGACCTCACGGCCACTGACCTTGCGGTTCACGCCTCAAAAAGTGCCCTTGAGAGTCTTCACGGCGAGAAAACGGCGATCGATCATGTTATTTTTGGCAACGTGCTTGCAACGTCAGCGGACGCGGCCTACTTAGCCCGCCATGTAGCGTTACGCTCTGGCCTCGACCCATCCGTTCCCGCCGTGACGATTAATCGCCTCTGCGGGTCCGGATTTGAGTCGATTGTTCAAGCAACCCATCGTATCCGGTTGAACGAATCTAGAACCTGCCTGGTGGGAGGAACGGAGAATATGACTCAGGCTCCTTATGTCCTTAGAAAGGCGCGGTTTGGGTATCGCATGAACCACGCCGAACTTGAAGACAGCCTCATGGCTGGCTTATCAGATTCCTTCACAGGTTTGAGCATGGCCGTAAGCACAGAAAATTTGGCTTCTCAATACGAAATCACGCGCACCCAAGCTGATGAGTTCTCGCTGAGATCCCAGACGCTCGCCGCCAAGGCAACCAAAGAGGGAATCTTTAACGAGGAACTTTCACCGGTTCCAATCCGCTCGAAAGGAAAAGAAACCTTAGTCACCGCGGACGAGCATATTCGTTTTGATGCTTCAATCGATTCTCTTTCCAAATTAAAACCCATTTTCAAATCGGATGGCATCATCACTGCAGGCAACGCGAGCGGCATGGTGGACGGTGCTTCCGCGATGGTTGTCACGACAGAATCTGTGGCAAAGTCTCGGGGCTGGAAGGTCTTAGGGTATTGGGTTGATAGTTTTGTGATCGGCTGCGACCCGAGCCTTATGGGATATGGGCCCGTGCCCGCATGCCAAGGCCTTTTCAAAAAGACCGGCCTATCGCTCGACCAAATGAATCTCATTGAAATTAACGAGGCCTTTTCAGCCCAGACACTTGTCGTCGCCAAAGCGCTAAAAATCCCGTTAACCAAACTCAATACCCATGGTGGCGCAGTCGCGATCGGGCACCCGCTTGCCGCTAGTGGTACGCGCCTGGTGACTCACCTTCTGTATTCGCTTGCTAAAACAGGTGGCGGGTACGGACTTGCCTCGGCATGCATTGGCGGAGGGCAGGGCTTAGCGCTCATTGTAAAAGTAGGCTCGTGATCTTTAACGCTTTGATCCTTTTATTTTATTTACTTTGGGCTATTCCAACGTTGGCAAGCCCCTCGGACGAACCCTCGCCCATTGATTTCCGAGTTGATAATTACAGTCGGGACTCAAAGACTAATACCATTACCGGCAAGGGAAACGCCTACATCAAAACTCAGTCGACTGAAATCTGGGGGAACGAACTCAGAATCGACTTCAACACGAATGTGGCACAGCTTACGGGTGACGTTCATATCATTGATCAGGGCGCTCACATCTGGGCAAGTTTTGCGGAATATCATTTGGACGGCACTCAAGCGACCTTTGAGAATGCCACCATGGTCTCCGATCAGGTTATCTTAACAGGCAAAATTCTAAAAAAGCTTAGCCCAGAGGAATTTGAAATAGACGACGGTAGTTACACTAACTGTAACTTATCTGAAACGATTGCCAAACACGCCACTGTCTGCGACGTCGACTGGAAACTTGCTGGGCGAAAGTTCTCTATCAAACGAGAAGGCTACGCGCATGTCTTGGATGGCGTTTTATTTATCCGTTCCGTTCCGACGCTTTATTTGCCCTACTTCGTAGTCCCCATCAAATCAAAGCGACAATCTGGACTGCTCATACCCCAGTGGCTGACGCGTAATAATCTCGGCGCTGGGTTTCGTTGGCCCCTTTTTATGGCCCTAGGACCGTGGCATGATTTATTATTAACCCCCACGTTATGGACCCGACCCGATCTCAACCAACTCCACGTTCTTTCACAGTACGAATACATTTACTCTGCCGATAAACGCGGAACCTTAAAATTTGGAATCACGTCGAGGCGATTCTCGACGATCCCCTCCGACCCTGCAGCGCTGGCTGAACGACACCGAGCGCTTGGAGGAATCTTGGGAGAATGGGCCTTAAACGCCAAAAACCGTTATCGATTTTCTGAGAACACCTATGCGCATTTGGTTCTAAGACGGATCAGCCACCCATTCTATCGTGTGGATTACGCAGACGACCTGGATGGACAACAGGAGCTTGGGTTTATGAGATCGCAAATTCTCATTAACACCCACTCCGAAAAACTACTGTTGTCAGGCGCCCTTGAAACGCACCAGCTCATGCACATCACAAAAGATTCAGGTGCGGATCTTGGACCCGTTGACCGGCTCCCCGATGTTGTCTCGGCCTTTAGCACTCAGAATATCTGGAATCGTTTTCTGAGCTTTGAAGTGGATTCGCGATTCACTCATTTTTCTCGAAAGGGGGCCTTCGATCAAATTCCCGCGACACGACTTGGCGAATCAGTAGAACACACGGACAATCCCGCGTTTGATGAAAATGATTTTCTTAGAACCGGTCAGCGCCTGCAAGTCGAGCCACGATTGATTGCCACCCTGCCCATGCCCGATGGGCTTCAATTTCAGCCAGTCCTGCGCGCTGGAACTCTGCTCTACCATTTCAATGTCCCTGAGTCAGCGGTCATTGACCGTTATTACTCTGATATTGAGCTCCCGCTGACGTTGTACTTTTCCCGCCAATACCATCTTGAGGCCTCGGGGTATAGCAGGGTAAGCCATGTTTTTCAGCCAAGGCTCGTTTATTCCAAGAGCCTCTACCGCAATGAAGATTTAGTCGACAATCCAATCAGTAATCGCCACCCATTCTTTCGCGCGGGCAGCACTTTTTTTGATTACCAGGATCTTTTAACTCCCCTTGAAAATATCCGTCTTGAACTCATCAACCGGTTGCGACGCAAACGTGGCAGTCTTGTCGAGCGTTTTTTTCTGCTCCAAGTGTCAAACCAATACAATATTAAAAAGGACCCAAACGACCCCCCTAGGGATGTTAGGTTTCAGGAATATCTCGGGCCGGTCGAGATTTTAAGTGAAATTCAAATTCAACCATTTTCCCTAAGCGCGCAGGCATTGGTCCCACTCAAACTTAAGAATGAAGTTCGAGAAACGGAGTATTCCTTGGT
>Ga0209824_10000907_pt1 | contig 17730 bp, 16 predicted proteins | sample VDWuncwatermetaG_FD_184124 | JGI IMG/M metagenome (GOLD analysis project Ga0209824, IMG submission 184124) | Wastewater microbial communities from Netherlands to study Microbial Dark Matter (Phase II) - VDW unchlorinated drinking water (SPAdes)... ... | reverse complement strand
ATTTATACCTAAATACAAAGTAAAACAGAAAGTCAGGCCTCATTACGCGCAGCAGCAGCCAAGGCATGAAATAAAACAAGAGGCGATTCAGCCGGAGGCGGTTCAGCAGGTGTCAACCGCGCCTGCGGCGCTTAAAGAGATACAGCTTGTTTTTCCTATAACTATTAAAGATCTGGCAGCGAAGATGCTGGTTAAAGCCAGTGATCTCATAAGCTGGTTTATGAAAAAAGGCGCCTTGGTTACCATGAACCAGTCTTTGGATGAGGAGTCGGCAAAGTCCGTCGCGAAAGAATTCGGCTTTCAGCTTATAAAAGCGCCTACGCAGGAAGAGCAGATCCTAAAAGTGCTTGAAGAGGAAAATAAGGTAAACCTGGTGCCGCGTTCGCCTGTTGTGACACTTATGGGCCACGTAGATCACGGAAAGACATCTTTACTGGACGCGATAAGAAAGAGTAATGTTACCGAAAGAGAAGCAGGCGGTATAACGCAGCATATAGGCGCGTACAGGGTTCAGACACCCAAGGGCGCAATAACATTTCTTGATACGCCCGGCCATGAGGCATTTACCGCTATGCGCGCAAGAGGCGCGGTAGCTACGGATATAGTCATACTTGTAGTGGCTGCAGATGACGGAGTTATGCCGCAGACAAAAGAGGCCATAGACCACGCCAATGCCGCAGGCGTGCCTATAGTGGTGGCGTTAAACAAAATAGATAAACCGACCGCAGACCCTGATATGGTAAAAAAACAATTGAATCAGATTGGTTTAAGGGCAGAGGAATGGGGCGGAAAGACAATCATGGTCGGAGTGTCGGCAAAAACAAAACAAGGCATCGACACATTGCTTGAAATGGTTCTGCTCGAAGCCGAGATACTTGAATTAAAAGCAAATACGGAAAAATCCGCTTCAGGCGTTGTTATAGAAGGCCGCATGTCGCGCGGCAAAGGCGCTGTCGCCACAGTGCTTGTTAAAAGCGGCACATTAAGGGAAGGCGACAATATTATAGTAGGAAGCCATTACGGGAAAATAAGGTCAATGATAAATGACAAAGGCGAGCGCATTGAAAAGGCCTTGCCGAGCATTCCTATTGAGATATCAGGTTTATCAGGCGTGCCTGAAGCGGGAGAGCGCTTTTACGTAATTGTCGACGATAAAAAACTAAAGGAAATAATCCAGCAGAAACAGGCCGAGCAAAGGCAGCAGATGTCAGCGCCTGTCACAAAAAAGATTACCCTGGAAGATATTTATACGCAGATAAAAGAAGGAAAGATAAAAGAGTTAAAGATTATTCTGAAGGCGGACGTGCAGGGTTCGCTTGAGGCGTTGAAAGATAGTTTGGAGAAGATGTCGACAGACGAGGTGAAGGTTGACATAATCCACGGCGATGTAGGCATAATAAGCGACGCGGATATAATACTTGCAGCTGCCTCGAATGCCATTGTAATAGGTTTTAACGCCGGGGTCAGCCCTAACGCGGATGAGCGTATAAAAAAAGAAGGCGTTGACGTGCGGCTTTACAGGATAATCTACGACGTTATAAGCGATATCAAGTCAGCCATGGAAGGCCTGCTTGAGCCCAGGATAGAAGAGGTGTTTGAGGGCAGGGCAATAGTTAAACAGGTATTCGCTGTTTCCAAAGTCGGAACCATAGCCGGATGTATCGTGCAGAAAGGCACAATAGGCAGGACAGATTCCTGCAAGCTGATGAGAAACGGCAAGGAAATTTATAACGGTAAAATCAGTTCACTTAAAAGATTTAAAGACGACGTCAAGGAAGTAAAGGAAGGTTTTGAATGCGGTATAGGGCTTGCTAATTTTAGCGCTATGGAGCCGGGCGATTTAATAGAGGCGTTTGTTATCAGAAAGACCGCGAGGAAACTGTAATGAAAAAACGTATATTAAGCGGCATGAGGCCGACAGGGCCTTTGCATATCGGGCATCTGTTCGGCGCGCTTAAAAACTGGGCCCAGCTAGAGGAAAAATACGATTGTTTTTTTATGATCGCTGACTGGCACGCCCTGATGAGCGAATATGAAAATCCGGCAGCTATACAGGAAAATATATTAGGCTGCGCTATCGACTGGTTGAGCTGCGGGATAGATTACAAGAAAAGCACGGTCTTTGTGCAGTCGCACGTGCCCGAGCACCTGGAGCTTGCCATGATTTTTTCTGACATCACCCCACTTGCGTGGCTTGAGAGGTGCCCGACGTATAAAGAGCAATTAAGGGAACAGAAGGCAAGGGACCTGGCAACTTACGGCTTTCTGGGCTATCCTGTTCTTCAGGCAGCTGACATACTTTTATACAAGGCAGAGGTTGTGCCTGTAGGCGAGGATCAGCTCGCGCATCTTGAATTGACGCGCGAGATAGCAAGGCGTTTTAACAATCTGTATAAAAAAGATGCCCTGCCGGAGCCCGAAGCCTTATTAACAAAGACGCCCAGGATTTTAGGCCTGGACAACAGAAAGATGTCAAAGACATTCGGCAATTATATAGCGCTTTCGGATTCGCCTGATACGGTAAGAAAAAAAGTCACAAGCATGATCACAGACCCCCAGAGGATAAAAAGGCAGGATCCCGGGCATCCGGAAATATGCAATGTTTTTTCATATTACAAGATTTTTACCCAGCCCCAGAGCTCTGGGGCTGGGTTTAAGTCTGACATTGTTTCTCAAGTATATGAAGAATGTACGGCAGCGGGTATAGGCTGTGTCGATAATAAAAAACGGTTGGCGGAAATCATAATAGCGTTTCTAGAACCGATACAGAGAGAACGCAAAAAATATACCAACGATAAAAAAGAGATACAGAAAATCTTAGACGAAGGCGCGATAAAGGCAAAAGATGTGGCTAGCGATACTATGAAACATATCCGCAAGCTAACGGGGTTGGCATAATGTATAAGGTAAAACTTGAAGAATTTGAAGGACCACTGGATCTTTTACTTTTCCTTATCAAAAAAGACGAAATAGATATCTACGATATTCCCATAGCGAAGATCACGGAGCAGTATCTGGAATATCTGGAATTTTTGGAATTGCTGGACCTTGATATCGCAGGCGAATTTCTGGTCATGGCCGCGACGCTTATGCATATAAAATCAAAAATGCTTTTACCGCCTGAAGAGCGCCCGCCGGAAGAAGCAGAGGAAGAGGACCCGCGGGCTGAACTTGTAAGGCGGCTCATTGAGTATAAGGCATTTAAGGAGGCGGCAGGCCAGCTGCAGTCTCTTGAGGCCAGGCAGCGCGATCTTTTTCACAGGCCCGGGGACATGGATGCCGTGCAGATCGAATGCGGCGGGGAGAAATTTTTTGAGGCAAGCCTTTTCGACTTGATTTCCGCGTTTTCGGTTGTCCTGGCAAATGTGCCCAAAGAGACGTTTCTTGAGGTAATAAAAGAGCATGTGACGGTTGAGCAAAAGATTCATGACATACTGCACATGTTGGTCGAAAAACCGTGTTTTACGATTAAGGATTTATTCGAAAAGGCAAAATCAAAGGTAGAAATAGTTGTTATTTTTCTGGCGCTATTGGAACTTATGAAGACGCACAGTATTCTGGCTGTACAGAAAGAATTATTCGGCGAGATAGAGATTATAAGAAACCCACAGTCAATAGAACCGGCTCAATGGAAACCAACGACATAAAACCAATTTTAGAAGCTTTAATATTCGTAAGCGACAAGCCTCTGGCAATAAGCCAGATTAAAGAGGTCATGGAAAACGTATCAGAGGACGAGATACGCCGGGCTGTCAGCGAATTAAACCAGGATTACCAAACAACAAAAAGAAGTTTTATCATACAGGAGGTCGCAGGCGGTTTCCGCATGGCGACAAGGCCTGAATTCGCGTCGTGGTTAAGGAGTCTATATAAATCAAACGTGAAAGAGCGCCTCACCAGGCCTTCGCTCGAGACGTTGGCTATAATCGCCTACAAGCAGCCTGTGACCAAGCCGGATATAGAGGCGATAAGAGGCGTAAATACCGACGGCGTTATTACAACTTTGCTTGAAAGAGGCCTGGTAAAGATAGCCGGAAGAAAAGATTCTCCGGGCCGGCCGCTGCTTTATGCGACTACAGACGAATTTTTGACGCATTTCGGGCTTGGCGGAATATCAGATATGCCTAAATTGCCTGAAGTGCAGCAATTGACTGCGGAGGGAAATTTCAATGATACTAACCAAACTGCGTAAACAGATTGACGCTTTAGACGAAAAAATATTAGAGCTTTTAAATCAGCGCGCAAATATAATCCTTTCGATAGGCCATGTCAAGGCAAAGTATAAGGCAAGCGCGTATGTGCCTAACAGGGAAAAAGAGATTTACGAACATATAGCCGGCGCCAATAAAGGCCCGCTTTCCAATGATTCACTTAAGGCTGTTTACAGGGAGATTATGTCAGGCTCTCTGGCCTTGGAGCAGCCTGTAAAGATATCATACCTGGGGCCTGCTGCAACATTCACGCATCTGGCTGCGATGAAAAAATTCGGTTCGTCAGTAAAATATAACCCGGCAGGCAGTATAACAGAGATTTTCGCTGAAGTGGAAAAGGTGAGGGCTGATTACGGCGTCGTGCCGATTGAAAATTCAATTGAAGGCGCGATCAATCATACTCTAGATATGTTTATTGACAGCGACCTGGTAATCTGTTCGGAGATAGGCCTTGAGGTTACGCAGAACCTGATGGCCAATTGCGCCAAATCCGAGATAAAACGCGTTTATTCAAAATTTGAGGTATTCGGCCAGTGCAGGATGTGGCTTGAATCGAATCTGCCTAAGGTTGAATTAGTCGAGGTTTCTTCGACTTCAAAGGCGGCAGAGATAGCGGCATCTGAAAAAAACACAGCTGCTATAGCGTCGAGCCTGGCTGCGGAATGCTACGGCCTGAATATTTTGGCTAAATCAATTGAGGACAGCGCGCATAATATAACGAGGTTTCTGGTAATAGGCAGGACGCAGGCAGCTGTGAGCAGGAAAGATAAGACCTCCATAATGTTTTCGGTAAAAGATAAACCCGGTGCTTTGCACGATATCCTTGTGCCGTTCAAGAAGAACATGATAAATATGACAAAGATCGAATCGCGGCCGTCGAAGAAAAAGGCATGGGAGTATTATTTCTTTGTTGACCTGGCAGGCCACGCCGCGTCGCCTAAGGTTAAGAAAGCGCTTACGCAGTTAAAGGCGCATACAAATGTTTTCAAAATTTTAGGGTCGTATCCGGCGTATAATTAAGGAAGGTTCGTAATTGCGGCCGCGAAGCGGCCGAAGCAATCTACTCGTTGGCTGCTGCTCGGCAGGGTTCCGAAAAAGCGCAAAATTTTCCCCACCGAGGAAAATTTTGCTCCGAGTTTGTGCTCACTCGTCCCGAAACTTCGTTTCGGGACACCATGGCCGTTCGCACAAACTAGGTTTTTCTCCACCCTGCCTTCGCAGCAGCCAAACGAGCGGAGCACCAACAGCTAGGGGACATTTTCTAACCCTAGTCTGTTTTAATCATGAGAAAGTGTCCCCACGAGTTCGGTGGGGACAGGTTGAAGATTGAAACGTCAGACGGTAGAAGATACTTTTAGGAGATTTACCAGGATATCTACACAGACCTAAAAGAAAATATACAGAGGGAATTAAAGCAAATAAGTTTACACCTACGCGGTGTAAGCTGGAAATAAGCGAGGAGATTGCTTCGTCGCCCCTTCCCGTAAACGGGATCCAGTGTACTGGACGGGGCTCCTCGCAATGACGTAAGGACAGAATGAATACAAATATCAATAACCGAGTATTTAAAATAACTCCATATCAGCCCGGCAAACCCATAGAAGAGGTTAAAAGGGAATACAAACTGAAGCAGGTGATAAAGCTTGCCTCTAACGAAAATCCCTTTCCCCCTTCAGAAAAGGTTTTGTCCGCGATGGAGGCCTCTTTAAAGGATATTAATAGGTACCCTGACGGGGACTGTTTTTACTTGAAAAAGAAACTTGCCAGGAGTTTGGGCGTAGATACTAAAGAGTTGGTGCTTGGCAACGGTTCCGACGAAATACTTGACATCATAGCAAAGGCATTTTTAAATCCGAGGGAAAATGAGATAATCACCTCCGATGTGACTTTTCTGGAATATAAGATTACAGGCCAGATTTCAGGGGTCAGGGTAAAAGAGATACCCCTGCGTAATTTTAGATATGACTTAAAGGCAATCAAGGGCGCCATAACAAAAAAGACAAAAGCGATATTTATCGCGAATCCAAATAATCCTACGGGCACATACATCAAAAAGGCCGAATTCGAGGATTTTTTGGTTTCCATCCCGGAAAATATTATTGTTGTTTACGATGAAGCGTATCAGGAATTTGTGAATGAGAAAGATTTCCCGCGCGGGCTTAAATACTATAAGGAAAAAAATTTCATAACCCTTAAGACATTCTCCAAAATTTACGGCCTGGCAGGACTGCGCCTGGGTTATGCGGTGACAAACGAAGAATTCGCGGAGGCGATGAACAGGGTGCGTCAGCCTTTTAATGTAAATTCAATAGCGCAGACTGCTGCTCTTGCCGTTTTGGATGATAAAGAATTTATAAAACGTACCCGCGAAACTGTCTGGTCCGGAAAAAAGTTTTTAGAGAGAGAGCTGGACAGGTTAAATATAGAATATGTGCCGAGCGTAACAAATTTCATATTGGTTAACGTAAAAAAAGATATTTTTCAGCCCATGCTGAAACTCGGAGTTATAGTAAGGCCTATGGATATGTACGGCCTTGGCAGCACCATAAGAGTAACCGTAGGCACTAGGGAAGAAAACGAAAAGTTTATCAGTGTTTTAAAGAGGGTTTTAAGTTAGCCGTCATTGCGAGCCCGAACGAAGTGAGGGCGAAGCAATCTCCTTGGAACGAGGAGATTGCTTCGTCGCCCCTTCCCGTAAACGGGATCCAGTGTACTGGACGGGGCTCCTCGCAATGACGTATAAAACGGAGAAATAAAATGATCATTGTCTTAAAAAAAGACGCAACAGAGGCCGAGGTAAAACATATTGTCGAAAAGGTCAAGGCGCTGGGCCTTCGGCCGATGATATCGAAAGGCACAGAGCGCACTATTATAGGCGTGATAGGCGAAGAAGAAATTTTGCAGTCGCAGCCTCTGGAGATATTCCCGGGCGTTGAAAAGGTGATGCCGGTCCTGGCGCCCTACAAGCTTGTATCAAGGGAATTTAAAAAAGAAAATACCGTCGTTGATGTCAACGGAGTAAAAATAGGCGGCAAAAAAATAGTTGTGATGGCAGGCCCGTGTTCCGTCGAGTCAATGCCGCTTTTACTGAAGATAGGCGCGTCCGTAAAAAAGGCAGGCGCTTCGGTGTTGCGCGGAGGCGCTTTTAAGCCGCGCACATCGCCTTACGCATTCCAGGGCATGGGCCAGGAGGGCCTTGCGTATTTAAAAGAGGTCTCAAAGAAGACAGGCCTGAAAATAGTTACAGAGGTAATGGACACAAGAGATGTCCCGCTGGTCGCCAAGTATGCCGATATCCTGCAGGTGGGCGCGAGAAATATTCAGAATTTTAACCTCTTGAAAGAACTCGGTTTGGCGAAAAAGCCGGTGCTTTTAAAGCGGGGCATGATGTCAACCATCAAAGAATGGCTTATGTCCGCCGAATATATTTTATCAAACGGAAATTTTGATGTCATACTCTGTGAAAGAGGCATCAGGACATTCGAGGATTATACCAGATTTACGCTTGACTTAAGCGCTGTGCCTGTGGTTAAAACACTTAGCCATCTGCCGATTATAGTTGACCCCAGCCACGGCACAGGCAAGTGGGGCCTTGTCTCTGATATGTCAAAGGCAGCCATCGCGGCAGGCGCTGACGGTTTAATCATAGAAGTACATCCGAATCCGGAAGAGGCGAAATCCGACGGGCTTCAGTCGTTACTGCCGGAAAATTTCGCGAAGATGATGACAGAGTTGAAAAAAATAGCAAAAGCAGTTGGACGAGAATTATAAACTTAAATGACAAAATCCCAAATCCAAATGACAAATCAATCATTAAAATCCAAATATTTAAATATTTGTCATTTGAAGATTGATTTGGATTTTGCCATTTGAAATTTGGATTTTAAGTTCGATATGAGACTTTTTAACAAAATAACAATAATCGGCGTCGGTTTAATCGGCGGCTCAATCGGGCTTGCGGTTAAAAAACACAAGCTCGCGAAGGTTGTCTGTGGTGTGGGCAGACGCAAGTCCAGCCTTAAAAACGCCAAGCGTTTAGGCGCTGTGGATATCGCGACACTTGATTTGGCGCTTGGGGTGAAAGACGCGGATCTGATTATTATCGCGACACCCATAAGTCTTATCCCGCAATACGCGTTGAAGATAGCGGTGTTGTCTGACTGGGCGAAAAAAGAAACGATAATAACAGACGCAGGCAGCACTAAAGAATTTGTAGTATCAAAGCTTGAAAACATACTGCCAGAGACAGCGCATTTTGTCGGCAGCCATCCGTTTGCGGGTTCTGAAAAAACAGGCGTATCTAACGCCTCGGCTAAATTTTTAAAAGGTGCTTTGGTTTTTGTCACACCTTCTAATAAAACGAACAGGCTCGCGTTAAGCAAGGTAAAGAAATTCTGGCAGGCAATAGGCGCCAAGGTTGTCGTGATGCCGGCTAAAAGGCATGACGAGCTCGTCGGCCGGATAAGCCATATGCCGCATGTATTGTCAGCGGCCCTGGCAAATTCCGTAAACGCCAAGGACGCGGCCTTTGCATCAGCGGGTTTCCGCGATACCACGCGCATCGCAAAAGGCGATCCCGTTATGTGGCGCGATATATGCCTGTCGAACCCGGATAATATATTAGACGCGATAAACGTGTTCAAAAAAGATTTAGATTTGATCGCTAAAGCGATAAAAACGAAAAACGTCAATCTGCTCATGCAGCAGTTTGAATCGGCAAAGAAAAAAAGAGAAAAAATATAAATATTTTACTCTTCGAGCGAGCCCGCCATAAATATGGCGGGCGAGTCGAGAAGGCGAAGTCGAGGCATGTCCTGAGCGCCTGCCGGCAGGCAGGAAGTGAAGGGTTCTCGACTCGGCGCCTTCGGCGCCTCGCTCGAACAATAAGTGTATAAACATGATCATAGCAATAGACGGGCCAGCAGGAAGCGGTAAGTCAACAATAGCGAAATTGGTCGCAGCCAAACTGAAATTTTTATACATAGATACGGGTGCTATGTACAGGTCATTGACATTAAAGGCGATGCAGAAGAAGCTGGATTTAAACGACGGGAAATCCCTTATATGCTTAGCCAGAAATACAAAAATAAAACTCAATCCCAAGAGCGCTAAAATTCGCACCCCCGAGGTAACGAATAATATTTCATATATTGCAAATGTGCCCGGGGTGCGGCGAGAGATGGTAAAAGCGCAGCGCGCTTTTGGCTTTAGATCAAAAAGAGGTGCAGTGCTGGAAGGCCGTGACATAGGCACTGTGGTGTTTCCGGATGCCGAAAGAAAATTTTACCTTGTTGCAAGCGTTAAGGAACGCGCAAGGCGCAGGTTCAAGGAATTAAAAGCAAAAGGAATGAAGATAAGCCTTAAGCAGATCGAAAATGATATAATAATAAGGGATAAGAAAGACAAGACCAGGCCTGTTGGCGCGCTCAAAAAAGCAAAAGACGCTATTTTGGTGGATACCACTAATTTAACTATAGAACAGGTTGTGGAAAAGGTTTTATCATATGTTAATGACAAATGACAAAATTCCAATGACAAATCAATCTTCAAAATCCAAATCATTGAATTATTGGGATTTAAATGATTCATTTGAAATTTGCCATTTGGATTTGGGATTTTAAGTATGATCCTGCACATAATAGCGAGATTTTTTCTCTTTATCTGGTGTAAATTGTTCTTTGGCTATAGGGTTTACGGCAAGCGCAATATGCCTGAAAAAGGCGGGGCCATAGTGGCGCCTAATCACGCCAGTTACCTGGATCCGATATTTGTAGGCATAGGTTCCTCAAGGCTTCTGAATTACATAGCGCGAGAGACGCTTTTTAAGAATTTTTTATTCGGCTGGCTTATACGTACTACAGGTGCTTTTCCTATTAAGCGCAATTTCCATGACCTTGGGGCGATAAAAGAAGCAATAAGGCGCCTTAAAAGCGGAAGGCCGGTCCTGATATTTCCCGAGGCAACGCGTACGTTAGACGGAAATCTGCAGCCGGTCAAGGGCGGGATAAGTTTCCTGGCGCATTCAGCAGGCGTGCCTGTTGTGCCGGTATATATTAAAGGAAGTTTCGACGTCTGGCCCAAGGGCGCAAAATGCATCAGGTGTTCCAGGGTTTCGGTTTATTTCGGCAAGCCGATGTATTTTAACGGATCATCAGATGATTATCAAGCGTTTGCCGATAGTATAATGGAAAACATAGCGAAGTTAAGAGATGAACCCCGTTACAAACCTTGTGTAACTGGGCAGAAGAGGGGGTTTGTAACGGGGTGAAAGTAAAGATAGCTAAACATACAGGGTTTTGTTTCGGCGTAAGGCGCGCGGTAAATATAGCAGAGGATTCGTTAAAGAGAAAAGGAAAATATTTTTGCCTCGGCGCCATTATACACAATCCGCAGGAAGTGCACAGGCTTTTTGAAAAAGGCCTTAATATAATAAACGATACCAAGCATTTAAAGAAAGGCGATACCCTTATCATACGTTCGCACGGTCTTTTGCCGGATCTTATAGATTCGGTTAAGGCCAAAGGCATTGACTTGATAGACGCTACATGCCCATTTGTAAAAAAGGCGCAGAACATATCAAGGGCGCTTAAGGATGAGGGTTTCGATGTTGTTGTTGTGGGTGAAAGGGAGCACCCGGAAGTAAAATCAATAGTAGGATTCGCAAGCGGCAAGGCAGAGGTTGTCGAGAATATAAAAGACACAAGGCGGCTTAAGCTGAAAAACAGCAGGATAGGCATCCTGGCGCAGACAACCCAGTCAAAAGAAAATTTTCATGATTTAGTAGCAGCTCTTTTAAAACGGTACAACGCAAAATCTAATTACAGCGAGGTAAGGATATTCAACACCATCTGCGGCGATAGCGCTGACAGGCAGCAGGCAGCAGGAAAAATCTCGTCTGTTTGCGACGCGATGCTGGTCGTCGGAGGCAAAAACAGCGCCAATTCCAGAAGGCTGGCGAATATCTGTAAATCCAGAGTCAAAAGGACGTTTCATATAGAAGCGGCCAAAGACATAAACCCAAAGTGGTTTAAAAAAACCGACCGGGTAGGAGTTATAAGCGGCGCGTCCACCCCGGACTGGATAATAGAAGAAGTAATAAAAAAATTAAGAAAAAAAATACATAGTCCCCAAAGGGGATAAGACAAGGAGGATTTAAATTTAATGTCGGATGAATTTAAAAAACTATATGAGGAAACGGCCAGAGAATTCAAAGAAGGCCAGATTGTAAAGGGCAGGGTTTTGAGGATCGGGCCTAATGATGTGGTGATGGACATAGGATACAAATCAGAGGCGACTATACCTGTTGCCCAGTTTAAAGACCTGTCAACCCTTAAGGTTGATGATATGATAGACCTGTTTTTAGAGCGGCTTGAGGACGAAACAGGCAGCGTTGTTGTTTCCAAGGAACGCGCTGATAAATTACAGGGCTGGGATTTTATAGTAACCAATTGCAAAGAAGGCAGCATGGTAAAAGGAAAGGTTCTGAAAAAAACAAAAGGCGGGATGGTTGTAGATATCGGAGTTGAGGCTTTTTTGCCGGCATCCTTGATTGTAGCGAAGGGGTTCCCAAATTTGAATCAGCTTCTGGGCCAGACCCTGAATTTTAAGATAGTAAAAATAAATGAGCAGAGAAAAAATATCGTCGTATCAAGAAAAGATGTTTTAGCCCAGGAAAAAGAAGAATCCAAAAACGCGTTCTTTGAAGGCCTGCAGCCCGGACAGGTGAGGCAAGGCGTGGTCAAGAACATAACCGACTTCGGCGCTTTTGTGAGCCTTGGCAATATGGATGGGCTCCTGCACATTACCGATATGAGCTGGGGCAGGATTAGCCATCCGTCGGAGATGCTGGCAGTAGGCGACAAAATAGACGTGGTGGTATTGGGTTTTGACAAGGAATCGAATAAGATTTCACTCGGATTAAAGCAGAAGACGTCTAATCCGTGGGAAGGCGTTGAGGCGAAATATCCTGTCGGCTCGCGCGTCAAAGGCCGCGTAACCAACATCGTGCCTTACGGCGCGTTTGTTGAACTGGAAAAAGGCGTTGAAGGCCTTGTCCACATTTCGGAATTGTCATGGACAAAAAGAGTGACGAATATAAACGAGATTCTTGCCATAGGCGATGTGGTTGAGGTGATTGTACTTAACATAGACAAAAACAGCCAGAAGATATCGCTAGGGGTTAAGCAGACAGAGTCGAACCCGTGGCTTGATATACAGGGTAAATACCCTGTAGGCACAAAGGTAAAGGCTAAGGTAAGGACCATCACTGATTACGGCGCGTTTGTTGAGCTGGATGAAGGTATCGACGGGCTTATTCACGTTTCCGATATGTCATGGACAAAGCGCATAGGACACCCTTCAGAGATTCTTAAAAAAGGCCAGAAGATAGAAGCAGTTGTTTTAAATGTCGACGCGGAAAATAAAAAACTCGCGCTCGGTTTAAAACAGGCGACTCCTGACCCGTGGGCAGGCTTGGCGGAAAAATATCCCGCAGGCGTTGTAGTGGAAGGCCTGATTACCAAGGTCACTAACTTCGGCATATTTGTCGAAATAGAAAAAGACGTTGAAGGCCTGGCGCATATATCCGAGATAGACCCTAACATGGCTAAAACGATTGAGGCTAATTACAAGCCCGGGAATAAATTAAGCGCCAGGGTTATCAAGGTTGACACGCAGCAGCGCAGGATAGCGCTGAGTATAAAAGAAGTATAGCTTTTTAGGCAGGGGACAGGTTCTACGAACCTGTCCCCGAGAGTTTCGAGTGTGAGGGAAAATGGACATAAAAAAACAATTGGAATTAATTAAGCGCGGTGCAGTTGAGATAATCTCGGAAAAAGATCTCCTTGATAGACTGCATAAATCCCACAAAGAGAATAAACCGCTCAAAATTAAGGCAGGTTTTGATCCGAGCGCGCCTGATATACATCTTGGGCATACCGTATTATTGAAAAAGCTGCGCGATTTTCAGGATGCCGGGCACATTGTTTATTTTCTCATCGGCGATTTTACAGGCAGGATAGGCGATCCTACAGGCCAATCCGTTGTACGTAAGCAGCTTACTAAAATAGAAGTAATGGAGAACGCGAAAACCTACGAGAAACAGGTTTTTAAAATCTTAGACAGGGAAAAGACAAAGGTGGTTTTCAACAGCCAGTGGTTTGACAAGATGACCCCTGCTGACCTGCTGAAGCTTACTTCACATTCAACAGTCGCGCAGATGTTGGTAAGGGATGATTTTTCCAAACGTTATAAAGAGCAGAAGCCGATCAGCATGATTGAGTTCATGTATCCTCTATTGCAGGGGTACGACTCTGTTGTGCTTGAGGCTGATATCGAATTAGGCGGCACAGACCAGAAATTTAACCTGCTTGTAGGCCGCGACCTGCAAATTGCGTACGGCCAGAACCCGCAGGCAGTTATTACAATGCCTCTTCTGGTGGGTACTGACGGCGTAAACAAGATGTCCAAATCGCTCGGCAATTATATTGGCATCAACGAGCCTGCAAAGGATATTTTCGGCAAGGTTATGTCAATAGGCGACGCCACAATGTTTACTTACTATGAATTGCTGACAAATGTGCCGCTTGCTGACATAGAAAAGATGAAAAAAGAGGCAAAAGAAGGCAAAGCAAATCCCAAGGACTTTAAACTGAAATTAGCCGAGATTATGGTTGAGCAGTATTATAATAAGGAAGAGGCCAAAAGAGCGGAAGAGGAATTTGAGGCGGTTTTCAAAGATAAGGGTATACCGAAAGATATGCCTGTTATTGAGATTGCGGCAGGCAAGTTAAAAGACGGCAAGATCTGGATAGTCGAGCTTATGGAGCTGGCTCACCTGGCGAAGACAAGAAGCGATGCCAGGCGCCTGATAGAGCAGGGCGGGGTCGAAATTAATAACGAAAAGATAAAAGATACGAATTTGCAGGTAGCGATAACCAGGAAAGAATTGGTAATAAAAGCCGGCAAGCGGCAATTTATAAAAGTAAGAGTTAAGTAGGGGACTGGTTTAAACCCAAATCTGTTTTAATCATGGAAACCTGTCCCCATCGAGCAATACCAAATGAAAAGCAAAAACGTTTATATTATCGCTGGTTCTAACGGATCCGGTAAGACTACATTCGCCAATAAATTTTTACCTAATTATGCAAAATGTAACAATTTCGTAAACAGCGATCTTATAGCGCAGGGGCTTTCTCCGTTTTCTCCTCAGACCGTTGCTATGAAAGCTGGCCGACTTGTTCTTGAGCAAATGCAGGAATTAGTAAGCAAAGGGTGTGATTTTGCGTTTGAGACTACGCTTTCGGGCAAAACTTATATATCTTTTCTAAAATATTTGAAAAAGAAGGATTATTCTGTTTATATATTTTTTCTTTGGATGCCTACACCAGAACTGGCTCTGGCCCGTATAAAAGATAGAGTAGCCGATGGCGGGCATGATGTGCCTGTCAATGACGTAAAAAGAAGGTTTTACCGCGGTATTCAGAATTTTTTTAAATTTTATAAGCCGCTAGCGGACTCTTGGTTGTTATTTGATAATTCAGAGGCTGTTCCAAATTTGGTTGCTAAGGAGAGGCATGGCGAATTGGAAATATCCAACAAAGATTTGTTTGAAAAAATTAAAACGATGGCAGGGTAAAAATATGAAAAATAAAATGTCCATAGAAAACAAAGCAGTAAGAGCGTTTAAGAAAGCAGTGCGTGAAGTTGTAGAACATCATAAGCTTACAGGCCGGCCGCTTGCTATATGGCAAAACGGCAAGGTTGTAAAAGTGTCTGCCGGGCAAATATTGCGTAGGGCTAGCTAGAGATAATAGGACTAAATAATAAAAATCAACGCAAGGCCAAGGAAACTTGGCCTATTTTTATGCTCGTGGATTGCTCGCCACAGGCAGCCATCGCGGGGTTGGTGTCTCGCTCGCTCCGCTCGCTGTGACACCAACCCCTTGTGGCTGCCATGCTAGAGTAAACGCACTCGCAGATTGGGTTATTGAAAACCATGACAAACAAAAAACTTTTTACAATAAGCATAGCAATCATAATGCTGCCTGCATTTTTCAGCGCGCAAATTGCATTAGGGGGGGGTATTGCGTATGAATCGCACATCCGCGCAAAGTCTGCGGGTGAGGTAGATATTGTTCAGCAAGATTTAGTAACAGCTATGGCAGGCGGAGATCATAACTTTAATGAGCAGGAAATATTGGGCATGCTTATGCATGAAATAAAAGGCGTATCTAATAGAACGTTTGGCTTTGTAGAATATGCGTTTTATATATTACCTGATTGTGAAATAAAATTTCAATTCGAAGAAGATTTTAGAAAAGCATCAAAAAAATATCAGGAAGCAAGAGATGGGCCTGATGTTTCTAATGAAGTTGAAATGCTGGATTTAGTAAAGCTGTGTTCAAAAATAATTTTGGATGATAAATTTTTTGCTACTTGCAAAGATTTCCCAATGTTGACAGAAGAATTTGAAATAGACAAAATGTTCGCTACTATTATGCTATTTTTGGTTGAATCATATGAAAAAGGCGATTTATTTGGTTTAAAAAATAAAGAAAAAGTAGAAATTAAATATTTGTTGACAGCATTATCTTATTATTCTAATCTTAGCAATAGTATGCCTAATGTAGAGTTGTCTATGCCGCCAGACGATGTATATATTATTGGTTCAAGCCTGGCGATTTGGGTATTGATTGATAATTTTTTAAGAAATGCGCAATTTGCTTTGGGAGATATGTATAAAGGTACAAAACCTTATCCAAAAGTAGCTATATCTTTGAAAGTTGTTGATGGCTGGGCTGTTATAGAAGTAAGTGATAAAGGCAGTGGTATCAAAAAAGAAGATTTACTGAAAATTTTCGAGCCATATTTTACTACAAAAGGTACAGCCGGGACAGGCCTGGGGTTGGCTATATGTAAATACATAGCAGAAAACCATGGCGGTACGATAGAGGTTCAATCCCGTCATTTCAGCGAATATCCGGATGACCATGGTGCAACATTCACTGTGCGTCTGCCGGTTGCTGTTGATACCGCAGCCCTTGCCGCTGGCGCGCCGGCATTTGTTGCGAAGGATTTGGTGCCGGCTAAGTCGGACATTGAGCAGGATTTGTGATTGACGGCATCTATTTAGTGTGATAAAATATCAGTATGAAAAGAAAAGTATGGGAAAATAAAGCGAAATCATTTAAAGAAGCAGAGGAATTTGATTGGAAGTTTTGGCGTCGAGCAGGCGCTCGAGCCCGTTTCGAAGCCGCTTGGAGTTGTATAATAGACTATTATAAGATGAAAGGCATACATGATTACGAAGATAAGCTCAGACTTCGAAGATCTGTTTGTCGTCTTAAACAAACATAAGGTGCGATATCTTTTAATCGGCGCGTATGCAACTATCCACTATACAGTGCCGCGATACACAAAAGATATAGACATTTTTGCGGACGCAAGCATTGCGAATGCAAGGCGACTTTATAAGGCATTAAAGGAATTCGGAGCCCCGTTAAAAGACGTAGGCGTGAATTATTTTACAGATCAACGTTCTGTTTTTCAAATTGGGGTTGCGCCCGTGCGCATTGATATTCTATGCGGGCTTGAAAGTATAAGTTTTAAGGCCGCATGGAAAAACAGATTACAAACATTATACGGCTCAACAAAGATAAATGTTATTGGGGTAGGCGATCTTATAGGGGTCAAAGAAGCAGCTAAAAGGCCCATTGATATTATTGATCTCGCAAGGCTTAAAAAACGTTTTTATAAACAGATATAAATTTTCTTCAAAAAACCCTTGACAAGATATTGCCTGCATGATATACTAACGTACCCGCATGAGAAGAATTAAAATCTCACTAACGGAAGTTGACAAATAGGATCTAAAATTTAAACTTGAGGATGAGAAAAAAACAGAAAGCATCGTCGAGATGCTTTTTTTGTTGCTATTTTCCCCCTTCGGGGGACTTCGTTTTATTTTTGGATCTTTGAAAACTGAATAACCAAAGCTAGCGCAAACAAGAAGCTAGAATGACAAACAAGGCAATAACAAATCAAGTAAGTAGGGTTTGTGTTGCCCCAAAGTCAATTTCTATATGTTGTAAAAGTACTAATAGAGCTATTTTCAAACTGGAGAGTTTGATCCTGGCTCAGAGGGAACGCTGGCGGCGTGGTTTAGGCATGCAAGTCGAACGGTATTATATTTGAACTTAGTTCTGACCGCAAGGAAGGGGCTGGGGGATGGTATAATAGAGTGGCAAAAGGGTGAGTAATACATGGGTAATTTACCTTTAAGTTTGGGATAACCCAGCGAAAGCTGGGCTAATACCGAATAAGACTAAGCGAACACATGTTCGTGCAGTTAAAGACGGGGAACCGCAAGGTCCTGTCACTTTTAGATGAGCCCGTGTCCTATCAGCTTGTTGGCGGGGTAATGGCCCACCAAGGCATTTGACGGGTAGCTGGTCTGAGAGGATGGTCAGCCACATTGGGACTGAGATACTGCCCAGACTCCTACGGGAGGCTGCAGTCG
>Ga0209824_10000905_pt1 | contig 17750 bp, 15 predicted proteins | sample VDWuncwatermetaG_FD_184124 | JGI IMG/M metagenome (GOLD analysis project Ga0209824, IMG submission 184124) | Wastewater microbial communities from Netherlands to study Microbial Dark Matter (Phase II) - VDW unchlorinated drinking water (SPAdes)... ... | reverse complement strand
TCATAATACAGTTCAACACCTTCAAGTCCCTGAGAGTCCCTACCCACAAAACCAACGACCTGTCCCGCTAGCTGGCCTTGAGGATAGTACCGGTTGGGTTCAAAGGACATACCAACCCCTTCCAGATTCAGGGCCTTAATTCTTTCTGCTTCATTGGGCGTTATCTGCCGCTTGAGCCAAATAAAAGGTTTCTCTGTCTTGAGCTTCTGCTGCACCTCGGCTTGGCCCAGGCCTAAAGCCTGAGCTAGACTGCGGGCGGCAGCCTCCGGTTCTTTAATACGCCGGGGCCGGGCGTAAACGGATTGGACCTCGAGGCTCAGGGCCAACGGCTCTCCGGCACGATCCAAAATAGTCCCCCGCTTTGGCAGGACAATCCATTCCTTTAGATGTTGCTTCTCGCCGAGTCGTTTGAGTTTTTCCCCTTGAAGTATCTGAAGCTGAAAGGCGCGCACGACGACCGCCAAAAACATCAGCAGGAAAAAGAGCCCCGCTATCGCCAAACGAAATTTGATCCCTCGAAAGGATACTTTCATGGCAAGAGCACCACCTGACCTTTTTCCGGCTCTACCAGCCCCAATCGCGTCCGGGCGATGGCCTCCAAACGCTCCGGCGAGGTCAGCGTCGCTAACTCCACTTTGAGTTCCCGGTTTTCCTGTTCGAGCTGATTGTGTAACTTGCTGGTGGTAGAAAGCACATATCCCAGATGCACCACTTGCAACCGCAGCCAAACGTGCAGCAGGGACAGCCCCACTAAACACAGACCCAGTAGGAGACTGGAGAAGAAAAACTTACGCTGTCTCTCTGGGCTAACTCGTTCTACTTGCTGCCCCTTGAGGAGGCCTAGCCCCCATATCTTTCTGCTTAGGGCTGTGGCCACGTCTGGACTCCTTAAAGTCGCTCCGCCGCTCGGAGCTTGGCAGAGCGGGCACGGGGGTTGATTTGGGTTTCTCTCGGGGAGGGAGAAAGAGGTCTCGAGGTCAGGAGCCGGGCTTTCTGACTCCAACCACAGCAACAGATAAGAGTTTTAGGCGGACAGATGCAGCTCCGGCTCCATTTGCGGAAGGCATTCTTAACCAGCCGGTCCTCCAAAGAATGGAAGGAAATGGCAACCATGCGTCCTTTGGACAGGAGCAATTCATAGGCGTCCTCCAGAAAACCTGCGAGGTGGTCTAGCTCCCGGTTCACTGCAATCCTTATTGCCTGAAAGGTCCTAGTAGCAGGGTGGATGCCCCGCCGTCCCTTCCCAGCAACGCGCGTCACAAGATCCGCCAACTCCCTAGTGGTTTCAATCCTTTTTCGCTTACGCTCAGAATAAATGGCCAAGGCAATGCGACGAGCACGCGGTTCTTCCCCATACTCCCGCAGGATCCGCTCCAGGTCGGATACGGGAAAGGTGTTGACCACCTGACAAGCATCTAAAGATTGGCGCCGATCCATGCGCATATCGAGCCTACTCTCGACCTGGAAGCTGAATCCCCGCTCCCGAGACTCAATGTGATGTGAGGAGAGTCCCAGATCCAGAAGGATGCCATCTACTTTGTGCCAACCGATCTCTTTCAATATCTCTCTTGCTTCCGTAAAGTTTGCGCGCCGAGTCACCAAGCGATTCCCGAATCCCTTCAGCCTCTCTTGAGTCGCCGCGACCGCTTCTTCATCCCAGTCCAGACCCAGGACCAAGCCCTCCGGACTGCTGAGCGTCAAAATCTGTTCGCTGTGACCTCCACCTCCCAAGGTTCCGTCGAGGTACTTCTTATGCGCTTCCGGTTTCAGGAGATCGATGACCTCCCGCACCATCACAGTCGCATGCGTGTACACCATTAATGATATGTTCCGTCCCCCTCCCAGTCCTCGTCAAAACTCTCGATGGCATCTTCCAAGGATGTATACTCCTCAAAAAACTGATCCATTCCAACGACCCTAAAAATGTCCCTCACGTAAGGGCTCACCCCGGCAAGTTTTAAGTCGCCATTCAGGTTTCTCAGAATCCTCAGTCTCTCGACTAACACTCCGATGCTCAGGTAGTTGATGTGATCTACGGCTTTAAGGTTCAAGACGACTTTGATTCGGTCCTTTTCAATCAAGCCTCCGATGACGTCTTTGATCCTTATCATCTCGCGAAAATCAATGTCGCCGGTGACGTCAATCACCGAAATATCCTGAATCACCTTCCGTTGCAGCATTCGTTATCCTCCTTTCACCTACCAGCCGCTCTGAATATCGCGGTCCTATCGGGCTAGAGTCCCAAATCGCCGAGAAAATCGGGATCCTGCATCAATTTTTCCTCTGCCTCCGCAAAAACTTTTTTCCAGGCCTCCTTATCCCAAACCCGAAACTTATCCAGCGCCGACACCAGAACGACTTCCCGCTTGAGGTTGGCATAGTGACGGAGCAGCGGGGGAATAAGGATACGTCCGTGTTTATCTACCGCACACTCACAGGCGCCTCCCAGATAATAGTTTTGAAACAGAACCATGCGACGGTCGAACTTTGGTTTTTTTCTGATCTCTTCTTCGAAGCGAACCCACTCGTCGAGGGGATAAACATCCAAACACCGTGTAGCATCAACGACGAAGTTGGTGATGACGATGCGCTCGTCCCCTTTGCCGATAAGGACCTCGCGAAATCGCGAGGGGATACTCAAGCGCCCTTTGCCATCGAGGGTATGCTCAAAGCTGCCGCGAAACATATTATTACCGCTTTGGTATAATATGGGAAATCATCCCACTTTATCCCACATAGAGGGGATTTATAGCTTCCTATAAGTCATCTGTCAATAAAAAAATTCGTGATTTTAAAGCGCTTTTTAGGCCGGATGAAGGCTGGACCACAATATATAGTGTACTACACCATTTCTACCACATCAAACCACAATATATTGACATTCTAAAGTCTCTAAAATGGCAGGTTTAGAGCAGCCGAAGGCCGATTTGGAATAGGTGAGTTATCGTGTAGAAAGATGATGCAAATAGAGTAGGGGCTAGAAAGTATTCTGCTGTAGAGATAAGTATAGGGCTGAAGTGGATCGGTAAGCCGGATTCTGTCGTGGCCTCTACGAGATACCACAGCGGTCATTCATCTTGCCCCATGATTGCTCACGGGGTCCAGCGACCTTACCCGAGGGCTAAGGGCGGACCACCCAACCCTCCTATTTGGTCTTGCTCCAGGTGGGGTTTGCCGAGGCATCTACCATCACTGGCAGACCGGTGAGCTCTTACCTCGCCTTTTCACCCTTACCCACCAAAAAATCGGCGGGCGGTATCTTTTCTGTGGCACTTTCCCCCGATCACTCGGGGCCGCCGTTAACGGCCACCCTGTCCTGTGGAGTCCGGACTTTCCTCTCCCCGTTGTGCTTCGCGACACAGCGGGGAACGACCGCTTGATCCACTTCAGCCCGATGAATTTTTAATCCTTGAACCCTTTTTACTTAGCGCACTGTCTATGGCCCGATTGGCTAATTGGTCGGCCAGCCGATTATGCTCCCGCGCCACATGGATGATACGACAAGCTTCAAGCTGGCGCAACAAACCCAAGGCCTTCTGGTAGAGCTTCTTGAGTTTCTCGTCCTTGACCCGATATAGGCCATTCAATTGGCGCACCAAGAGCTGGGAATCGCTCTCGACCCGAAGCCTTTTCCCGCCCAGGCGGAGAACTCCTTCAAGTCCCATAAGAAGCCCTTCATACTCGGCAACATTATTCGTGGCATGACCGAGATAAAGGTAAAGCTCATCCAGCAAAGTGCCGGCCTCGTTAAAAATGACAGCACCACACCCTGCCTCTCCTGGATTTCCCCTGGCCGCCCCATCCACCATGAGCAGCCATTCTCCTCCGGGAGCTGGCATATACTTTAGAGTCGTTTGTCGCTTGGGACTGTTGGCTTGCAGTACAGAATCCGATGACAACTGGGGCAGAGAATCAACTTTTCGCTCCGGATGATTTCATTCCAGAGCTGGGGCGGGATGTTCATATAACATCCCTGGCAGATCCCCTCAGAGACCGTCACCACGGCCATCCCTCCGCGGCGGGAAAAAATGAGCTCGTACCGCTCAATCAGCTCTCCGTTGAGTCGGGTGGCAATGGCTTGACGAACCGCCGAGGCCTCAGCGACCGCTTGCTCGATCCCGGCCACTTGGGCTTCTAGCTCCCCCCTTTTTTCTTTCCATTCATCCTGTAATTTCTTCAGCTCTTCCTCTTTCGCCTTGAGGGAAATGGCACAGGCCTCTGCCTCTTCCAAGAGCTTAATCAACTCCTCCTCCAATTGAGCGTTGCCGAGCTTGATCTGATCAATCTCCCGTTGCAGGGCCTGCAGCTCTTTGATGTTTTTGATGCGACTCATCCGCATCCGCTTTTCCATCGCCTTCTTACTTTCTTCCTGCAACAGTTGTTCTTTCTCTTGCCGCAGCTTATCTTTCCCTGACCATTCGGCTCTGAGCAAGGCCGTCTCGGCATTCTTCGCCTCTATCTCCTCTTCCCTCCTCTGGATCTCGGTTAAGAGTGCTCCCTTGGCACCGCTTTTTTCCTTAATTTCCCGGTCCACGTTCTGGAGCGAGGCCAGGATCTCTATCTGCTCGCGCAAGTCAATTCCCCCCATAGCCCAAAAAAAGAAATGCACCCCTCGGGGTGCATTTCTCCGCGCGTCATTACAATCCAGTTAGAGTATTGAATCCTAGTTATTTTCACTCCCTCTCACAACTCCGATGATTATACTTATATGGATTTCTACCCGTTGTCAAAGCCATCAGTTCCGGGAGCTGGTAAACTCAAAACATCCAAGCCAGAATAGCGGTCGATGCATAGACGAGACCTTGCTTAAGACAAGCTAACGCCAGAGCTGCTGAAAAAATCCCTCGCGCTCCAAATCAGCAACCACGCTGGTATCGATAAAGTCCTGCGGCCGGGCTGCGCGGGCCCTCGGATCTGTAGTCGAAAGTTGTTCCAGAACGGTCTTAATGGAACCATCTGCAGGCGCGGGGACCTTCTTGACATAGGGAGCATAGTCATCATACGTGGCTTCCAAGGTCGGTCGGCTTTGAATCTTGGTGTATTTGCCGATAACCCGCATAGAAAACTCTCGATCGTTCAGGAAGCGGTGAATCCCCTCTACGTAGGCACGGGTGAAGCGCAGCACTGTATCCCTATTTCCCCGAAGAAAGCGGTCCGTCGTCACGATGGTGGCTTGCGGATACTCTATCCCTAACGTGGCCATATTGACGAGTTCTCTCATGCCCAGCCTCTTCGCCTCCGCAGTGGCAGGAGAGGCTATGACACCACCGTGGATCGATCCGGCCCTAAGGGCCGCCAGGGTCTCTGCCTGGCCCCCAATCTGGAATATTACTATATCCCTTACGGGATCGAATCCATTCTGCTTTAGGACATAGCGCAGGGCGAAATCGGTCGCAGATCCGAAACGACTCGCCCCGAGCTTCTTTCCCTTGAGATCTGCCAATGTGCGGATCTCGGGCGTGACCATGAGGGAATAGAGAATGGTATCGAATACGTGCGCCGTAATGATGATATCACTACCGCCCAAGCGGGCGGCGATTGCTGAGGGACCTCCCACCGTCACGATCGGGGTATCACCCCCCAGAAGAGAAGTGACCGCCCGTCCTCCGCCGGTGAAGAGAAGCTCGACATCAAGGCCGTGTTTGGAGAAAAGCCCCGCCTCTTTGGCAATCCATCCAACAGCCTGTGTTCCACTAATCGAGGCATAGACCACGTAGAGCTTCGCAGCGTGGGCCTTTGCCGGCATCCATGAAACCCAGCAGGCCAGAACGAAAAACACGCAGCGGCCAAGCTGCTTAGTAGAAAAGCCCATGGTATTCCCCTAAATAATCCGTTCCCGAAATATCGTCAAGCCGCCGCCTAAAATGGTCGCCTTCGCCTCTTGACAACCATAAGCCCATGATGGGAAGGATAACGGAATCGTCACTATAAAATCTGGGGGGAAAGCTATGGATAAAATCAAATTTCCTTACCGTTCTGATGGCCATCTGGCGTTTCTTCACGTGGTGCAGGAATCGGGATGCTGGGAGAAACACAAACTTCAGGTCGACTATGACTTTTTTATTAGCGCCGAGGACTCCCACAGAGGCGTCGCCAAGGGAGAAGTGGAGTTTGTCAGCGGCAATCATCTCTCCCCTTATGCGGCTCGCCTCAAGGGAGACCCGTGGGTCTATGTGGGCCAGACGCTCAACCTCAACTACCACAGGCTCGTGGTGCAGCCTGACTCCGGGATCAACAAGCTCAGCGACCTCAAGGGGAAGATCGTCGCCCACAAGGGGCAGCATCCCGGATTGAACAACTGGCTGTTTCTGAAAGAAAACGGGCTCGACGTGGATCGCGGCGACGTGGTGATGAAGAGATGGCGTAGCGAAGGCAAGGCATCATGGGAGGGAGTCAAGGTAGGAGAGTTTGACGCTGCCCTGGCCACCCCTCCGGAAGATCTCTTCGCCCGGAGGGCCGGATTGAAGGTCATCGAGATTCCTTTTCAGCCGATGATCTGGTTCACGACGATCTCGACAAGCTGGACCTTCGCCCAGAAGCGCGCCGACATCGTCGAGCGGGTGCTCAAGGCAATCATCGAGGGAATCCACTTTTTCAAAACTCAAAAGGCAAAGACCATTGCCATCCTGGAAAAAAAATACGGCCCCGAAGGCTGGGACCGCGAAATCGTAGAGCATGTCTATACCCAGCTCGCAGCGATTCTGGAGAAAAAGCCCTACCCCTCGCTGCCGGCAATACACAATGTCTTTGAGCTGGCAAAACGGCAGGACCCGGAGTCTGCGAAGGTCAACCCTTTGTCTCTCTGGGACATGCACTATCTTAGGCAAGTGGACGACAGCGGCTTCATTGATAACCTCTACGCCTAAAAAAGTTTAGAGTTGTGAGTTCAAAGTTTCGAGCTCAAACCCAAACCCGAAACTCCAAACTCGAAACCCGAAACTCCTCATCTTAGCCGGCGAGGGACGATAGGTTGACTGCGCAGCTGGTTTTGAATCACCGCGGCCGTGCGCCTGAGATCCCCCATCCACGAAATCAAATCGGTCAACCGAGTGCCATTGGTATTGCTAAGCTCGGACCAAGAGACACCATTCTGATAGTCGCTCACAACCCGGCGCAACGATATTCTGCCGGAATCAGAGAGGGCCCGCAGGGCGCCATACTGTCCGTAACCGAGCCGTAGCTGCTGCCTTTCCTGGTAGACAATGGATGGATCCACCCGCAAACTATAACCCAGCGCTTCGACCACAGCCCTTTCGCCCCGGGGATCTTCCGCCTCTTTATTGACCGCCTGGATTCTCTTGATCAACTCCCGCTCCGCCCTGGCCTTGGGAGAGTCCAAGGTCTGCAGCGAGGGCAGCAATTCTACGCTTTGATCCAGAGGTTGATAAAATTTCATCGCTTCAGGGATCCAAGATTTAAGCTGCTGCGTGCGGGTTTCATAACTAGGATGAGTCGAGAGGTATTCAGGGGGAGCGCCTCGCTCCTTGCGCTCCATTCGCTCCCAGACCTCCAGAGAGGCGTTGGGGTCATATCCCGCCTTCGCCATGAGGATGAGACCGACATGGTCCGCCTCCGATTCCTGCGAGCGGCTGAAAGGGAGGATATAGCCGAGCCCCGCAGTTATCCCGTAAGCCTGCATCACCGTATTGGCAAGTTGGGGATTGCTGCCCAAGGCCGCGGAAAGGCCTACTCCAAGGATTTGCACGATCTGCCCTTGGCTCACCCTTTCGCCCGCATGACGCAACAGGGCATGGGCCACCTCGTGGCCGAGGACAACTGCCAGACCGGTTTCGTCGCGAGCAACAGGAAAGATTCCGGTATAGACCGCCACCTTGCCGCCGGGCACGGCAAAGGCATTGACCATCTCCGGGTCGTCGATCACGCGGAACTCCCACCGATAATCGGGCTTATCCGCCGCCCGGGCTATCCTCTCGCCAACTTTTCGTACGATCCGCTCCGCTTCGTAATCACGCAACAGAACACTTTCGCGCAGCGTGTGGCGGTAAGCCTCTTCTCCCAGTCCCACCTCCTGGCTCTCGGAAACGAGCATGAGTTGGCTTCTCCCCGTGTACGGCGCCGTGGCGCAAGCAACTAGCAGGATAAGAAAGAGAGTCGAGAGCAGAGAATGACTTTTCGCCATAACCCGGTAAAGACTATCCGTTTCATTAACTGTTGGCAAGAAACGGGCGAGGCCTGGTTGGCTCTTCAGGCCGCCTAAAATCCCATTTTGCCTGGATTCATAATATTATTCGGATCAAGAAGCCTTTTAATCTGACGCATGACCTCGAGGCCGTACCCATGCTCTTCAGCCATGTGAGGCGCCAGCTTCACCCCGACGCCGTGGGTGTACTCCATAGATCCACCCATCTTCTGGACTAGACGAAGCAACTCATCGACGGTCTCTTCCAGGACCAGTTGGGCCTTGTTCACACTACTATCCTCAATCCCCAAGCGCATCGAAAAAAGCTCCGGCTGAATCCAGAGCCCGCTCTCTTGCAGGTGAACTCCACGCCTCTCAATGATTTCTATCGCTGCCTTTCTAAAAGATAGGACCTTGGATCCTGGCAGCGCAACATGAATCCAATCCCGACAGACCCCATCTCTACCGCGCTCTCTCCTCTGCCGACGATTCTGCATAAATCGGCGCGCGATGATATGACGGTCGCGCCAAAACGTTTCCGCGTCCGCCTGTGGCAACCTCCTCCCGCTACCCTGATCACAGATAGACAATGCGAGTTTCTCCTCCGCCTCGACTATTTCCTTATTCCCCTCAAAGGCCATATAGAGAACCGCGCCGCCAGTAAATTTGTCATCGTCATCGCCAAAGTCGACCAAAGCGGGTCTCAAACCCCGCGCAAAAATGTTTTGAATAGCGTTGTATCCCTGCTCAAACGACTCAAAGAGAATGGCATGGAGAGTGCGCTTTCCAGGCTTGGGAAAGATTCTGACCGTGGCTTCGGTGATGATTCCAAAACAACCCTCGCCTCCGATGAGAAGAAAATTGAGATCGATCCCCGCCGAAGACTTCGAAACGGGCCGAGTCCGCAGAATCTCTCCGTTGGACAAAACCGCCTCTAGGCCCAAAACCTGGTCTCCCATCGAGCCGTAAATCCCCCCGCGGTAGCCCATGCTGTTGGTCGAGATCGCACCGCCGATGGTCGCTACAGGAAGAGTCCAGGGATCATGACCGAGGATGAAACCCTCTTCGTTCAACTTCTTTTCTAGCGACTCGAGCACGGTTCCTGCCTCAACTCGTGCCGAGCGAGCCTCCTTATCGACCTCGATAATCTTATCCATCCGCCTCAGATCCAGGACGATTCCCGGATGAACCGACAGAGCCCCGCCCATGAGTCCGGAGCCTCCTCCATAAGGCACGATGGGAACCTTCTCTTCGTTGGCGAGCAGAACAATCTCACGGACCTCGGCTGTAGAGGCAGGCAAGACGACACAGAGAGGCAGAGTGGTTTCGGGTCTTTTCAGGGGATGGATCCTGCCCTCGCTCAAGGCATCCCAGGAAACTTCCTCTAAGCGTTCCGGGTCCGTGATGATTTGCTTAGGATCCACAATGCGGGAGAGCTTGTCGGTTAAATTTTCCTTCACAAATTCCGCCCTGTAAGTGAAAATTCTCGTGGGCTGCAAGTTAAGCTAGAATATATACCGAAAAGAGAAACGAGAAAAGAAAGGGCTTTGGAAGATACCTGAACTTAGATCGCCGTCCGAACAAGCGCCCCGGCTCTCTCTATCGATGATCCGAAATCGCCGCTTCCTCATACGAAGACTGCCGCCTGGTTTAAGAGTCGGATTATTGGTAAAATACGCCCTGGAACGCTGGTAGAGTCATGGACCTGCATGGTAACCCGCAGATCAACCAGGCCACCTACGAGTGGACTGGACGGTTCATAACCACTCTGGAGAAGATCCTCCGGGTCAATATCGATCTGTACCAAAGCAAAGACCAGATCAACGCCGGCGAAATCTTTCTCTTCAACCACTTCGCGCGCTTTGAAACGTTCATTCCCCAGTCCCTGATATACCGGGAAACGGGGGCATTCTGTCGCTCTGTGGCAGCGAGCGATTTCTTTGTCGAGGGATCCGCATTTTCAAACTACCTGATAAACATCGGTGGCGTCCCCAACAACCACCCCAGGCTTCTTCCGTTCCTGGCAGAAGAGATCCTGCGGGGCCGGAAGGTGATCATCTTTCCGGAGGGGAGAATGGTGAAGGACCGCCGGGTACTGGACAGCAAAGGCCACACCGGCGCTGCCGTCCTGGCACTCGCACTGGACGCATTCAAAACGGCGATCCTGCGCGCGCATGAGACCGGCAACATACTGCGTGTGCGGGCGTGGGCCGAGGCGTTGGGACTGGACAGTGAAGAGGCGCTGATAACTGCGGCACGACGGCCAACACTTATCGTGCCCGCTAATATCACCTTCTATCCCATTCGAGCAAGCGACAACATCCTCCACAAGGTGGCGGAGCTTCTCAGCAGGGAACTGAGCCCGGGGCTCTCCGAGGAAATCCTGATCGAGGGAAATATCCTACTCAAGGACACGGACATGGATATACGCTTGGGCAACCCCGTGCGACCCGCCGAATTCTGGCGCTGGTGGGAGCGGAAACTAATCGCTCATCTGGCTCGCAAGATCGATTCCTTGGATGGGCTCTTTCGGCCAACGCGCGATGGAGGGGGGTGGAGTGCGCCCCTCGTAGCGTGGCGCATGCGACACAAGGCCCAGCAGATCCGGGACGAGTACATGCACCGGATGTACACCGGCGTGACTGTCAATCTCGGTCACCTGGCGTCACGCCTCATCCTGACGTTTGTGGCCAAAGGGCAAACGGAAGTCGATCATGGCGCGTTTCACAAGAGCCTTTATCTGGTGGTTAAAAAGGTCCAGAAGGAACCCTCCGTTGACCTTCATCGAGGCCTCAAAAACCCCGACGCATACAGCGGGCTCGTCGACGGAGAATGTCGCGGGCTCAGCGAATTTATGGAGACCGCCGTTTCTATGCATCTCGTCGAGAAGGAAAATGGACAGTACCGCTTTCTCCCCAAGCTCTGCCAGGAGTATGGGTTCGACGTGATCCGTCTCGCGAACCTGGTGGCAGTCTATGCCAACGAAGTCGCGCCAATCTCTAGGGTCACCCGCGCGGTGGAGCGGGCGATTGAGGAGACTCCCACGCTCGACGACCAGACGCTGGCGAGGATGCGCTTTGACGACGAACTCATCGCTTACGCCTGGGACAGGAAATATTTCTCTCAACCTCGCCATGAGGAAATCAATAAGGAGGAGACGGCTACGGAAAGTGGGGAGCCGTTCCTGTTCCTGCCCGAAAGGAGAAAGGAACTGGGTGTGGTCCTGGTACATGGTTTCCTGGCCTCGCCTGCTGAGGTCCGGCCCTTCGGCGAAAAACTGAAGGCCCTCGGTTATCCGGTCATCGGGGTACGACTCAAGGGTCATGGTACCTCTCCTTGGGATCTTCGGGACCGTAGTTGGCAGGATTGGCTGGAGTCGGTGCGACGAGGCTATGCGGTCATGTCGGCGTTCGCGCACAGAATATGCTTGGTCGGATTCTCAACCGGCGGAGCGCTGTCGCTTCGATTTGCCGCCGATCGCCCGGAGCGACTCGCCGGGGTTGCAGCCATCTCCGTGCCCATGAAGTTCCGCGACCACAGCATGATCTTTGTGCCGCTGCTGCACGGCGCGAACCAACTGGTGCGCTGGGTTTCATCTTTGGAAGGCATCATGCTGTTTCGCCCGAGGGATTCGGAGCATCCCCACATCAACTACCGCAGTGTCCCGATACGCGGTCTTTATGAGCTCAGGCACATGGTGGATGAGCTTGAAGAGCGCCTAGCGGACGTCCAGTGTCCGGTGACCCTCATTCAAGGTAGTGACGATCCAGTTGTCGAGCCCGAGAGCGTCGAACTCATCCACAAGAAACTGGGTACGAGCCAAAAAAACCTTGTTACGTTGCCCTCAACGCGGCACGGGATCCTGTACGAGGATATCAGTGGTACCCAGGAGAGGATCATCTCGTTTTTAGCGGCGCTTTCCTCTTCGGACCGGCAAGACCGTACCGCCATTTCCGATAGCTTGTCGGTAACGAGGCAGCTGACAAAAGGAAGTGTCGCCTGGATACGGAGCCACGTGGCAGCAAAGCATCACGACTAGACGTAACCGATGCAACGTAATTACCAAGGAGTCCATAAGTAAGTAGCCATAAGGCAACCGAGGGGCGAGTCCTGAAGAGCGCGGGCACATCCCCTATGGGATTGCAAATTTCAGATTTCAAATTGCAATTCTGAGATCTGAAATCTGTCATTCCGAGCGTAGCGAGGACGTGGTGGCCTACAAGATAGAGTCCCATTGCCCGCGCTCGGAAGGGCTTGGCCCGAGGGATGACGGCTGTGTCATTTGTCTAGATACTAAGGAACTGATTAATAACGTAATTACGGAGAGGAGCGTTTCACAATGAAGAGCGCGGTTATCGCAGGCTATGTTCGGTCTCCGTTCACTTCAGCAAAAAAGGGCCAGCTCGCCAAGGTCCGGCCGGACGAGCTTGCGGCTCAAGTGGTCAAAGGTCTGGTGAAGAAAACAGGAGTTAAGCCGGACGATATCGAAGACGTGATCCTGGGGTGCGCGTTTCCAGAGGGTGAACAGGGGCTAAACATCGCCCGGATCGTCGTATTTCTCGCTGAGTTGCCGCTCTCAGTGACGGGCGCCACGGTCAACCGTTTTTGCGGATCGTCCATGCAGGCCATTCATACAGCCGCGGGCGCCATTCAAATGGAGGCTGGCGAGGCCTTCCTCTGCGCGGGTGTCGAGTCCATGACCCGCGTCCCAATGTCGGGTTTTAACCTACTACCTCACCCGGAGCTCTATGAGTCCTATCCTCACGCCTACATCTCGATGGGGCTCACTGCCGAGAACCTTGCGCGCCACTATCAGATATCGCGCGCAGCCCAAGATGAGTTCGCCCTCACGAGCCACCAGAAGGCAGCTGCCTCAGAGGCTGCCGGAAATTTTTCCGGTGAGATGATCGCGATCACACACAGGGGCGAGACGGTGAATAAGGACGGCTGTATCCGCCCCACCACCAGCCGGGAGGTTCTCGCGAAGCTAGAACCGGCCTTCGATAAGGACGGGACAGTTACGGCAGGAACCTCGGCACCTCTCACCGACGGGGCCGCCGCTGTCCTGGTCTGTTCCGAAGCCTACGCCAAGCGTAGAGACCTCAAGATTCTCGCTCGCATTAGGAGCATTGCTGTGTCCGGTTGTCCACCGGAGATGATGGGCATCGGGCCGGTCAGCGCGACGCGTAAGGCGCTAGAGCGAGCAAGGCTGACCCTCGACGCTATCGATGTCATCGAATTGAACGAAGCCTTCGCCGCACAGACGTTGGCGTGCGTTCAAGAGCTCCGTATCCCGCTTGAAAGGCTAAACCTGGAAGGTGGCGCGTTGGCACTGGGCCACCCGCTCGGCGCTTCCGGCGCACGCATCACGGGCAAAGCGGCGGCGCTCCTCAAAAAGACAGGCGCAAAATACGCTCTCGCCACGATGTGCATCGGCGGCGGCCAGGGAATCGCAACCGTGCTCGAGGCCGTCTGAGGGCAGGATAAGGGGTCGGGACTTTTTTACGCCGGGAAAGCCATCCATACGATAGAAGCGGTGGGTCATGTCGCGCCGTCCTCGCATTCCCACCGGTGGATCTCCAAGAAGCCACGAGCGAGCCTGGCATCCGCGTTGCCGAATATTGTCTGGTGATCAATCAGTGGTGTCAGCTTTTATGTCCGCGGAGAGATAGACAGCGCTCCGAGGTCATGCTGTGGGTTACGTGAAAAGACCCCTTCAAATTCCTCTGATGGTAAACGTGCCTGACTGTGAAGCGGCTGAGATGCTTCGATACTAGACCTGACCCTGCCCGAGTTTTCGGAATTGTCGTTAACATGCGATTGGCAGGAAATCGCCGCCCGGAATTCTATGAGGGCTTCTCCGTAAGTTGCTTGGCGCAGGCATCGGCAACCTTGCTATCGGCTTTATCCTCGCCCGGCATGATCGCCCAACTCTGCTTTTCAATATAGCGGCCTTTGTCCCAAACATCTTTGTCCTTCATTTCTTTGAGCTTCTCGCCCTTCTGCGGGTCCCGGTTGAACTGTGCGACACAAATCGATCCCAAGCGCGCGGCGACAGCATCGGCGGCGATCTCTTTGCCCTTTGCCTCAGCAGTGCCGCCGGTAACCCATCCGCCCCAGGTGAAACCGACAATGGCTAATATGATCGCACCTCCAACGGCACTCCACGCACCGAGTTTAATTTTTTCCCAATCCATTAGACACCTCCTTTAAACGCAAGTTTGGAACACGCGGGTTAAACTCCCCGCAGCAGTGACAAATCCAATAGTCCGAGTCACTCTTGTCCAAATTAAGGTTTATCAGTTGAGCCTCCTTGGCTTATAGTCTGGAAGCTCTAGCAAAGTCAAAATGATAAAATGATAGGAATTTCTTTTTGAGGTATAGCCACCAAGAACCCAAAACTCCTCGAGACAGTCACTCGTCAGCCCGCCGCCGAGATCCCTACGGAGCACTCGGACGCGCAAACCGGCTGCCCATCGCTCGTTTTGGGGCCGACAATATCCGATAACGGCCTATTATGTCAACCCGAGTTCGGTTTTAAGACAGACCTGGACATGGCCTCCCGCCGAGAGGTGGCGAGGGTTTCTTACATTGACTGGCTGTAGGAAAGATCCAGGGTGATCTCTCCTCTCGCGGGGTCGCTATCCGCCGGGGCATGAGCCTCTTCCCACAGGCCCAGGTGTTGAAGAATTTTCTTGATGACCCCGAAGCGGGATAAAGGGTTGTTCGGGAGTCTTTTACGGCAGGAAAGCCATCCATACGATAGAGGCGGTGACTCAGGTCAAGCCGCCCTCACGTTCTCACCGGGGGGATCTCCAAGAAGCCACGAGCCAGCCTGGCATCCGCGTTGGCGAATATTGTCTGGTGATCAATCAGTGGCATCTGCCTTTATGGCCGCAGCGATATAGACAGCGCTCCGACGTCATCCTGCGGGCTACCTCAAAGTGACCCCTAAGCTATTCTAAGCCTCTATTATTTGTTCTTTTGGGAAGCCGCCGTAGCGCGCGACTTTCCCTGCTGGACTTTTTGGTACTTTCCTCGCCCGATCCTTTTGGTCTTCCCCTGCTTCGCCCACCTCACCGCAACCTGGCGGACATAGCCGGACGATTTTCGTCCGGCATCCGCTGCCTTGGCGATATCCCCAACGGTGAAACGGCTGGGAAGCTGATCCAACACGGAATCCCAATTTACCGGCGTGGTTCTTCTGGCCCTACCACGCCTTCTTACCGGTCGCTGTGCCTTGGTGTCCCCGCCCGCCAGGAGTCGATAGGCCCTTTGGTGCTTTATTAGCTCATCCTTTGAAGCGGCCAGTTCGGAAGTTCGCTGACCTATCTCCTTTTTAAGCCGGTCGATCTCTCTTTTTACAGACGTGATCAGATTTTCGGGCATAGGGTTCCTCCAAAGACGTTTCTCGTCCTCTTAACACCGCAGGGTTTAGAAAACAACTCGATCCTCTATGCCCTTTAGGCATCATGTGTGACCTTTGCGTCGTCCAACACGAATACGGGGTCAGGCAGCGGGGCGGGATAAGGGGTCTTTTACGGCGGGAAAGCCATCTATACGATAGAAGCGGCGAGTCATGTCGCACCGTCCTCGCATTCTCGCGGGTGGATCTCCAGGAAACCACGAGCGAGCCTGCCTGTGCGGGGCCTGCTTGCGCGCCGCGCGCAGGCAAGCACGCAGACAGGCCTGGCATCCGCGTTGCCGAACATTGTATGACAGTGGCATCTGCTTTTATGGCCGCAGCGAGATAGACAGCGCTCCGAGATCATGCTGTGGGTTACGTGAAAAGACCCCTTTAGATTTCCTGCAAAGGGCAGCGGAGAAGTTGAGCAATGCGGTCAGAGAAGGGCGACGGCCCGAAAAGTCAAAAAGGTCCGCCCGACCCCCGTCTCACACTTTCCGTCGCTGCTTGCGGTTCAGGAAAGATTGTTAAGAGTGTAGGGCTCGACCTCGGCGCTTCGCCCGACCCTGTTTACGCGAGATTCTCCAACTGCAGGATGTCGGCTTCCAGTCGCTGGAAAGCCGGAAGCTGGCGCAGTGGAGAGAAATCCGAAATATTGGCGGCAATCAGATGGACATGCTTGGTGGGCCTGAACTTCTTCAATCTTCTCCCTCTCAGTTCACTCGCATCTTTCAGCAATTCTAAGAGGCGCTCTTTGGGACTCGGGATTGACTCAATTTCGCTAACATCTGGCAGAGCAAGAGCTTTTGTGCCGTTTGGATTCCCGGCAGCCCTGCGGATCGCAGATTGGTTAATTAGGAGCCAGGCTTCTTGCATCCGGACGGGCACAACGCAAACGTAATACGTTCTGTCTATAACTCTCTCCATGGCCTCTTTGACTTCACGGTATCGTAAATCAGGATTCTGATTCTCGGCATCCCTATGCACAAACAGCACGTCGCATGGATAAAGCTTTAAAGCTTCCTGGATTCTACTGGGGAGATCGCGTGGTGGATTTGGCAGACGACGAAGGTCTGCCCACTCCGACTGTATGGTTGTTAGTTGCAAGTGCTGCCGGAGGGACCACCTTAGGATGGGGATCAAAGCGGCGTCACTAGGGCCATCGGCAAGAAGAGTAAATGTAAGCTCTCTCATTTGTCTGTGCGAGGCAATGGCAACCACGGTTGAAGGTCTTCGCGATCGGCCACACGCTTGCGCCTAGCACGACTTTCAGCTAACGCCTTGGCTCCCAGCCTTGCCAAAAAGGGCTCTAAAACGGATTCACGTGGCGAGACTGGGTTCAAATAGGAAATGAGCTTGCCCTTTGCCACAATGTGTTGCGGATCATCGCTCTTTACACGCCAAGTGTCCGGCAGGTACCCGAACACAGCCTTGCGAAGGCTGCGTCCTTCGTGCAGATCTTCCTTTATCCCGGCCACCAGCAGGGTATCGTCCGGAACCTCGAGAACAACAGAGGGGGAATGGGTGTTGATGATGACCTGCCGAAGCGGATTGCTTTCATCGATGGGGAGGCTGGGATCTACAGCAATGTCCTGGAGCAGTTCCAACATTGCCGGTATCCTCTCCGGATGTATACCGTTCTCCGGCTCCTCGAGGCAGATGACCCCACGGGCAGCAGGGTCAAGCTCCATCACGGTCAACGCAAGAAATCTGAGTGTGCCATCAGACAGTGATCGAGCAGGATATGATGTCCCGTCCTTCCCTGCTACCTCCAGCGTTAAGATCTCTCGCTTCTCATCTCGATCCACCCGCACAGATCCAACGTCATCGATCAACTCGGTGAGCCGATTTGCGACTTGGCAGTACAGCCGGTCGGGATCGGCTGCGCTGTTGCTGTGTCCGTTGTTTGACGCATAGGCGAGGTGGTAAAGAGTCGCTGGGAGGTGCCGCCCGTTGGAGTCAAGATGATAGGGCGCGTTTACGTTGTCCGGCTCCCTTAAGGCGGAAGGCTCAAGCTGCAGCAATTGCCACGACTCCATTTCACGCCGCGCGCAGAGTACAGTTGGGCTTTCGGCGGCATTCGCTACCGATAGGATTGTCCTTGGTTGATGAGCGGGATTGCTTACTGCGCGACCCCGGCCACCGCCATCCTGATGCAGGTTGATCACTCGGGCGCTACCCTCCCCGGTGGTCGAAATAAATGGG
>Ga0209824_10000904_pt1 | contig 17773 bp, 16 predicted proteins | sample VDWuncwatermetaG_FD_184124 | JGI IMG/M metagenome (GOLD analysis project Ga0209824, IMG submission 184124) | Wastewater microbial communities from Netherlands to study Microbial Dark Matter (Phase II) - VDW unchlorinated drinking water (SPAdes)... ... | reverse complement strand
GTGCATGGAACGCCGTGCAAAATTGGGAGTGGATTTTTTTTACGGGATAAAGTGAGGCGATCAGCCTTGTCAGCGGCTTTCAAAGCTTCTTCATACAGTGGCTGAACAACAGCATTGATTTTTTTATTGGCAATGATGAGGCGGTCAATGTGGGCTTCTACAACTTCTCTGGCCGAGACTTTTTTTTGCCGAATCAGCTCAGCTGTTTCCATCGTGCTGTATTGAAAAAGGGTGTCACTCATTCCATCAATGTAGCCCAGGCTTAACGATGAGACAAGTACAAGCACATGTTTTCAGCCTTCCTCATTGACGAAGCCGGGCGAACGTGGTTTTTCAAAGTCATGCCTGTGGACGCTTTACAAAATCCAACTTTGACGCCAATGATGCGTCAGTATTGGGAAATCAAGAGTCAGCACCCGGATGCAATCCTGTTTTATCGTCTGGGGGATTTTTATGAAATGTTCTTCGATGATGCCATCGAAGCCAGTCGTCGCCTGGATTTGACGCTGACGACCAGAAACAAAAATCAGGAAAACTCTGTACCTCTGTGCGGGATTCCCCATCACGCGGCGAGTGGCTATTTGGCCAAGCTGGTCGCTCAAGGGTGCAAGGTCGTCATTTGTGATCAAGTCGAAGATCCCAAAATGGCCAAGGGCATTGTTAAGCGCGAAGTGACCCGGATTGTCAGTCCGGGCATGCTTTTGGATGAGCAGGCTCTCGAGGGCAAATCGGGTAATTTTATGGTGGCTGTTGCCGGAAAATCGCCAGATTTTGCTTTGGCGATTTGTGATGTCTCGACGGGTTTTCTTGAATACACGAGCGTCAAGACTTTATCGATGATGGGCGATGAAATTCGCCGTTTGGGCGCTAAAGAAGTGATTTATCCAGAAGCCTGGCGTGGCAGTTTGGGAGAAAGTCTGCGCGGAGATTTGGAAGGCGTTTATTGTCACACAGCGGCTGATCTCTTGTTTGATGCTGATTACGCAGCCGACAAAATCAAGGCGAGTTTTGGCGTTTCCTCACCCCTCATCTTGGGATTTGACGTTGCTGATGCTGCCTCGATTTCCGCTCTTGGGGGACTGCTTGGTGCTTTGGAAGAGGGTAAGATTTTAGCACCCGGGCTTCTCAGTCAGCCTCTTAAGCGTGTAGATGGATCGTATTTGCGACTCGATGAAGCTTGCGTGAGAAATCTTGAATTGTTTAAATCGTCTCGTGATGACAGTTTGCGGGGAACTTTATTTTGGCACTTAGATGTCTGTCGCACTGTGATGGGGTCACGCCGTCTGGCTATGTGGCTCAGAATGCCGCTAACGGATTTGGCCATGATTCAGGCTCGCCAGGAAGCTGTTGAATTTTTACTTGAGCAAAGGCCACGGGCCACTCAGTTTGGTGAGATCTTGGCTGCCATTGGTGATTTGGAGCGCATGAGTAATCGCTTCGTGGCAGGTTCCGGCCATGCGCGTGATGCAGCCGGCTTGCGCGAGGCTCTGGAAAAGCTCCCCATCTTGCAAAGCACTTTACGGACCTGCCAGGACTCTCACTTGCTCAGCAAATTAATGTGGCCTGATTTAACAGAGCTCCATAAAACTCTTTGTCAAACGCTTGTTGATGATGTTCCTCTTTCTTTAAAAGAGGGCAGAATCATTCGTTTTGGCGTGAGTCCTGAGCTTGACGAACTCAGAGAAATTGAGAGCAATGGCAAAGGTTATATTGCTCAGCTTGAAGGGCGAGAAAAAGAAGCTTCTGGCATCAGTTCTCTCAAAATCCGTTACAATGCCGTGTTCGGGTATTACATCGAAATTACCAATACACATAAAGATAAAGTTCCCGCTGGCTATATTCGTAAACAGACTTTGGCCAATGCTGAACGCTACATCACAGCCGAGTTAAAAGATTATGAGAATAAAGTTTTAGGTGCGAGTGAACGTATCAAGGCGCTTGAATACGAATTGTTTTGCCGTTTGCGCGATAAAATTCGAGAAAATGTGGAGGCTCTCAAGCAGGCTGCTGATGCCATTGCGACGCTTGATGTTCTGCTGGCTTTTGCCGATAGTGCCGAGCGCTTTCATTACCACAAGCCGGCCATGACTGATGAAATCATTTTGCAGCTAAAAGGAGCTCGGCATCCTGTGCTGGAGCATTTAAATCCGGGAGAGTCTTTTGTTCCCAACGATCTGAGTCTGGATCAAACAGGTTGCGTCGAATTGATTATCACGGGCCCCAACATGGCGGGGAAATCCACACTGATGCGTATGGCGGCTCTCATTATTGTCATGGGGCAAGTGGGCGCCTTTGTCCCCTGTGAATCAGCTCTTATTGGTATTTGCGATCGCATCTTTACGCGAGTGGGGGCTCATGACCACCTGCAAAAAGGTTTATCGACTTTTATGGTTGAGATGGTTGAGACGGCAAAAATCTTACGTGAGGCCACACCCAGAAGTTTTATTCTGCTAGATGAAATTGGCCGTGGGACTTCCACTTTTGATGGACTCAGCATTGCTTGGGCTGTTGCTGAAGACATTCACGACAGGCTCAAAGCACGGACCTTGTTTGCGACACACTATCATGAACTCTGTGATTTGGCTGAGCAGCGCCGAGGCATTAAAAATGCCCACATGGCTGTCAAAGATTGGAATGGCGAAATATTATTTTTACGCAAGCTACGTGATGGCGGGACCAATCGCAGCTATGGCGTGGCAGTTGCTTCTATGGCTGGTTTGCCAACGTCCACAATTAAGCGTGCTAAAGAAATCCTCAGTTTGCTTGAAGTTAAAGATTTGAGTTTCAAAGAACAAACCAATTCTGACTCAGTCAAAAATCAGCTAACGTTGTTTGCAGTGCCACCTTCGCCCGTGCTAGTTGCCCTCAATGAGCTTGATCCTAATACGCTCACGCCTTTGGATGCACTGATGTTTTTAAGTCAACTTAAAGCTCTGGCACAAAGCCAATCATGAGTGATTTATTAACAAAACTTGATCATTTTATTTGCATTCCTCTGGATAAGGAAGACGATGAGCGTCATATTCCCGAATTTCCTGAAGGCATTGATGCCGGAGCCTGCGCTCGCGATTATCTTTTGCGCTGCGATGCCAGGTTTGCCGATTTAGTGCTCAAAAACTTTTCCTCGAGAGATATTTGTCGAATTCGTTCAAACATGATTGATCGTCTGCTGATTTCTCTGTTTGAAAGATTTCGTGAAGAAATTGCTGGCTGTATTGATGGTGTACTCGTTGCTGTTGGAGGTTATGGTCGCGAGGAAATGTCGCTGGCTTCAGACATCGATTTGCTCTTCTTATCCAAGCACGAGATCAAACCCGAGTGGGAAGCCCTTACGCAAAAGATTCTTTACGTTTTGTGGGATCTCAAATTGGAAATTGGTTACGCTGTGCGCTCTTTGGCCCAAGCCAAAAAAATCATGCGTGAAGATGCGACAGTGTTGACTTCGATGGTCGATGCCCGTTGGCTCGCTGGCGAACGCTCTAGCTTTGATTATATGGTCAAGATGACGGCCAGTACTCTTAAGAAGGGGCCTTTGCGAGAAAACCTCTTTCGCGATAAAATTAAAGAGCGTGATGAACGTTTGGCCAAATATGGCAGCTCGGTCTATATTTGTGAACCGAATCTCAAAGAGGGCGAGGGCGGTTTACGCGATATGCAATTGGTGCGCTGGCTGGCCAAATTTTGCGAGCTCAAAGCCGATTTCCCTGATTTTAAAAAATACGGGTTTATTGACGCTGATGAACTCGCAGCGCTAGAGTTTGCTTTCGAATTTTTTCTGCGAGTCAGAAATGAATTGCATGTTTCAGCCGGCAGAAAGTCTGATCAATTGACTTTTGATGGCCAAGAAGTTTTGGCAAAACGCCTTGGTTTTACTGATCAAAGTGGTATTTTGGCTGTCGAACGCTTCATGCAGACTTACTACACAGTGGCCGCTCAGGTGTCTTGGATAACTCGTGTGATCACCCGCAAATTGGTAACTAAAAAGGGCGGCTTTCGTTCTCTTATCAGTCGTTTAAAGACACGTAAGCTCGATGCCAATTTTCGTATGGTGGAGGGGCATATTGCCGCACGCTCACGCAAAGTCTTTGATGAAGACCCATCACGCTTGATGGATTTGTTTGTCTGGGTGCAAAAAAATGGCGCGCCTATTCATGAAGAAACTAAAGAGTGGGTGCTGGCTTGCTTGCCTTATGTGACAGATGCTTTCAGAGCGCTGCCTCGTGTTTGTGAAATATTTAAATCGATTATGGGACGCTATGAAAATCTTGGGCACGTGCTTTTTGCCATGCACGAGGTCAGATTTTTTGATGCCTTAATTCCTGAGTTTCGAAAATTGCGTAATCGTGTGCAACACGATGTTTATCACGTTTATACTGTCGATACGCATTCCATTTTTGCTGTGAATGAACTTTCGCGTTTACAGGCAGGTTTTTATGGCGATAAATTTCCTTCGTTTCGAAGGGCTCTCAAAGAAGTTGCGCGTCCCGATTTGCTGACTTTTGGACTCTTGTTTCATGATATTGGCAAAGGTGAGGGCGGCAATCATTCTGTTGTTGGCGCTAATATTGCCAATAAAATTACGAGCCGACTGGGCTATCCAGAAAGTGATCAACGCGTTGTTGAGTTTCTTGTCATTTCCCATCTACTGATGCCGCATCTGTCACAAAGACGAGATCTTGAAGATCCTGTGTTGATCGAAAACTTTGCCAGTTCCATGAAGTCGCTGGAAGCCATGAACAATCTGTATGTCCTCACCTGGGCCGATATTCGTGCTGTTGGTCCAGAGGCCTGGACAGACTGGAAGGGCTCACTTCTTGAGCGTTTATATGACAAAACGCGCGTAACGCTGACTTCAGATGCAACAACTGATGAAATCTTACATAAGCGGATCAAAGAAATCAGGGCCGCTATTGTTTCACGGGCAGGTGGCCTAGTCGATATCGAGCCATTCGAAAAATTTATTCAAGCCATCTCGCCACGTTATGTTCTGGCTCACACGGATGAAGAAATTCTCGGGCATTATCGACTTTTGTCCACACATGATGATTCTGGATTTCTCTTCGATGAAAAAACTTTGGCAGAAGATGGCACCAGCCAGATCATCTTGTACACGCTCAATAATCCTCGCGTACTCGCGTTAATCACAGGCGTTATGCTTTCGATGGGGATTAATATTTTAAGTATGGAGGTCTTCAGGCTCACGACGGGGTCTGTTTTCATCAAGCTTAGAGTCCAAACTGAATCGGCGCAAAACCTGGTGCAAGCGCGCATGGTCGATCGTCTCAAAGAGACGCTTCGGAGTGTTTTCACAGGTAAAGTAAAAGTTGATGAACTCATTGCCAAGCGTCAGAGACCAGCCTTTCTTCAGCGTAAACCCGTCCAAAAAGCCAAAACGAACATTGCTATCGATAACGACGTTTCAGCTTATTACACGGTGATCGATGTGTTCACTCATGACCGCTTAGGCTTGCTTTATGACATCAGCAAATGTCTTTCCCAACAAGGTTGTTATGTCGAAGTTTCCAAAATTTCGACTAAGGTTGAGCAAGTGGTCGATAGTTTTTATGTCAAAGATATTTTTGGCCACAAGATAACGGCTAAACAGAAATTGACTGATATCAAGCAGGCCCTCGAAACCACACTTGAACCCAAAGAAGACACCTTAATGCTCACTCACGAAATCGTGATTTAAGAATGACTGAATTAATATGATGATAGGCCTTGTTGTTTTGACGATTCTGACTGTGGCGGCACTCGTGGCGCTGTTTCGTCGTGAACGAAAATATCTCAAAGGCAAGATTATAGATACGGCCAGTAACGAGTTAAAAAAATATCTCAATGTCAAACATGCAGGCGCGAGCTTTGATTCCGAATTACAATTGAGTCGCCAAAAAAAGACAAAGTCGATTGATATTATAAAAAAATTGAATGACTTATGACACAGTGCCTATAAACTTAATTCCCAAAATGGCTTAATCCATTGACACTATTGGTATTCTTCTTTACACAGGATAGATAAGGTCCAATAGATTGACGCTTTTTTGTTAGTGCCAAATCCCGCCATGGAGTTTCATGACGACTCGAAAGATTAAGCTTTGTAAAGAAAAGAACTGCAAGAATACACAGACGACTGCGGGTTTTTGCCGTATGCATTATTTGAAGAATTGGAAAGAAATCAAATCCAAGGAGAAGAAAAAAGCCGTCGAAAATCTCAATAAATACATTGACCACATCATGCGGAAAAATCCGGATGGTTACGTCAATGCCATTCGCGAAGACATCAAAAACTATGGCCAGCTTTCCAAAAAGGCCGATACGTATTTCAGTGACGACGAATACTTCGATATCATGGACGAGCTTGGACATGACGAAGTCGAACGCATTATCGATAACATAAAAGTTGACGACAGCTATTAAAGCCAACTTCTTGCCTTGCAGGGCCTTCATGGGTTAGCGAGTCACGCTCATGAAAAAGGCCTACCTCAAAACTTATGGCTGCCAGATGAACGAGCAGGACACTCGTCAAATGGAAACCCTTTTGGGTCAGTCGGGCTATGCACGTACCAATGACCCGCTGGATGCTGATTTTGCCCTGATCAACACATGTGCTGTGCGCGAAAAAGCTGTCCATAAAATTTATTCAGATCTTGGCCGTATGAGGCTTATTCGCGAAAATAATCCAAACTTGCTTGTGGGTGTTGCTGGCTGTGTTGTTGAACAAGAAAAAGAAGCTCTGGTCAAACGCTTTCCTTTTGTCGATTTGCTGTTTGGTCCCGATCACATTCGCCATTTGCCGGAAATGCTTGGCAAGGCAGAAGAGCGGCGCGATAAGCAGGGGCCATCCGTTTTGCACGTCGGTTTCGATGCCAGAAAAGATTTTCAGTTTGTTAATGTTTTGCCCAATCCCGACGAATCCCCCGTCAAAGCCTTTGTGAATATTCAAAAGGGTTGCGACAATATTTGTTCATTTTGCATTGTGCCTTTTGTTCGCGGACGGGAAGTGTCACGACCCGCTCATGAAATTTTAGCAGAGATAAAAGCCCTCACTGAGCGCGGCGTGAAGGAAGTTATGTTGCTTGGGCAAAATGTGAATTCCTACGGTTTCAAGTCAAATGACGGCGTTAGCTTTGCTGAGTTACTCGAGCGTATTGCGACACAAACAAATCTGAGCCGTTTGCGCTTTACATCGAGTCATCCCAAAGATGTTAAGGACGATCTTATTGATCAATACGCAAACAATCCTGTTTTGGCTCCGCATTTTCATTTGCCTGTCCAGGCTGGATCTGATGCCGTACTTAAAGCCATGCGTCGTCAATATTCGCGGGATGATTATTTGCGCATCATTGATTCTCTCAAGGCACGTGTGCCAGGAATCGCCTTCAGTACAGACATCATTGTTGGTTTTCCAGGTGAGAGTGATGCTGATTTCCGCCAAACGTTATCGCTTATGGAGGTAGTGCGCTACGATCTAGTTTATTCATTTGCGTATTCGCCAAGGCCCTATACCAGCGCCATAAAATTAGCAGATGATGTGCCTCTCGAAGTCAAAAAGGCTCGGCTAGCAGAGTTGCAGGCATTATCGGATGAACACACCTTGGCGATTCATGAAAGTGTTGTTGGGCAAATTAAGGAAGTTTTGGTTGAAACATGTGATGACTCTGATACGCTGGTTTACAAGGGGCGCACAGGCTGCAATAAAGTGGTCCATTTTACGGGGACGCCTTGTGCTTTTGGCGACCGTGTTCGAGTGATTATTAAACAAGCGAATCCACACTCATTATTTGGGGAGACGGCATGTCCGAATTCGTAAAAATGAAGGTAACTGGGCTGACGATTGACCCATTTACAAATATGCCCATCGTGATCCTCAAAGACGAGGATGAATCGCTGGCCCTGCCCATATGGATTGGTTTGATCGAAGCGTCATCCATTGCCACTGAGTTGGAAAAAATTCAGCTCTCCCGGCCCATGACTCACGATCTCATCAAAACTTTGCTCAAAGATCTTAAAGCGAATGTCCACAGAGTCGAAATTGTTGATCTGTCTGACAACACCTTTTTTTCGGTCATTCGTTTAACGTCTATGGATGGCAGAGAGTTGACTCTTGATTGTCGTCCTTCTGACGCATTGGCTATTGCGCTGCGCATGAAAGCGCCCATTTTTGTTGATAGAGTCGTCATCGAAAAAAGTCGCAAGTTGGAATCCAACAATATTTCCGAAGATCAAATGCAAGCCCAGAAGTGGACAGAGATCCTCGAAAATCTAGCTCCAGAAGATTTTGGCAAATACAAAATGTGAGCCTTTGCATTTGATAGGAGTTCGTGAATCATGCCGAAGCGTCGCTGGTTAGTTTGGATTCCTGTTGGGTTTTATTACATCGCCATCACGATAGCATCCGGTTTGTACGGTGATGACGTTGGTGGCCTCATGACTTATCCTTTCGCTAATTTTGACAAGGTGATCCATTTTTTTGAATATTCTATTCTTGGTATGGTGATCGCCAGAGCCTTGGCTCTTGATAAATATTTTAGCAAATTTAAACGCTACTGGTCTGTCTTTGGACTCGCTCTCATTGCATTGGCTGCCGGCCTGGATGAAGCTCATCAATATTTTGTTCCCGGACGCGAAATGACTCTGCTTGATTGGTTGGCTGATATGTCAGGGGCCAGCTTGGGCGCCTTTGGATACATGGCCTTTCTCAACGCAGGTCGAGGCCGAGACGATCTTCAAGCCAGGGATGCACGTGGTTTTGCTTTGCTCTTGGCCATTTTTGTTTTCATTGCCATTTTGGCAGGTAATATTTTTAGTTCGAATAGCCAATTAAGCAAGCTCTCTCCCTTACTCAAGCCGCTGGTTTATCTTTTCCAATATGCCTCTCTCGGTATTTTTATGGCGCGTTTTTTTACTCTGCGCGCCGGTGGATTAGCTTGGACGGCTAAAAATATTTCACTGGCTGTGTTGTCTTGGTTCAGCATACTGGCTACTTTTCAGACAGCCAATTATTTACTGCTGAGTCAGCTCATCTCTGGTACAGACATGCTGCTGGCGACAGGGTGTCAGGCGGCTGGTTATGCTTTGTATTTTGCCGGTTATCGACTGGCTAAAACCTCTTTCAAATCCTGCCCACACAACTCTTAAAGGAGAGCGTTCCGCATGACTCAGCTGATTTCCTATAAAGGCAAAATGCCTGTGCTGGATTCGGATGTTTATGTGGCGCCTGGTGCTATTTTGGTTGGGGATGTTGTGCTGGGTGAGGGGACTTCAGTGTGGATGAATTGTGTGTTGCGCGGAGATACCAATTTTATTCGGGTTGGCAAAAAAACAAATATTCAAGATCTCACAGTCGTGCATGTGGCTGCTGATATCATGTCAACACACATTGGAAGCTATGTCACCATTGGACACAGAGCGATTGTGCACGCTTGTACGATTGAAGATGCTTGTCTCATTGGCATGGGCGCTATCATTATGGATAGAGCTGTGGTCGGGCAGGGAAGTTTAGTAGCGGCTGGCGCACTGGTACCTGAAGGTATGGTCATTCCACCCGGTTATGTTGTGATGGGGGCACCTGCAAAAATTAAAAGACCTGTGCATGAAGCTGAACGAGAATGGATTCACCAGTCAGCTGAAAATTATTATCAGCTTGCCAAAACCTATCTCGGCTCGTAGAAAAGATGCTCAGTAGGCTTATGGATAATGTGTTGTTTCAAACTTTAGTACCGCTCGCTGCCGTTAACGGTTTTTTCTTATTTTTTCTGGCTGTCTTCATTTTTATTTCACGGGGACGGCCACGTTCAAAACTTGTTGAAGAAAAATCATCTTCAATCATTCTTAATAAATGGTTCCGCGATTATTGGATTTGGCTCACAGATCCAGTCGTTCAATGGCTCATTCGTCAGCGAGTGTCTCCTAATACAATTTCATTTGTGGGCTTTTTGTTTGGTGTGGCTGCAGGCGGAATTTATGCTCTGGGTTGGCATAGTACGGCTTGTTGGACACTTATTTTTGGTGCCACTTTCGATATTTTTGATGGCCGTGTCGCACGGGAAACAAATCGCGTCAGCAAGAGTGGGGCTTTTTTTGATTCTGTGCTGGATCGAATTTCTGAGTCAGTTGTTTTTACGGGCATTGCCTATCATTATCGTGAGAGCTGGATTTTTTGGTTGGTGATGACAGGTATGCTGGGCTCTCTCATGACAAGTTACACAAAAAACCGCGGCAATGCCATGGGCGTTGATTATGAAGGTGGTCTCATGCAGAGGCCGGAGCGCATTGTCTATCTAGGTGTTGGGGGCGTTTTTCTGCCGTTGGTCACTTACGGGTTACAAAGTTTGGGGCTTTTCAGTTATTGGTCTCTGGCGGAAGCTATCAATAAACTTTACGTTGTTCCAATTGGGATTGTCGCTGTTCTTTCAGTGTACACAACGATTGTCAGAATTCGTGAGAACATGAAGCTTTTAGATAGGGCCGAGGCTAAGGAGCCAAAGAACCTTTCAGCTTCTTAAGCCCTTGCAATTAGTCAAAACTCAGCCTATAAGTCCGTCTCTTTTGAGGGTATTATGCCAAAAATGAAAACTCACAGTGGGGCCGCTAAGCGCCTTAAAATGAATAAAAATGGCAAAGTTAAGTTCCAGAAAGCTGGCAAACGCCATTTATTGGAGCATAAAAGCTCAAAAACCAAGCGAATTGCTCGTCGTCCAGGTTTTGTGAGCGATGCGCTGATTTCGCAAGTTAAACAAATGTTGCCTTACGGCTAGTCGTAAGCAACCATCCACGAACCAGGGCTATAAAGCTTGAACGAGTCGGTTTCCGACTTTTCAGCGCCTTGGAGTAGGGAGATACCATGCCACGTGCAAAACGAGGTTTTAAAGCCCGTCGTCGTCGTAACCGTGTTCTCGAACTTGCCAAAGGCTTTCGGGGCGGACAATCTAAACTTTTTAGAACAGCAACTGAGCGCGTCGATCGTGCTCTCCAATTTGCTTACCGTGATCGCCGTGTCAAAAAACGCGATTTTCGCTCATTGTGGATTTCCCGTATCAGTGCAGCTGTTAAATCGTTGGGCTTGAGCTATTCCAAGTTCATGTTTGCGCTCAAGAAGCTCAACATTGAGTTGGACCGCAAAGTACTAGCTGATTTGGCTGTTAATGCCCCACAAGCTTTTGCTGACTTGGTCGATAAAGCCAAAAAGCTGGCTGCTTAAAGTGCGCCTCACGGCATGTCTACATCCCTGATCAAGACGCTCGATGAAATCGAGTCCTTTGCTTCCAAAGCGGCTTTAGCCGCAACGGAATTATCCGATCTTCAGCAGGCTCGTGTCCAATTTTTGGGTAAAAAAAGCCCTTTGACTGAGGCTCTAAAAGCTTTGGGGGGCTTATCGCCCGATGAGCGTAAGGCGGTTGGGCAGCGTGCCAACGAAGCTAAGGCACGACTGGAAGATTTTTTTACTCAAAGGGAAACTGCGCTTAAGCAACAAACTGTTGCTAAAAAACTAGATGCCGAACGCATCGATGTGACTCTTGATGGTCCCATTGTGCCCTTGGGAAAACGTCATCCCGTGATGCGTGTTTTGCGCGATGTGACTGATGTCTTTCGTAGCATGGGATTTGACATTCAAGAAGGTCCGCAAATCGAATCTGATTTTTATAATTTTGAAGCACTCAATATTCCAGCCAATCATCCAGCCAGAGACATGCAAGATACATTTTATTTGCCCAATGGCCACTTGCTAAGAACACACACTTCGCCCGTACAGGTCAGAGTCATGCAAAATCAAAAACCACCGATTGCCATGGTGGCTCCGGGAGCTGTTTACCGCAATGATTCCGATGTGACTCACACACCGATGTTTCATCAGATGGAAGCTCTGGTTGTCGATAAGGGAATTCATTTTGGCCATCTTAAAGCCGTCATTGCCGAGTTTCTCAAACGTGTTTTTGCCAGCGAGTTAAACGTTCGCTTCAGGCCCAGTTTTTTTCCTTTTACTGAACCATCGGCTGAAGTCGATATGTCCTGCGTGATCTGCACAGGTGGCGGCTGCAAGGTTTGTAAAGGAACGGGGTGGCTCGAAATCATGGGGTGTGGTTTGGTCGATCCAGCTGTTTTTGCTCATGTCGGAATTGATTCTTCTATTTACACAGGTTTTGCCTTTGGTGTTGGGATTGAGCGCATGACCATGCTCAAATACGGTATTAATGATTTGCGTTTATTTTTTGAAAACGATTTGCGTTTTCTGGAGCAGTTTTAATCGTGAAAGCGTCCTATCAATGGTTGTGTGATCTTTTGCCGGGTTTGGAGAAAATTTCTCCCAAAGATTTAGGTGATCGGTTGACGTTTGCTGGCCTTGAAGTTGAAGCCATTGAGTCGACACCTGTTGGCCCTATTTTTGAAATCAATGTCACACCCAATCGCGGTGATGTCTTAGGGCACATGGGGCTTGCAATTGAAATTGGAGCTTTAACGGGTTTGGCATTGAATGAAGCGGGCGGCATACCGAAGCTTTTTCTTGAAAAGTTTGCCGCGTCAGCTGTTGGCGGTGAGACGTGTCGCGTGACGGTTCATCATCTCGAAACCAAAGCTTGCTTACGTTATTCTGTTAGCACAATCCACGGCGTGAATGTGGGAGCATCGCCTGTCTGGTTATCAGCACGTCTGGAAGCTCTGGGCATTCGCGCGATTAATGCCGTCGTCGATGCGACTAACTATGTGATGCTGCTCACGGGCAATCCTGTTCATGCTTTTGATCTGGAAAAACTTTCCGGTCACGCACTTGTGGTGAGGGCGGCAGAAGTGGGTGCCCGTTTTCGTACACTGGATGGGTTTGAACGTGAATTGCTTCGTGGGGATTTACTCATCGCTGATGGCAATCAAGCGGTGGCTTTGGCAGGAATTATTGGCGGTGAAAATAGCGAGGTTTCCCCAACCACAAAAGCCCTCGCTCTTGAAGTCGCTGCTTTTGATCCTGATGCCGTGCGTAAAACGGCTAAACGCCTTGGGATTAAAACAGAAAGTTCTTACCGATTTGAACGTTTTGTCGATCCAAATCGTGTTCGTGTTGCCCATGAATGGTTGCAACGGCTCATTGTGACAATGGTGGGTGGGCAGGCTTCCGTCATTTTAGATTCTTATCCATCGCCAGCACCAACGTGCACAATTGATTTTCCTATCAGTGAAGTTTCTCGTTTATTGGGCATTGTTATTTCTCAAATACAAGTCACCGAAATCCTCACGCGCTTGGGATGCCAAGTCGAGCTCTCTCATGGTCGGCTCTGTGTGGGTGTCCCTAGCTACAGACCCGATTTGACTCGTCCTGCCGATTTGGTCGAAGAAATTGCGCGGCTTTATGGACTCGATAAAATTCCCGCTGTCCTGCCCGTCTTGCCGGTACACGTGCCATTTGAGTCAAAAGTCAGTGCTCTTGAATCGACTCTTAAAGATTTTTTTATCGATCACGGCTTTGTGGAGACTTTACACTACAGCTTTGGCGATCCGGCTTGGTTTGAAGCGGTGCTTCGGCAAGGTGAAGAGAATCAGTGGGTTTCGCTTAAAAACCCCCTGTCTGAAGAACTCTCTGTTATGCGCCCCTCGTTGTTGCCGCATCTGTTGGCCACTTATCTAAAAAACCGTCCTCTGGGTCGCAAAGGAATTCGTCTCTTTGAATCACGCAGTATTTTTTTGCAAAGTGGGGAAACGCGTGTGCTGGCCGGGTTGATGGCGGGAAACCCTCTTGGAAAAAATCGCTTTGGGCTGACTCATGACGATGACTTTTTTGATGTCAAAGGTCTTGTCGATAAACTCTTGAGCAAAGCCGATTTAAAAGCTCGGTTGTCTGTGTTGAGTGATTGGCCTTTTCATCCAACCCAGAGTGCTTCTTACCATGTGGGTGATGTCACGCTGGCCAAGGTTGGCGTTTTGCATCCTGAACTTTTGCTCGAACACAAAGTCCGTGATCGTGTCATGTATTTCGAAATTGCCATTGAGACGTTTGCCGAAACCTTTGGTCAGGGTAAAAAAGCCTTTCGACCTGTGAATGCTTTGCCACCTGTTTACAGAGACTTGGCTTTGCTGGTGCCTGTAACGCTTTCTCATCAGGATATTCTCGAAGCGATTCACGTCCTGAAACCAAGTCAGCTTAAGCGTGTTGAACTTTTTGATCTCTATCAAGGGGCTAATCTGGAAGAGGGCAAAAAGTCCCTGGCTTATGCGTTTGTTTATGAGCCGAGCCATGGTGAAGCTATGACTGACGATGAAGTCAATCGCTTACACTTTTCTTTGGTTGAGAAGCTTTCCCAAAGTCTTGACGTCACGATCAGAAAATAGCAAAAATATTTAACTTATTGTAATTACTAGATATTTGTTTTTAATTTGTCTCTTTGAAGGGCCAATATCCCGAATTCCCTTTGATTTTTAAAAAAACGACTTGTCAGGGTTAGCCAGCTCCGATAAACTTTTCCAATGATATCTTTTGGTTAGAAGACCGAGAGGCGAGGTAATTATGACCGATGGTACAAAAACCCTAACAAAAGCTGAGTTGATCGAATCTATTTACGAAAAAGTCGGCTTTTCCAAAAAAGAAGCAACCGATATTATCGAGCTTGTTTTTGATACGCTTAAATCGACGCTGGAAAATGGTCAGAAGGTCAAAATATCTGGCTTTGGAAATTTTGTTGTCAGGCATAAACGTCCCCGTATTGGACGTAATCCTCAGACTGGTGAAGAAATCGAAATTTCTGAACGCAAAGTTCTGACTTTCAAGCCATCTCAAGTTCTTAAAACGGAACTCAACAAGTTGTAAGCGTCAATGGTGCAGACGGCCTACAATATTCCCGACAGGTTATTTTTTCGGATTGGTGACGTTGCTAAAATTCTTAACGTCAAGCCACATGTTCTGCGATTTTGGGAAACAGAATTTCCGGATGTGGCACCTTCTAAAGTTCAAAACAAACAAAGACTCTATAAGCGGGCCGATGTTGAAATTCTTATTCGTATTCACGATCTCTTGTATTCGCAAAAATTTACAATTGCCGGTGCCCGTAAAAAACTCAAAGAGCTAAAACGCACGAACCGCGCCGAAGTCGATGCGCGTCAGATGGATTTTGGTCTAAGCGTGGCGACTATTAGTTTTGATGATATTCGAGCCGTTATTGCTGAGATGGATACCTTTATTAAAAATTGATTCTTTGATCGAACTTTATTTTCTATTTTTAAAAGTCTGTACGCGCTGTGTCAGCTGTCACGAGGCAGATAATCCCTTTCATTGACCACCTGTGAGAAATTTTGTCATAAGCCTGTTCCACATAAACGTAAGGTATTGTTATGGCTATTCAGACAACTATTGGAGCTGAGCAAAATGTGCAGGCGTTACTGAGTCAACTTGGGCGTAATTGGAAAAATCTGACAGCAGCATCAGGCGATACCCTTGCCGTGCCAACGGAAAAACGTGTGCCAGATGCTACAGATCTTTTTGCAGGCATTGACCTCATTGGAACTATTGATCAGGCTTTAGGCAAATCAGCTCCACGAGCTGTTATTTTTAGTACAGCTCGAGACCGTGACACAATTGACTATCGGTTTATCCACGACTTGGCTTTTGCTCTTGTCGATATTTTTGATTTTAAAGTTGGCTCTGGTGGTGGTCCAGGTGGCATGGCTTTTAGTAATTTGGGTGCCGTGACCGCAAAACCCAATCGTCAAGCCAGTTTTGGTGTAGCTATTCACTTGCCACACGAAAAACCGCATACTTTTGTGCATCCTGAGCAAGCCACGCTGATGGAATCTTTCTTGCCGCGCAAGATGGGGCTCATTCATCTAAGCGATATGGTGATTGCTGTTCCGGGTGGTTATGGAACCTTGGAAGAGGTTTTTGAAGTTTTAGGGCTTATGCTACGTGGTGAGCGGCCATGGCAGCATTTGTTGTTAGTCGAAGCGGGCGTCAGCGATGGGCAGGGTGGATTTTTAGCGGGACGTTTTTATGAGCCTCTCAAAGCGATGTTATCCGATTTAAAAACACGTGGCGCTTTTGATGCCACGACGATTGACCGACTTCAAACATTTTTGCATTTTGTCGATGCGCCTGATGCCGATCAGCGCATGGAAGATTTTTTACAATTGATTGAAGCGCTTGAGTTAGACCTACTTGATCATCGACAAGAGTCGCAGCACGTCACGCATCCCAAAAATCATCCACAATACAAAGAACAGGTTGGCCAGGATTTGCAGATTGTGCATGATCTGTTGGAACCTTTGGATGCCTCTGTCACCCTTTCTGTCATTGGTGCTTCTCACATGCTGGATCGGGAAACAGCCAAAGATGTTGGTAAAATCGTTAAGAAAATGATGCAATTTGGTGCCAATATTTTGTATTCAGGCGCAGCCGAAACCAATAAACGCGTATTGATTGAAGCCCAAAGAGTGGAAAAGCATTTTGCTAATAAAGCACCAGGCAGTGATCGCATCCCCGGTCGCTTTTTGCAAATTCGCGGAAGTGAAAAAATCAACGATTCGACAGATGAACTTGATTTTACGGCGACCCATTTTATGGGGCGAGTTAATTTTGCCAGTAATCCTATTCGCAAAGCCGCGTTGACCAATTATTCTCATGCCTACTTTTTTGCCTTGGGCGGCATCGATACCTTCGATTTGCTTTTTGAAATCATGACGCTCATGCAGACGCAAAAGCTAAGAACATCACCGATTATTGTTTATGATCCCAATGGTGAATGGGATGCTTTTGACAAGCTTTGTCAGAAATTGGCTGATTATCAGACTATCAATCCTGAAGACTTAAATTATGTCAAACGTGTAAAAACCATTCAGGAAGCCGAAGTCTTTCTCAAAGATGTCATCCGCAATGGCACTCCGCAGCCAGCCACATTCATTCCAAAGCCCGCCCATTTTGATCATGCCTTATACACAAAACTTTTGCTGCAAATGGGCCTTGAATCCGCGCGGGCTGAAACTGTAGCAGGACAGTTGGTGGAGAAGAAAATTTTGAGTCATGAGGTTTTGGCAACAGCAAAAACGTCTCTGGATTGCCGCGACTCACGGGAGCAGAGAGTTTTAAGTGATTTAGTTGAGTTGGGAAGCACCGACGGGCCTTATGGGTATGATTTAATGAAAGCCGGACTCTATGCACGTTTGCCAGAGTTGCGTCCTGAATTCACATCGCCATTACCCGCCGTTTCGACTCAGCAACGGCTAATGGGAAAGTACTATAGCCATCGTCAATGGCAACAGCCGGCTATTTTGAATGGGGGAAGACTGAGCTATATTAGCCGAGTCAAACCAGGATTTACACGGCCAGTCAAACGCGGTTGCACGTTGTGATAACAGGTTGATTTGAGACTTTTAAGGCTTTCTGGCGTTCGTTCTCGTAGAGAGTTTTTCCGAGTGAAATACACTCAGCTTGGCTCATTTGAGCGAGATTGTCCTGTTTTTGCAATTGTGCGAGCGTTTTTTTAAGACCCATTCGATTGGCCATTTGCAGCTGTAAACCTGGCCTGGCATTCAGCTCCAAAACCATCGGTCCCAAATCTCTGTCGATCACTAAATCAACACCCAAGTAGCCCAATGGGACCGCTCGATAGGAATGAGTCGCAATTTTAAGCAAGTCCTCCCAGTGTGGGATGAGCACATCACTGAGTTTGACGCCACTATCAGGGTGATGAGTGACATAGTGGCCATCAGAAATGGCATGTGTGGTGCGACCGGTACTTAAATCGATGCCCACACCAATGCCACCTTGATGCAAATTGGCTTTGCCCTTGGAGCGTTTAGT
>Ga0209824_10000903_pt1 | contig 17775 bp, 11 predicted proteins | sample VDWuncwatermetaG_FD_184124 | JGI IMG/M metagenome (GOLD analysis project Ga0209824, IMG submission 184124) | Wastewater microbial communities from Netherlands to study Microbial Dark Matter (Phase II) - VDW unchlorinated drinking water (SPAdes)... ... | reverse complement strand
AAATCGAGAGAAATACACAAAGAACAGGAGAATATCGTGGCTTTCGCACTTTAAATTCCGCGCAAACGAAAAAATTTGATCGTCGTAGATGAAATCGAGATTGGAAAGTGAATTTATAGAGGTGCCCGTTAGATTTTATCCGTGTCAATCCGTGTTAATCCGTGGCTAAATTTTAGGCAAAAGTTTAACCCCGGCTATTCAAATTCGCGCCGCCGCACTGGTGACGGCCAAAGCCCCGCCGGGCGCAGCAACATAATCAGCACCATCGCAAGCCCAAAAATCAGCAAACGCAAATCGGATGGATCAACCAGCACGCGCCCGATAAGCACTTCTTGCAGCGGGCCTAAATAGCGCAAGGCTTCCGGCAAAAACGTCAGCAGCAGCGCGCCCAAAATCACGCCGGGGATATGCCCCATGCCGCCCAACACCACCATGCACAGGATCAAAATGGATTCCATCAGATTAAAACTTTCCGGGCTGACGAAGCCCTGAAAGCCCGCGAACAACCCGCCGGAAATGCCGCCGAAGCTCGCGCCCATGGCGAACGCCAGAAGCTTGATGTTGCGCGTGTTGATGCCTGTCGCCTGCGCCGCCATTTCATCTTCGCGGATGGCGACCCAGGCGCGACCGATGCGCGAATTTTCCAGGCGCAGCGAAATAAAAATCACCCCCAGCGTCAACACCAGAAATAAAAAATAATAATTATGGACGCTGGAAAATTCGATACCCAGCAAGGTGTGGCTGCGGCTCAGCGAAAAATTGCCGAGATGTATCGGGTCGATCAAATTGATGCCCTGCGGGCCGTTGGTGAGGTTGTAGGGCGCGTTGAGATTGTTCAAAAATATGCGCACGATTTCGCCAAAACCGAGCGTGACAATGGCGAGATAATCGCCGCGTAATTTTAACGTGGGCGCACCGAGCAATACGCCGAAGGTGCAGGCGACCAAGGCACCGATGGGCAGCAGCGTCCAGAACGGCAGATGCAAACCAAAATGCGGCGAAGCCAAGAGCGCGTAAAGATATGCGCCCACCGCAAAAAACGCCACGTAACCCAAATCCAGCAGCCCCGCAAAACCCACGACAATGTTGAGCCCCAGCGCCAGCATGATGTAGAGCAGCGCGAAATCGAGGATGCGCAGCCACGAGCGCCCCAGCGTCGCGTCGGCGACAAATGGCAGCAGGACGAGCGCGACTGCGATCAACGCGAAGCCGATCCACTGCGCGCGTGGGTGGCGTTTGAGGTGTTGCAGGTGAAGAAGGGGATACACAACAAACTCCTTTTTTTGCTTGGGTGCGATCAGCTTATTTTGCTAAGTCTTAAATCCCCCTCAATCCCCCTTTTTCAAAGGGGGAGGCCGACGAGGCGGTCTGCCGAACCGAAACTGATGACCCCCTCGCTCCCCCTTTTTCAAGAGGGGAGGCTAGATTCGATCTTGGGGCGGCAGATTTCCGCCCCGTTCCCACCGCTTGACTTCCCCCTTTGAAAAAGGGGGATTGAGGGGGATTTGAGGTTAAGGAGAATCAAGCTCGCTCAGCGACGCGTTCACCCAACAATCCCGTCGGCCTGAACACCAGCACCAGTATCAACACAAAAAACGCGAACACGTCCTGATAATGGCTGCCGAGAAAGCCGCCGGTGAGCGGGCCGATGTAGCCCGCGCCCATGCTCTCGATAATGCCCAACAGCAGCCCGCCGAGCATGGCACCGCCGAGATTGCCGATGCCGCCCAATACCGCGGCGGAGAAGGCTTTGAGGCCGAGCATGAAGCCCATGTAGTAATGCGCCAGACCGTAGTACGCGCTCACCATCAGCCCGGCGACCGCCGCCAACGCGGAGCCGATGATAAAGGTGAGCGAAACGATTTGGTGGGTGTTGACCCCCATCAGGCTGGCGACTTCGGGGTTTTGCGCGGTGGCGCGCATCGCGCGCCCTAAGCGGGTTTTTTGCACCAGAAATATCAGCGCGGCCATGAGCGCGGTGGAGAGCAGCACGATAAAAATTTGCAAGCCGGTGATATGTGCCTCGCCCAGCGAAAAATTGGCGGTGGGCAGCAGCGACGGGAAAGCGATGTATTGGCGGCCCCAGATCATCATCGCGAGATTTTGCAAGACGATGGAAACGCCGATGGCGGTGATCAGCGGGGCGAGTCGCGGCGCGTGGCGCAGCGGGCGATAGGCGACGCGCTCGATGCCGTAGCCCAACAACATGCAAGCGGGTATGGCCACCAGCAAACCGAACAACACGATGATGGGTCCCGGCAAGGCCACGCCCGCCAAGGCATGAATGACAGCGAGCGCCACCATCGCGCCTATCATCACCACTTCGCCGTGCGCGAAATTGATGAGGCCGAGAATGCCGTAAACCATGGTGTAACCGAGCGCGACCAGCGCGTAGATGCTGCCGAGGACGATGCCGTTGATGAGTTGCTGGAGAAAAATGTCCATGGGGTTCGTAGGAGCGGGCTTGCCCGCGATGAATTAAATCGTTATCGCGCAAATCGCGGGCAAGCCCGCTCCTACAACATTACTTATACCCCGCGCTGCCTGCATCGCCGTGACCCTTGTCTTCTTTGTCCGGCGCGGCGGCTACGGGTGCGGGTGCTACGGCAGGCGCACCACCCATGGTTTCAATCACTTCCCACTTGCCGTTTTTGACTTGATAGAAAGTGATCGCGCCGCCTTTGAGATCGCCTTTTTCATCGAAGCTGATTTTCGAGGTTACGCCGTCGTGTTGGGTCTTGGCGATCTCGGGCAAATATTTGGCGGGTTCGGCAGAGTCGGCGCGTTTCATCGCGGCGATCATCACGTTGACCGCGTCGTAGCAGAACGGCGCGTAGAGCTGTATTTCCATGTTGTATTTGGCTTTGTATTTGTCGCGGAAGGCGATGCCGCCGGGCATTTTTTCGAGCGGCACACCGGGGAGCGAAGCGTAAGCGCCTTCCGCATCTGCCCCGGCCAGCTTGATAAATTCCGGCGTGTAGATGCCGTCGCCGCCCAGGAATTTCGCTTTGATGCCCAGCGATTTAATTTGTTTCGCCATCGGCGCGCCTTGCGGGTCCATGCCGCCGAAGAAAATTACCTCCGGTTTGTCGCCTTTGATGGCGGTGAGGATGGCCATGAAATCGGTGGATTTGTCGGTGGTGAATTGGCGCGAAATAATTTTTCCGCCGCCGGCAACCACCGCTTTTTCGAATTCGTCGGCGATGCCTTGGCCGTAGGCGGTGCGGTCGTCGATGAGCGCGATGCGTTTCGCTTTGATGCGCGTCACCGCAAATTCGCCCAGCAGCTTGCCCTGCTGCACGTCGTTTGCCATGGTGCGGAACGCCGATTTGTAACCCTGTTGCGTGTATTTTGGGTTGGTGGCGGAAGGCGAAATCTGCGGGATGCCCGCATCAAAATAAATTTTCGACGCGGGGATGGTGGTGCCGGAATTGAGGTGGCCGATCATGCCGTTAATTTTTGCATCGACCAGTTTTTGCGCGACGATGTTGCCGGTTTTCGGGTCGGCCTGGTCATCTTCGCTCAACAACACGAACTTGGCTTTTTTGCCGCCGATGACGATGCCCGCCGCGTTGGCCTCCTCGATGGCAAGCTTGGTGCCGTTTTCGTTGTCCTTGCCGATATGCGCCTGCGACCCGGTGAGCGGCGCGGCGTGGCCGATTTTAACCACCAGCTCTTGCGCGGCTGCGGTGCTGGCGGCGGGAGTCTTGGGAGCTTCCTGACCACAGGCGGCGAGCATCGCGACCGTTATGGTGGCCAGTGTAAAAAGAAGTGGGCGAGAAAATTTCATGTTGCCTCCTGTGTTTTTCTGTCGAAAAAAGATTGCGCTTCGCGCGGTTTGTCGAACGCCACAAATTATCCGTAGCCCCTGCGAGAATGTCAATTTTACCTAACCGGGATTTACGTATAGAATCACCCGCATGGGGACGTAGCTCAGCTGGGAGAGCGTCGCGTTCGCAATGCGAAGGTCGGGAGTTCGATCCTCCTCGTCTCCACCATGCTTTATCCTAAAAACCGTATTTGAACCACCAAGCCACCAAGAACACCAAGAAGCACAAAGGAAGCATAGAATTTTTGTGCCCACCCATCAGGTGATGAGTGTTTGTGCTCTAAAACCTTGGTGCGCCTTGGTGAGCTTGGTGACTTGGTGGTTAAGCTGCTTTTTTTAGGTTTATTTCTCCGCCAACGATTTTTCCGCTCGCCTCATAAACACCGTCATTTCCTTCGCCGCTTGTTTGTCGCCTTTTTTCTCGGCGGCGGTGATGCCTTGTCGATAAGCGTCTATCGCTTCCGACCAGCGTTCCAGCTTTACCAAGGCATTACCTAATAATTTCCACGCGGCGGAATAGGCTGGGTCGTGTTTTACCGCAGCAGCGAGATGTTGCGCCGCAGCCACGGCATCGCCCGCTTTCAGATACTCGTTGCCGAGGCCGAAGCGTAGCATGGCGTTGTCTTTGCCCTGGCTGAGCATTTTTTCAAAGTTTGCAATCAGCGGTGTGGTCATGGCAGGTCGGATAGAATAGCGTTATCCGCATCATAGCCGAATCAACCATTGAGATTTACATAAATGCCGACAATGATCGCGGGAACGCTCCCACCCTCTCCCCGGCCCTCTCCCTCAAGGGAGAGGGTGAGAACGGACCCAATTCGCTGACGCGAATTAGGTAAACATCAATAAGGAGAAAACATGAAAAAAACAGTGGTTCAAACTCCGGATGCGCCGCAAGCCATCGGCACTTACTCGCAAGCAATCCGAGTCAGCGGTGGCGACACCGTTTATCTTTCCGGGCAGATCGGCCTAGACCCCGCAACCGCGCAGATGGTCGAGGGCACGGATGTGGGAATTGAGGCACAAATTAAGCGCGTGTTCGACAACCTTAAGGCTGTGGCCGCGGCAAGCGGCGGGAGCATGGCCGACATCGTGAAACTCAACGTGTATCTTATCGACCTGGCGAACTTCGCCAAGGTCAACGAAATCATGGCGACCTATTTCAGCCCGCCGTATCCGGCGCGCGCGGCGGTGGGGGTTGCGGCGCTGCCCAGAGGCGCGTTGGTGGAAATGGACGCGGTGATGGTAGTGGAGGGCGGTGAAAAGTGAAGGGTGAAAGGTGAAGGGTGAATAAAGGCAGGCTGGCGGCGAACTTTGCTGCCCCCGGCAGCGGTCAAAGTTGGTTTTGTAGGTCGGGCTATGCCCGACAAACTCGGCGCGTTGTCGGGCATAGCCCGACCTACAAATTCAACTCGCCGCAGTTGGTTTTTTTTCATCCTTCATCCTTCAACCTTCATCCTTACTCACAAAGCGGGGGGTGAAAGGTGAGCGTAAGCAATCCTGCAAGTGACGCATTTAGCAACACGACGCGCGACCGTCTTGCCAAACTCGGCATACACGGCGAGTTTGATCTGGTGCTGCACCTGCCGTTGCGCTACGAGGACGAGACGCATCTCTATCCGATCAACGATGCCCCCGAGGGGAAACCCGTGCAAGTCGAGGGCACGATCATACACAGCGAAGTCATGTACCGCCCGCGCCGACAACTGGTGTGCCAAGTCGAAGACGGCAGCGGCATCATGTATATGCGCTTCTTAAATTTTTACGGCAGCCAGGTCAAGGCGTATTCTGTGGGAACGCGGGTGCGGCTGATGGGCGAAGTGAAACCGGGTTTTTTCGGCGCGGAGATGGTGCACCCGCGCTGTCGCATTTTGCGCGACGGCGCGGACGCGATGTTGCCGGAAGCGCTCACGCCGATTTATCCGACCACGGCGGGCTTGTCGCAGATCGCCTTGCGTAAAATGGTGCTCGCCGCGCTGGCCCGCAACTTAGATAAGAATCCGCTCGCCGAATCCTTGCCGCCCGCCATTTTGCAACAGCAACGGCTCATGGGCTTCGCCGCGAGCGTGCGGCTGCTGCACCAGCCGCCGCCCGATGTCGCCGAAGCCGCGCTGCAACAGCGCACCCATCCCGCTTGGCGGCGCATCAAGTTCGACGAGCTGCTGGCGCAGCAGTTGTCGATGCGGCTTTATTACCGCAAGCGGCGCAGCCACAGCGCGCCCGCGCTTTTGAAAAAAAACGAACTCGCCGCGCAACTGCTCGCCGCGCTGCCGTTCGCGTTGACGGCGGCGCAAAAAAAAGTCGTCGACGAAATTTCGCACGACTTGCAGCAAGCGCACCCGATGCAGCGTTTGCTGCAAGGCGATGTCGGCAGCGGCAAAACTGTCGTCGCCGCGCTGGCGGCGTTGCAGGCCATAGCAAACGGTTATCAGGTGGCGATCATGGCACCCACTGAAATTCTCGCCGAGCAGCATTGGTTAAAATTTTCGGAATGGTTTGCGCCGCTGGAGCTGCATATCGCCTGGCTGTCCGGCAGCCAGAAAAAAAAGGCGCGGCAGGAATCTTTGGCCGACATCGCCAGCGGCAAAGCGCAACTCGCTGTCGGCACCCACGCGCTGTTTCAAGAGCAAGTGGTGTTTCAGCAACTCGGTTTGGCGATCATCGACGAGCAGCACCGCTTCGGTGTGCACCAGCGCTTGGCATTGCGGATGAAAGGCAGCGCGAAAATCCCCCCCAGCCCCCCTTTGTCAAAGGGGGGAGCAGAGCATTCCGTGCCGCATCAACTGATGCTCAGCGCCACCCCGATCCCGCGCACGCTGGCGATGAGTTATTACGCCGATCTGGATGTTTCGGCCATCGCCGAAATGCCGCCCGGCAGAACCCCCGCCGTCACCAAGCTGGTCGCCGACACGCGCCGCGACGAAGTGGTGGCGCGCATCCGCGAGGCGTGCGCGGGCGGCAAGCAAGTCTATTGGGTGTGCCCGCTGATCGAAGAATCCGAAACCTTGCAACTCAAAACCGCCCTCGAAACGCACCAGACACTTACAGAAACTTTTCCCGATTTGCGCGTCGGCCTGGTGCACGGGCGCTTGCCGCCCCGGGATAAAACAGCGGTGATGGCGGCGTTCAAACGTGGCGATATACAGCTTCTCGTGGCGACCACGGTGATCGAAGTCGGCGTGGATGTGCCCAACGCCAGCTTGATGGTGATCGAACACGCCGAACGCATGGGGCTGTCGCAATTGCACCAACTGCGCGGGCGCATCGGTCGCGGCAAGGCGGCGAGCGCCTGTATCCTGCTGTATCAAAAACCGTTGTCGCAGTTGGCGCGCGAGCGGCTCAAAATTATTTTTGAAAACACCGACGGCTTCGAAATCGCGCGCCAGGATTTGCGCCTGCGCGGCCCCGGCGAATTTCTGGGGGCGCGGCAGAGCGGGGTGCCGATGCTGCGCTTCGCCGATTTGGAAACCGACGGCGATTTGCTCGACGCGGCGCGCAATGTCGCCGACGAGATGCTGCGCGATCACGCGGCGGCGGCGCAGCAACATCTGCAGCGCTGGTTGGGGAATAAAGTTGAAACTTTGCAGGTGTAGCAGCGCGCGCTGTGCGCACGGATCACGTTTTTTGTGCGGGAAGAGCGTGATTGTGGGTGCGAATTTATTCGCACATAACAATTTGTTCGTGCGAATAAATTCGCACCCACATCGCCTTTAACCGCGTTTTTTAGCTTCATTCCCGCATGAATTTTTGCTTGCCCGGCGCGCGGGGTTATAATGCTCAAAAATTTATATTTAGGGAAACGCTGATTTATTCCATTTTTATTCGATCTCCTTGTAGGGGCGGGTTCTAAACCCGCCCGCGCATTGGGCAGGTTTGGAACCTGCCCCTACCCGATCGCCAGAACACGAATAAATCAGCGTTTCCTTAGCGGCGTATTGCTAAAAAGTTACGTTATTCCCTTTTACCCACCTCTCCTACAACCCCCATCATGAAAACTACAGAATCCGCTGTTGTCGATACCGATGCGCCGCTCGCCGAGCAAGAAATTTGCGCCGAGGTGTTGCTGGAAAAATACGCCAAGGGCAATGAGAGCAGCGCCATCGAAGTCAGGCGGCGCGTCGCGCGCGCGCTGGCTGCCTTGGAAGCCGAAGACAAGCGCGCTTACTGGGAAAGCCAATTTCTGGAAGCCCAGGAAAACGGATTTATCCCGGCCGGGCGCATCAATTCTGCCGCCGGCACCGATCTGACCGCGACCCTCATCAACTGTTTTGTGCAACCGGTGGGCGATTCTATTTCCGATGTGGTCGAGGGTCGCCCCGGCATTTACACCGCTTTGCAGCAAGCGGCGGAAACCATGCGGCGCGGCGGCGGGGTAGGCTACGATTTTTCGTCGATCCGCCCGCAGGGCGCGCACGTCAAAGGCACCAACTCGCGCGCCAGCGGCCCGGTGTCATATATGCGCGTGTTCGACCGCTCGTGCGAGACCGTCGAATCGGCGGGCAGCCGCCGTGGCGCGCAAATGGGCGTGTTGCGTTGCGACCACCCGGATATCGAGGATTTCATCCGCGCCAAGGATAAAGGCGATCTCACCAACTTCAATATCTCGGTCGGGGTCACCGATACTTTTATGTGCGCGGTAGTCGCCGACACCGAAGTGGAACTGGTACATCAGGCCGAACCCTGCGCCGAAATTAGGGCGGCGGGCGGCTATAAGCGCGACGACGGCACATGGGTTTACCGCAAGCTGCGCGCGCGCGAGCTGTGGGGGCAGATCATGCGCTCCACCTACGACCACGCCGAACCCGGCATCCTGTTCCTCGACCGCATCAACCGCGACAACAATCTACATTACTGCGAAACCATCGAGGCGACGAATCCTTGCGTCACCGCAGATACGCGACTCGCCACGCAATATGGCTTGGTTACGATCGGCGAACTGTATGAAAAGCGATTGCCGCTCGACGTGACAGTGGACAATCGCGCCATTGGAGCTGAGGGGCGTGGCGCGGTGGTGAGACCAGCGAAGCCGGCCTTCCAGACCGCGTGCGAGGCTGAGGTATTCAGGGTGACGACCGAAGATGGCTACGAAATCAAGGCAACTGCATGGCATGAGTTCTACACCGCGCGCGGCAAAGTCAAATTGCGGGATTTGCGCGTGGGTGATGAGCTGTGGGTCCAGTCGGGGAAAGGACAGTTCGGAAAGGACGGCAGCAAGGAACTGGGAACGCTGCTCGGGTTAATCGCGGGGGATGGTCATTTCACCAACCGCGGCAAGGGGCAGGAAGCCGTCATTGTGAGCTTTTGGAACGAGGAGCGGGCACTGGCGGAATCCGTGGCTGCATTCATCAATGCGGTCATCACTGGCGTGGCCGCCGTGCCACGCAATTACAAGGTTGCGCCAGTCGCGGTCGCGGAGCGCGATCATCTGTTTATCCGTTCGGTTCTGCTCGCGCGCGCCCTCGCGCTGTACGGGTTTACGCGCCAGACAAAATTGCAGGTGCCCGAAGTTGTGTGGCGGGGAACGGAGGACTGCGTCAAGGGCTATCTGCGCGGGTTATTCCAGACTGACGGCACAGTCAACGTCTCATCATCCGGCCAGTCTTGCTCCGTCCGTCTCAGTTCGGTGCATCGGCCATTATTACAAGAGGTGCAAGTATTGCTATCGAATTTCGGCATATTCAGCCGTATTCGACACCGCCGCAAAGCGGATCAACGCCCTTTACCCGATGGTCGTGGAGGGCAGCGGGATTATGCCTGTAAGGCGCTCTACGAACTCATCATTGACGGCGAATCGCGCGGCGTGTTCATGCGTGAAGTCGGGTTCCTGCTTGAAGGCAAAAACGCAAAGTTGCGTGAATGGAGCAGTGGCAAGGCGCTTTATAAGACCCAAGGTTTCGCGACGCGGGTCGTCGCTGTCATTGCGGCGGGCCGTGAGGCGGTTTATGACACGACGCAACCCGATTGCAACACGGTTATTTTCAACGGCTTGGTCACAGGACAATGCGCCGAGCAGCCGCTTCCGCCCTACGGTTGCTGTTGCCTCGGCTCGATCAATCTCACGCGTTTTGTCACAGCGGCGTTCGCCGAAAACGCGGCATTCGATTTTGCCGCTTTCGGCAAGGTGGTGGACGTGGCCACGCGCATGCTCGACAACGTGCTCGACGTGACTTGCTGGCCGCTGCCGCAGCAGCAGCAGGAAGCCGCGGCGAAACGCCGCATTGGTCTTGGGTTTACCGGTCTCGGCGACGCGCTGATCATGCTGCGGCTGCGCTACGATACGGCGGAGGCGCGCAGCATGGCGACCAAAATCACCGAATTCATGCGCGACCGCGCTTATCTTTATTCGGTGGAACTGGCGCGCGAGCGCGGCGCGTTTCCGCTGTTCAACGCCGATCTGTACCTTTCCGGCGGCAATTTTGCCTCGCGCCTTCCGGGCGAAATCAAGGAAAAAATCCGCGCCGGCGGCATACGCAACTCGCATTTGCTGTCGATCGCGCCCACCGGCACCATCAGCCTGGCGTTCGCCGACAACGCCAGCAACGGCATCGAGCCGCCGTTCTCGTGGACGTACACGCGCAAAAAACGCATGGCCGACGGCACCTTGAAGGAATATGCGGTCGAAGATTACGCCTGGCGTTTGTACCGACACAAATGCGGCCACCAAGGCGGCGACATGGGCAAGCTGCCCGATTATTTCGTCACCGCGCTGGAAATTTCCGCGCAGGCGCACGAAGAAATGGTGGCGGCGGTCGCCCCCGGCATCGACACCAGCATTTCAAAAACGGTGAACGTGCCGGAGGATTACCCCTACGGCGACTTCGAAAACCTGTACATGGCGGCGTGGAAATCCGAGTTGAAGGGGTTGGCGACCTACCGCCCGAACAAAGTGCTGGGTTCGGTGTTGTCGCTGGGGTCACCTTTGGGGTCGCCCGCCTTGTCGCTGGCGGAGAGCGGCGAGAAAAAAACGCCGCAGGACGTGTTGATCGTCGAAGCCAACCGCCGCCTCTCGATCAAATCGTTGCCCGCGCCAGTGCTGGCGAGTTTGCGCTGGCCGGGCCGCCCGCGCCTGGCGGACGGCAATCTGGCGTGGACTTACATGATCGAAGCACCGCAGGGCGAGTTCGCGTTGTTCGTCGGCCATATAGGACTAACCCGCGAGCAGCGCGAAGAACAAACCCGCGAACAGCGCGCCGATCAATCCGGCAGCGCGTTTCCGTTTGAAGTGTGGGTCAATGGTGCCGAGCAGCCGCGCGGGTTGGGGGCGGTGGCGAAAACTTTGTCTATGGACATGCGCGCCAACGACCGTGCCTGGCTCAAACTCAAGCTCGACACCCTGGCAAAAACCATCGGCGACGATAGCTTCACCATGCCTTTCCCGCCGCACGGCGAGAAAAAACTCATGCCCGGCGTGATCTCCGCCGTGGCGCAGGTGATCCGCCACCGCTGCGAGCAGCTCGGCGCGCTCGCTACGCCGGGCACGACACCCGTGCTCGACAGCATGTTCAGCGTGGCCGAACCCAAAACCGGCACCGACGGCACGCTCTCGTGGACGGTCGATATACAGAATCCTGCCACCGGCGAGGATTTTGTGCTGGGGTTAAAAGAGATCACGCTGCCCGCGCAAGACGGTTTTTCCGTTGACACGACGCGCCCCTATTCGATGTGGCTGTCGGGGCATTATCCGCGCGCGCTCGACGGCTTGTCGCGCATCCTCTCGCTCGATATGCGGGTGATGGACCCGGCGTGGATAGGCATGAAGCTGCGCAAATTGCTCAACTACGCCGAACCGCTCGGCGATTTCATGGCGTTCGTGCCGGGTACGCGCAAGCAAAAAAACTGGCCGTCCACCGTCGCCTATTTGGCGCAGCTCATCATCCACCGCTACGCGCTGCTCGGCATCCTCGACGAGCGCGGCTACCCCAAGCGCGAAATGGGCATACTCGAAACGCCGCGCGAGGCCGGCGCGCAACAAGTGATGCAGGGCGCGCTGTGCGGCGAGTGCGGCAACCTCACCGTGATCCGCAAGGACGGTTGCGATTTTTGCAGCGCGTGCGGCGCGGTCGGCAGTTGCGGTTGACGGGCATCACCGTAGGGGCGGGCTGCGCCCGCCCGATCGAAGACGGGAACCCTGCGGGCGGGCGCAGCCCGCCCCTACGAAAATTGTTAATTCACCATGATGAGTTTTTGTAGGCTGGGGTTCGTTACACTTACCGCCAGTATTGGTAGCCCATATTTCCGACTGCTGTGTAACGCTGAAGCTAATGAGCAATGGAATTATTTCCGCATGGCGGCCCACGCCAGTTCGCCCCCCCCTGACTTACCGTTCCCTGCTCGCCGATCGCGGTTCGTTGACGCGCCGCTTGCAGGAAATGAGCCGGGAGTTTCGCGTCGAAAAAGTGATGCAGCGGCTGGCGCAACCCGCGCGCGACGAGCGCCAGCAACTGGGGCTGCGGCGCGGCGAGCTGGCGCTGGTGCGCGAAGTGGTTCTGTATTGCGATGACCTGCCGGTGGTGTTCGCGCATTCCGTCGCGGCGCGCAAAAATTTGCGCGGCGCTTGGCGCGGCTTGAAGCAACAGGGCAACAAACCTTTGGGGGCGGCGTTGTTTGCCAACCCGCGCATCGCCCGCACCGCGCTAAAATTTCGCAAGCTGAACGCGCAACATGAACTATATCGTCGCGCAAAAAGCCGCTTGCCAGACATCGGCCTCACGCAAAATCTGTGGGCGCGGCGTTCGCGCTTCACCTTGCGGGGTCAGCCGTTGCTGGTCACGGAAATTTTTCTGCCGGGGATAGCGGGATTGGCAAAAACCTAAACTGAAAGTATTGCCACAGAGGACACAGAGGGCACAGAGAAAAGCAGGCCAAGTCGGGGGAAAGCTTACAACCCCAATAGCCTGCCGGACTTTAAACGCAGCCAAGCATACAACCTCTTGCCAAATAACGTGTTTTCTGGTTTAGATTTTCTTCTGTGCCCTCTGTGCCCTCTGTGTCCTCTGTGGCTAATAATAGGTTCTATCTTTTTATGACGTTCACCGAACGCCTCGACCACTACGAAAAACTGCTGCGCCTCGACAAACCCATCGGCATTTTGCTGCTGCTGTGGCCGACGTTGTGGGGGCTGTGGTTGTCGTCGGCGGGACAGCCCAACTGGATCATCGTCTGGATATTTATCATGGGCACGGTGCTGATGCGCTCGGCGGGCTGCGCCATCAACGATTATGCTGATTACAAATTTGACGCGCAGGTGGCGCGTACCCAAAACCGTCCGCTGGCAACGGGCGCGATCCAACCCAAGGAAGCCCTTTATCTCGCCGCCGGTTTGAGCGTGTGCGCTTTTCTGCTGATCGTGCGCTTGAATAAATTAACCTGGATGCTGGCGGGTGGCGCGGCATTCCTCGCCGCGACCTATCCCTACACCAAGCGGTTTTTTGCTATCCCGCAAGCCTATCTGGGTGTGGCCTTCGGCTTTGGTATCCCCATGGCGTATGCCGCGCAAACCGGCTCGGTGCCGTTGCTCGCGTGGATAGTGCTGCTGGCGAACGTGTTCTGGGCCATCGCCTACGACACCGAATACGCGATGGTGGATAAAGCCGACGATCTCAAAATCGGCATCAAAACCTCGGCGATTACGTTCGGGCGGTTCGACGTGGCTGCGGTGATGCTGTGCCACGCGGCATTTATCGGCATCATGGCGTTTGTCGGCTTCACGCTGAATTTGGGCGCGATTTATTATGGCGGTTTGCTGCTCGCATTAGCTTTGGCGGGCTATCAGTATGTTTTAATCCGCGAGCGCGATCCGGCGCGATGTTTCAAGGCGTTTTTGCATAATGCCTGGGTGGGCATGGCGGTGTTTGTCGGGATCGCAACGGATGCTATTCTATGAGAAAAATTAGCCACGGATCTACACGGATGTTCGCGGATTTACACGGATTAGAACTTGGCATATTGCCTCAAATTCAAGGTTTTCATCCGTGTGTATCCGTGCCAATCCGTGTAAATCCGTGGCTAAAATATTCCCGGCAACGAAATATCACCCAAGGTACATATGAAATATCACGACCTGCGCGACTTTATGTCGCAACTCGAAAAAATCGGCGAGCTCAAACGCATCGCAACGCCCATCGATCCGCGCTTGGAAATGACGGAAATTTGCGACCGCTTGTTGAAGGCGGGCGGCCCTGCTTTGCTGTTTGAAAAGCCTGCGGGACACGTTATACCGGTGCTAGGCAATTTATTCGGCACGACAAAACGCGTGGCGCGCGGCATGGGGGCTGAAGATATTTCAGAGCTGCGCGACATCGGTCGTGTGCTGTCGGCGTTGAAAGAGCCCGACCCACCGAAAAGTTTGAAAGATGCAGGCAAATTATTATCACTGGTGAAAGCGGTGTGGGACATGTCGCCCAAGGTGCTGAAAGACGCGGCTTGCCAAGAAATCGTTTGGGCTGGCGACGACGTTGATTTGTCGCGTCTGCCGATACAAACCTGTTGGCCGGGTGATGTCGCTCCGCTCATCACCTGGGGACTGACGGTGACGCGCGGGCCGAACAAATCGCGGCAGAATCTGGGCATTTATCGCCAGCAAGTCATCGCAAGAAATAAAGTCATCATGCGCTGGCTCGCGCATCGCGGCGGCGCGCTGGATTTCCGCGACCACTGTCTCGCGCATCCGGGTAAGCCGTTTCCCTTAGCGGTGGCGTTGGGCGCAGATCCCGCCACCATTTTGGGCGCGGTCACACCGGTTCCCGACTCGCTCTCCGAATACCAGTTCGCAGGCTTGCTGCGCGGTGCGAAAACCGAGCTGGTGAAATGTTTGAGCCACGATTTACAAGTCCCGGCGAATTGCGAAATCGTGCTCGAAGGTTTTATCCACCAAGGTGAAACTGCCCTAGAGGGTCCCTACGGTGACCACACCGGCTATTACAACGAGCAAGAAAAATTCCCGGTATTCACCATCGAGAAAATTACTTTACGAAAGAACGCGATTTACCATTCCACCTACACCGGCAAACCGCCCGACGAGCCCTCGATGCTGGGCGTGGCGCTCAATGAAGTGTTCGTGCCGTTGCTGCAAAAACAATTCCCCGAAATCGCCGATTTTTATCTGCCGCCGGAAGGGTGCAGCTACCGCATCGCCGTGGTGAGCATGAAAAAACAATACGCCGGACACGCCAAGCGCGTGATGTTCGGCGTGTGGAGTTTTTTGCGGCAGTTCATGTACACCAAAATGATCGTGGTGGTGGACGACGACATCGACATCCGCGACTGGCGAGAAGTCATCTGGGCGATCACCACCCGCGTCGATCCGGCGAGAGACACCCTCATCGTCGAAAACACGCCGATAGATTATCTCGATTTCGCCAGCCCCGTCGCGGGTCTCGGCAGCAAAATGGGCATAGACGCGACCAATAAATGGCCGGGCGAAACGCAGCGGCAGTGGGGTACGCCCATTGTGCAGGACGCAGCGGTTAAACAAAAAATTGACGCGCTGTGGGGCGAGTTGGGGTTGTAATTGTAGGCTGGCGGTTAAGCAGTGACTTGCGACAGTTTTTTGTCGCTTAGTCAATGCTTAGAAAGTTCATCAGAGCGTAGCGAACCCCAGCAGCATTTGCTGGGATGCAAGTTTGTGCTGGGGTTCACAAGCTCACCGCCAGCCTACATTTCATCGCAGTTAACAAGCATCGTTGATTTAAGCTAAGCTCACATTTTTTTGGAAGGGAGTGATATGGCGCAATACGTTTTTACAATGAACCGCGTGGGCAAGATCGTCCCGCCCAAGCGGCAGATACTCAAGAATATTTCTTTGAGTTTTTTCCCCGGCGCGAAAATCGGGCTGCTGGGGTTGAACGGTTCGGGCAAATCCACGGTGCTCAAAATCATGGCGGGCTTGGATAAGGACATCGAGGGCGAGGCCACGCCCATGCCCAATCTCAACATCGGTTATTTGCCGCAGGAGCCGCAGTTGGATGCGTCGCAGACGGTGCGCGAGGCGGTGCAGCAGGGCTTGGGTGGGGTGCTGGAGGCGAAAAAAAGATTAGAGGAAGTGTATGCCGCTTACTCTGAGCCAGATGCCGATTTTGATAAATTGGCAGCGGAACAATCCGAATTGGAAGCGATTATCGCCACCAGCGATGGTCACGCCGCCGACCAGCAAATGGAAATCGCCGCCGACGCACTGCGCTTGCCACCGTGGGACGCGAAAATAGCCAATTTGTCTGGTGGCGAAAAACGCCGCGTCGCCTTGTGTCGCTTGTTGCTCTCCAAACCCGACATGCTGTTGCTGGACGAACCGACCAACCACCTCGATGCCGAATCGGTAGATTGGTTGGAACAATTTTTGACGCGCTTCCCCGGCACGGTGGTGGCGGTGACGCACGATAGATATTTTTTGGACAACGCCGCCGAGTGGATTTTGGAATTGGATCGCGGCAGCGGCATCCCGTGGAAAGGCAATTATTCTTCGTGGTTGGAGCAAAAAGAAGCGCGCTTGAAGCAAGAAGAATCGACCGAATCGGCGCGGCAACGCGCGCTCAAAAAAGAATTGGATTGGGTGCGGCAAAATCCCAAGGGCAGGCAGGCGAAGTCCAAGGCGCGGATCGCGCGTTTCGAAGAGCTCAATTCGCAGGAGCATCAAAAGCGCAACGAGACCAGCGAAATTTTTATCCCCGTGGCGGAACGGTTGGGCGATAACGTCATCGAATTTGACAATGTCAGCAAGGCTTACGGCGACAAACTGCTGTTCGATAAACTCAGTTTCAATGTTCCACCCGGTGCCATCGTCGGCATCATCGGCCCCAACGGCGCGGGTAAATCCACGCTGTTTCGCATGATCTTGGGCAAGGAAAAACCCGACAGCGGCGCGGTCAATATCGGCAGCAGCGTCAAATTGGCGTACGTCGATCAATCGCGTGATGTTTTATCCGGCGACAAAACCGTGTTCGCGGAAATCGGCGGCGGCAACGAGATCATGACCGTGGGGCGTTACGAAACCGGCACGCGCGCTTATCTCGGACGCTTCAATTTCAAAGGCAGCGACCAGCAAAAAATCGTCAGCAATTTGTCCGGCGGCGAGCGCGGGCGGCTGCATCTGGCGAAAACGCTGATTTCTGGCGGCAACGTGTTGCTGCTCGACGAGCCGTCGAACGACCTCGACGTGGAAACGCTGCGCGCCTTGGAAGACGCGCTGCTCGAATTCGCCGGGTGCGTGATGGTGATCTCCCATGACCGCTGGTTTTTGGATCGCATCGCCACGCACATCCTCGCGTTCGAAGGCGATTCGCAAGTGGTGTTTTTCGACGGCAATTATCAGGAATACGAAGCCGACAAAAAGAAGCGTCTGGGGGAGGAGGGCGCGAGGCCGAAACGTTTGCGCTATAAGCCGATCAGCCGTTGATTTGGGGCAAAAGCACCACCCCTCCGCTTCGCTCCTCCCCTCCTTGTCAGGAGGGGAACAGGTCAATGTCACTTGGTGGGTTGCTGGCGTTTTTTTCTCCCCTCCTGCTAAGGAGGGGAGGGAGCGAAGCGGAATAAGTAGTGGCTTGCGGCGGTTTCTTGCCGCTTAGCCAATACTTAGAAAGTTCATCAGGGGTGGTTGCGGACGGACATGGAACAGCGTAGCCGCTTTTTATCGTGCGCACGGCGGATACGATCTTGGCCGTTCCTCGAAACTTCGGCCTCCGGACTCGTTTTCATGCGCTTTAGCGCATAGAAAGTCGGACTCCCCTTGTGGTGTACGCTACAATTGACCTAATTCACTACATGGTTTACAAAACAACCGTGATTACGCTCAACATACATCAAGCCAAGACACATCTTTCAGCTTATTCCATTTCTAAATCAATAGTGAAATAAATAACGCCGTTCGCCCTGAGCTTGTCGAAGGGCAATTGCACGGTGAAATGTGGTTCGACAAGGCCTTTAGTCCTGAGCGTAGCCGAAGGGTCACCACG
>Ga0209824_10000901_pt1 | contig 17777 bp, 17 predicted proteins | sample VDWuncwatermetaG_FD_184124 | JGI IMG/M metagenome (GOLD analysis project Ga0209824, IMG submission 184124) | Wastewater microbial communities from Netherlands to study Microbial Dark Matter (Phase II) - VDW unchlorinated drinking water (SPAdes)... ... | reverse complement strand
GGTGGCGCAGGGGGGGCGGTGGTGGCGTTGCCGGGCACGGTCACACAAGACCCGGCGTTCGGTTTGCCGGCGGTGTGGATAGAAAGCCATCAGCGCGACATGGCGCAGGCTTCGGGTTACACCGTGGTGGATGCGGGGGTGGTGGTGGCGACGCATTTGAACCACCTGATTATGACCCATGCCGCAGAAATATTGGGCAGGCAGGAAACGCAGCAATTGCTCGATCACCTCGGCAAGGAATCGCCCAAGTCGGTGGAAGAGGTCATCCCAAAATTGCTGCCGCTGGCAACGCTGCAGCGGGTGTTGCAAAACCTGTTGACCGAAGGTGTGCCGATACGCGATATGCGCAGCATCATCGACGCGTTATCGGAACATGCGGCACGTACGCAGGACGCGCGCGAGCTCACCGAGCGGGTGCGCGTCGACCTGGGACGGGTGATCGTGCAGCAATTGTTTGCGGCTGCGCGCGAACTGGAAGTCATCGCTCTGCACACCGATTTGGAGCGGCTGCTGTTGCAAGCGGTCGAGGCGGGCAATCCCGCAAACGCAGGCATCGAGCCGGGGCTGGCGGAGGCGTTGCTCAAGGAAACCACCGCTGCCACGGACCGCCAAGAACAAGCGGGGCGACCAGCGGTGCTGCTGGTACCGGCCGCGCTGCGCACCATGCTGGCACGCTTTCTGCGCCGCGCGATACCGCGACTGCGGGTGGTCGCGCATAACGAAGTACCGGACACGCGCAGCATTAAAGTCACCGCGCTCATTGGAGGAAAAGTATGAACGTTCAAAAATTTGTGGCCGCCAACACGCGCGCCGCGCTGCATAAAGTGCGCTTAACGCTGGGGGAAGAAGCGCTGATTCTTTCCAATCGAGAAGTGGCCGAGGGCGTCGAAATCATGGCGATGTCCGCTGCTGAGGTTGTAGGTCGGGTTGAAACCCGACCTGTCGGGCTAAAGCCCGACCTACAGGATGGGGCGACCGGCCCTGCCGTTTCGCCGCTGGTGGAAAAAACCGCCGCGCTCGATCAGCAAGCCGGTTTGGCAAAAACCCTGATCGACGAAATTCGAGCGATGCAAGGCATGATCGCCGGGCAATTGACGCAGATGCAGCAACATGAGGTGTGGCAAGAAGCGGGCCGCCAGCATCCTGGCCTGAGCAAACTGCTGCGCGAATTTTTGCTGGCGGGGTTCAGTCCGGCGTTGGCGCGCAAGCTGCTGAGCTTGTTGCCGGCTAAAGCCGATGCACAACCGCCGCATGACGATCTGGAGGCCGGTCGCAAATGGTTGCAGGCCATGCTCATCCGCAATCTCGCGACGGCTAAGGAAGGACAGATGATCGCGCAAGGCGGCGTGTACGCGCTCATCGGCCCCACCGGTGCTGGCAAGACCACGACCACGGCCAAGCTCGCGGCGCGCGCCGTGATGCACTACGGCGCGGGCAAAGTGGCGTTAGTCACCACCGATAGCTACCGCATCGGCGCGCACGAACAATTACGTATTTATGGAAAAATTCTCGGCGTACCGGTGCATGCCGTGAAAGACACCGACGATTTGCGCGTCACCTTGTTGGGGTTAGCGGGAAAATCCGTGGTGTTGATCGACACCATCGGCATGAGCCAGCGCGACCGACAGGTGCAGGAGCAAGCTTTGATGCTGCACGGGGCCAGTACGCACGTGAAAAAAATACTGTTGTTGAACGCGACTTCCAGCGGCGACACGCTCGATGAGGTGGTGCGGGCTTATCGGGGTGACCCGCATGGCAACGGCGCACAACAGGTGCTGCACGGCTGCATCATGACTAAGATAGACGAGGCCGCGAGTCTGGGCGCGGTGTTGGATGTGCTGATCCGCCATCGCTTGACGCTGCATTACGTCGCCAACGGCCAGCGTGTGCCGGAAGACCTGCATGCGGCCAATGCCACCTATCTGGTTCATCGCGCCTTCAAAACCCTGCCGCAGCAGGCGTTGCACGGTTTGCAAGAGGACGAACTGTCATCGTTGATGGTGCCCGCCGATGCCCCGCGCGCGCCATGAGGGCATCTCAAAAAATCCAAATTTCGTCGCAACACTTCGTTGCTCTCAAAAAATGTTTCCTTACATATTATGGGCGTAGCCCGGTATCCCCCGGACGAACATATGCTGCGTCAACATTTTTTGTTCGCGCCTCGTTTTGCTTAGAACTTTGAATTTTTAGAGATGCCCATGAGGAACAACGGTGATCAAGCGGCAGGTCTGCGCGCGATGCAAATGCGACAGGGGGCGCGCATCATCGCGGTGAACGGGTGTGCGGGGGCAGGCCGCACCAGCGTGGTGGTCAATCTGGCGGCGGCGTTGTCGCAACACGGCGAGCGCGTGCTGGTGGTGGACGAAAATCTGGGTCGCACCCTCAACGGGTTGTTGGGTGTGAACGCACGTTACGACTTGTTGCATTTTTTGCAACATGAAAAAACCTTGGCGCAAGTGGTGGTAGCGGGCAGCGGTGGCATCGCTGTGCTGCCTGCTGCGCGGGGCTTGCGCGTCATGGCGAGGGCGCAAGCAAACGTGCGCGAGCAGCAGCGCATGAGCGCGAGTTTGCTCGCACTCCTGGATAACTACGACACGCTGCTGGTGGATAGTGCGACGGAAGTGGGCGCGGTGGGCGCGGCACAGCAGCTCGGCGGCAAAGGAAAATGCGAAAAATGCTTGGTGATGTCCACCGGGGCTGAGGCCATCCGGGCGACTTACACGCTGATCAAGCGTTTGCACGAACAAGATGGCCGCAACGATTTTCAGGTCATCATCAACAAGGCGCACGATCAAGCGGCGGCCAGCGCGGCGTTCGACAATTTACGCGTGACCGCGCGGCGTTATCTGGGCGTGTTTCTGGAACTGGCTGGGGTAATCCCACAAGATGGCAAGCTGGCGCGCGCAACGTCGCGGGCTAAGCCCGTAGTAGAGGCTTATCCCGGCTCTTTTTCCGCGCTTGCTTTTCGGCGCATCGCGATAAGCTTGGGACAATCAAAATCGTCGCAACGCGAAGATGAGATGGCGCAATTATTTTCGTTGTGGGGGCAACAGCCGGTTGGCTACACGCTCGCCGTTAAACGAATTATTGGAGAAGCATTATGTATACCGACACCGGTACGATAGAAGGACTCGATGTCAAACAATATTTGACCGATTATGCGCCGCTGGTGAAACGCATCGCGCATCACATGATGGTCAAATTGCCGGCCAGCGTGTCGGTGGACGACATCATCCAGGCCGGCATGATCGGCCTGCTGGATGCTATCAACCGTTACGAAGAAGCGCAGGGCGCGCAATTTGAAACCTACGCGGTGCAGCGCATCCGCGGCGCGATGTTGGACGAATTGCGGCAGGGCGATTTTTTGCCGCGCAGCCTGCGCAAAAATCTGCGCACCATCGAAAAGACCATCAGCAAGCTGGAGCAGCGTTTGGGCCGCGCCCCCGTCGAACAGGAATTGGCCAAAGAACTGAATCTGCCGCTGGCGGAGTATCAGCTCATGTTGCAGGAGGCGCGCGGCTATCAGGTGGTGCATTACGACGATTTCAAGGATGCGGAGGACGACCATTTCCTGGAGCGCCACACGGTCGACAACCAGCCGGGGATGCTCGAAAAAATGCTCGACGACGAAATGCGCCAAACGCTGGTGGCCGCGATTGACGAGCTGCCGGAACGCGAAAAAATGGTCATGGGCCTCTATTACGAACAGGAACTGAATTTGCGCGAAATCGGCGAAGTGATGGGGGTGAGCGAATCGCGCATCTGCCAGTTACACAGCCAAGCGGTGGCGAGATTGCGCAGCCGTATGCGGAGTTGATTCAAGTTAACCTAAAAACCTTATTTGAACCACCAAGCCACCAAGAACACCAAGAAGCACAAAGTGATCGTAGAATTTTTGTGCCCACTCAGTAGGGCGGATGAGCCGAAGGCGTTATCCGCCGAATGGCCGCATACCTACGGCGGAAGGCGCTACGCTTTTCCGCCCTACTTATCTTGGTGCGCCTTGGTGAACTTGGTGGCTTGGTGGTTAAACTGCTTTTTTTAGGGTTAAAAGGAGTTTGTTATGTCTTCATTAAATAGTTCAAAAACGACAGCGGATGCCGCTGCGAAGGGTGTTGGCGAGCGGCGCGTTCACCACCACCTGCGCGAGATTTTTGACGACGCATGCAGAATCACCGCGCCCTTTTTTGACCCGCAACAGAGCTGGGGAAACCAGTCGCAGACGCGCTATGCCCGCCAGGCGTTATGCGATGCCTACCCGAACTTGACCCAGCAAGATATCGCCATATTGTTTGCGGCGGTGGCGCGGGTGCAGGGCATTCAAAATGCGGAACGCGCTGCAAACGAATACCTCGGTCCCGCTTGACGGGAAATCAGCCTTTCCCCAAAACAGCAGCGCAATCAGAACCGTTGATTCAGCCATAAACAAAAAAGCCGACTTTATGCCGGCTTTTTTGTTATCTTCAACAGTTGAAATAGACAGGCTCCAATTTTATCTTTTTCGTTTTTTTGAGCTACACTCGCAACCTCAGCCGTGAACGAATTAGTCCATCGCTCATTAAGAAGAGCGTGAATTTGTAGGTCGGGCTTTAGCCCGACAGCGGCGGAATGTCTGGCTAAAGCCCGACCTACGGGGAAATTTTAAGGGGGGTCAATATGTCATTTCAAAAATTCACACGCGCGCGGATCATCGCGATTGCCGCGCTCGGCGTTATCTCGGCGGCGGCAAGCGCGGCGGATGGCAAGGCCGTTTATAACGTCAATTGCGGGATGTGTCATAACGCCATGTCGCCCAAACTGGGCGACAAGGAAGCGTGGGCGGCGCGCATCAAGCTGGGCAACGCGGCGTTGGTGTCCGCCGTCATCAAAGGAAAAGGGTCTATGCCTCCCAGAGGTGGGAAAAAGTCATTGTCCGATGCGGAGATCCAAGCCGCGGTAGGTTATTTGGTGAGCCAGAGCCAGTAGCGATTTTCCGGGATTAAAACATGGGCACCTTTAAAAATCCAAATTTCGTCGCGATACTTCGTTGCTCTCAAAAAATGTTTCCTTACATATTATGGGCGTAGCCCGGTATCCCCCGGACGAACATATGCCGCGTCAACATTTATCAGTGGCTTGCTGGCGTAGTTTGCCAGCTTAGCCGACTGTTATGCAGAGCTTTTTGTTCGCGCCTCGTCTCGCTTAGAACTTTGAATTTTTAGAGGTACCCATATGCCGCATCCGCTTGCAAGCAGTGCCACCGGTCGCACGCTCCGCAGTTTGTCGTTGCCGATACGGGTGTTGTTCAGCGCGTTTCTGTTGACCATCGGCATCGGTTATTTGACGGCGTTGGCTTATTTGTACATCTCCGATATCGGTCCCCACCGAAAAATGGGCGACGGCTTGGTCGAAGGCATCGTCATCAAATATCGCGGCACGCCGACTTCTTCGCGCCTGGAAGTGGCGTTGAAAAGCATCATGGCGGACCGCATCGATCCGGCGGGGCGCGACGAGTTGCTGGCTTGGCTGGCGGCGGGCGCGCCCGAAGCGGGGTATCCCAAAATTGCGCCGTTGCTGGAAAAAAATTGTGTTGTCTGCCACAGCCCGCAATCGGGGATGCCGGTGCCGTCGCTGGCCAGTTACCAGGATGTCAAAAAATTGACTTGGGTGGATCACGGTATCAGCGTCGGGCAACTGGCGCGCGTCTCGCACGTGCATTTGTTCGGCATCAGCATTATCTTTTTGTTGACGGGCGCGATTTTTTCGCTAGGCGAAATGCGACCGGCATTTCGCGCCGCCGTGGTGGCCGCGCCTTATGTGTCCATCTGGGTGGACATCGGTTCGTGGTGGCTGATCAAATGGGAGCCGCTGTTCGGTTATCTGGTGGTGGCGGGGGGCGCGTTGATGGGCGTGTCGTTGGCGGCGCAGATTTTTTTCAGTTTGTGGGAAATGTGGTTCATCTCCCGCGACGACGGGGCGTTGTCGCCATGAATATTTTGCCAATTTCAGGGAGTGAAATCGTGGTACGCAAATTACCGTTTATGACAGCCGCCGTTTTGCTGGCGGCGGCAATGCTGGCGAGCGGCTGTCAGCAACCGCCGCAGACGAGCTACAGCCGCGACATTCAACCTTTGCTCAAATCCCATTGCCAGGATTGCCACGTGCCGGGCAAGCCGGGTTTCGAGAGCAGCGGGCTGGATGTCTCCACCCACGCGGCGCTGATGAAGGGGGGCAAATACGGGCCGCTGGTCATGCCCGGCAACGCGCTGGCGAGCACCTTGAACGCGCTGGTGGAAGGGCGCGCCCACCCTTCGTTGCGCATGCCCCACGGGCGCGGCAAGTTGAACGATGAAGACATCAAGAAGCTCAAGGATTGGGTCGACCAAGGCGCCAAGAATAATTGAACAGATCTGGATACGTTTACTTACCAGCCAGGAATTAAGGTGACACTTCTGGCGATGCGGAAATGTAGGGGCGGGTTCTAACCCGCCCTGCTTGCGTAACCGGATGTGAGGGCGGGTTTAGAACCCGCCCCTACGGCTGTAACCTTAATTTCTGACTATTTTGTAAGCGAGATTGACATGACCGAAAAACACGATGCGGGCAACGCCAAACGTCGCAACTTTTTGATTAAAGCCACCACGGTCGTGGGTGGGGCGGGTGCTGGCATGGTTTGTCTGCCGTTCATCGCCAGCATGAACCCCAGCTCGGACGTGCTCGCCAAGGGGATCACCGAAGTCGATTTGTCGGGGATCCATCCGGGCGATACGCGCGTGGTGGCCTGGCAGGGAAAGCCCGTGTTTGTGACGCGCCGCACCCCGGAGCAGATTCAGGCCGCCACGCAATCCGATGGCGTGACGCAACCGGAAGCCGATAGCGCGCGCGTGCAGAAAGCGGAATGGCTGGTGGTGATCGGTGTCTGCACCCACATGGGGTGCGTGCCGAGCAGGGACGGGGCGGGCTGGAAATGCCCCTGTCACGGCAGCCTGTTCGACGAAAGCGGCCGCGTGGCGCGCGGGCCGGCACCGTCGAATCTGGAGGTGCCGCCCTACCGGTTTACCGCGGACAATGTGATTATCATCGGCGAAGCGCAACTGCCGACGTGATTTTTTCGTCATAGCACGCTTAATCGTTCGTCATTCCCGCGCAGGCGGGAATCCAGCATTTTGAAATGAATGTTAAATCAACAAGTTCTGGATTCCCGCCTGCGCGGGAATGACGGGAAATTGAGTTTTTAGAGATGCCGCAATTTATTCAAGTTTGGCGTAACATCAGGAGCAACGGATGAAAAACAAGGTCATCGCGTGGATCGATAAACGTTTCCCGCTCACGCAGTTTGTCAAACACGAGCTGACGGATTATCCGACCCCGCGCAACTTGAGCTATTGGTGGAATTTCGGTTTTCTGGCGGGGTTCGTGCTGGTGCTGCAAGTGCTTACCGGCATTTTTCTGGCGATGCACTACAAGGCCGACGTGGTGCAGGCCTTCGATTCCATCCAGCATATCATGCGCAGCGTCAACTACGGCTGGCTGATACGCTATATGCATTCCACCGGCGCGTCGGCCTTCTTTTTGATGATCTACATCCACATGGCGCGCACGCTGTATTACGGCTCGTTCCGCGCGCCGCGCGAGCTGCTGTGGTGGACCGGGCAAGGCTTGCTGCTGCTGTTGATGGCGACCGCGTTCATGGGCTACCTGCTGCCGTGGGGGCAAATGTCCTATTGGGGCGCGACGGTGATTACCAATTTGTTCCGCGCCACGCCGTTTGTCGGCGAACAGGTGGTGATCTGGCTGCGCGGCGATTACAGCGTCAGCGATGCCACCTTGACGCGCTTTTTCGCGCTGCATTATTTGTTCCCGTTTTTGATCGTCGGCGCGGTGGTGGTGCATCTGGTGGCGCTGCATTCGGTCAAAAGCAGCAATCCCAGCGGCATCAATCTGGCGGACAAAGACAACATCCCTTTCCACCCGTATTTCACCGCCAAGGATTTTTTCGGCCTGGGGATTTTTCTGATCGTTTACAGCATTTTTGTGTTCTTTTTGCCGGACCGCCTGATTGAACCGGCCAACAATATTCCCGCGAACCCGCTGCAGACCCCGGCGCACATCGTCCCGGAATGGTATTTCCTGCCGTTTTACGCGATTCTGCGCTCGGTGCCGAGCCTGGTCGGCGGGGTGGTGGCGATGGGCCTCTCCGTCATGATCTTCGCCTTTATGCCTTATCTGGATCGCTCGCGCATCCCCGGCGGCGCGCGCTATCGCCCGCTTTACAGGATTTTGTTCTACGTGTTTTCGATCGACATGCTGGTGCTGGGCTATGTCGGCTACATTCCCGCCACCGACGCGAGCATCATCGTCGGGCAGATCGGCACTTTCGTTTATTTCACGCTGTTTTTTATTCTCCCATTCAAGTCGCGGGCGGAGGAGGCGTGGTTGATCCGGCGCGGCCTGCCGCCCGCCGTGGTGGCGTTGATGGCGAGCGAAGCGGAAGAAAAAAGCAAGGGGCAACCGCATCGCCGCAAGGGAGAAGCATCATGAAAGCGCTGGTGATGTTATGGGTGCTTTGCTGCGTCGCGCCGCTGTCGTGGGCGAGCGAACGGGGCAAGCTGGAAAAGATAGAAATCGACACCAGCTTCGCCGCCCGGGCGCGCGGTGTCGATCAGGTGATGACCGTGTGCCGCGGTTGCCACAGCATGAAATACATCAAATATCGGGACTTGGCCAACCTCGGCATCGCCGCCGACAAAATCACCGAATGGCGCGCCGGGCAGCCGCTCAGCGCACACATCACCAGCCAGATGCCCGGCGAGGTCGCGGCCGCGGCGTTCGGCAACGTGCCGCCCGACCTGAGCCTGATCGTCCAGGCGCGCGCCGACGGCATCCCTTACGTGTATTCGTTCTTGCTGGGTTTTTATATCACGCCTGCGGGCTTGCCCGACAACCACGTGTTCCCGGAAACCAAAATGCCCGATGTCATGGGCGTGAGCGGCGCGAGCGCGGCGCAACGCGCGGAAATCGGGGGCAGGGCGCGGGACATCGTGTCTTTTCTCAACTGGGCCGCCGACCCGCACGAGGAAGAGCGGCACAGGCTGGGCTATTACGTCATCGCCTATTTGATCCTGCTGACCGTGCTGCTTTATCTGGTGAAGAGGCAGATTTGGGCGCGGTTGAAATAAATTGGAGAAAATTCGCGCGGTTGAGGTTTGCGAAAAATTAGTGGGCCGGTTCATGGAAACTTAAAAAATTAGGCCGCACTAAAATGAAGCAAGCGATTGAAACTGTTGCAATATTGCAATTCAATAAATTGGCAGGCAAGCATTTGATGCAATGTTTTGCGTCAAATAGGATGGCTACTTAACGTTAAGCTCAGATAGCCACGCACCACGAGCGGTGATCGTCCCAAAGAACGCACCCCCGCTATTTTTGTAGCGAGGTGGAACGGAAAATGCCTTATTTACAACAAGTTAAAAAAATGCTATGAAGCGAAACGTAGTGCACGTTGCCGCATAACTGAAAGCGTTGATGCGGACACCGTGAGCTACGTTTCGCGTAAAGGGCACTTTTTTTCGGCGGAAAATTTTCCGGCGGAGCGCCTGGCTGGGCGCGGCAAAACGGAGAGGATAGATTGGCTAAAAGCGGCGAGTCTGAGCGTGACCATCTGCGCCTAACGCCTCGTTGGAGCGTACACTCGCCGCTGCGCGGCTCTGACGCTCAACTCGATCCACGTTAGACGGCAAAACCATGGCATACGATCCAATTTCAGAAGTAATCGACGAAGAATTGAATATCGATGAAACAGTCATCGAAAATCTCACTGTCTTTCGCAAGCAACCAAAACTTGTTAATCTTCCTGGAGTCGACCCAACTCTCGAACGTGAACGTATGTCAAATGTGTTAAACGAACTGATCGACTCGCTACTTCTTGGAATTAAAAACAACCCAACAAAACTTTGGGCTCTGACAACTTTTCAAAGTTATTTTGTAAGCATTGAACATGAAGACACTGAAGTTCGCGAGCACTTCGGAATGGAGGTGGAGGAAATCATGGATATATTGGGTATCGAAAGTTCAGATGGCCTCCTCAGTTTTTACCTTGGTGGCTTATAGTGCAGCCGTCTAACCCGGCGTTCAAGAGGGACGCCGCAAAAGCGCGGCGCCCCTTAACTTTACGTTAGGCATCGGAACCAGCATGCACACGACTCGTCGCCCCCAATGACCACCGAAGCGGCTCACAAGGGTTACCCGCTAGCGTTCTTCGTTCTCGTGTTCGCCTTGAGCAGCCCATTCTGGATAATCAGTTCTGGATTGGGGCCAAGTACGCTTCCGGACAACATTCCAGTAACTGACATCGGGGCGACACTGACCCCTCTGATCGCTGCTTGCGTACTCGTCACGGTGGAGAGAGGATGGCTCGGCCTGAAGCAGTTCCTCGCTCGCCTCGCCGACTATGGGCGAATCAAAGATCGAAGATGGCTAGTCGTTGCTGGATTCTTGTTACCGTCACTATATGTATTGACCTACGGCGCAATGAAGCTTGCTGGTTTACCAGTTGAGCGAAACTTAAACCTTTCAGTAGCAGTTCTTGGCGCCTTTGCTATGTTTACCATTGCCGCAGCAGTTGAAGAACTCGGCTATTCAGCTTACGCCACCGACGCGCTGCAAAGACGATTCTCAGCCCTAACCACAGCCCTGATCGTCGGCGTACCGTGGGCCCTCTGGCACCTTCCCTCCATGATCAAGATGGAGCAGTCAACACAGCTGATAGCGTGGGGACTTATTGCAACGGTGGCCTTCCGGGTCATAACGGTGTGGCTCTATAACAACTCGAACTACTCCCTATTCGCAGTGGTCGTCGCTCACGCAATCGGTACCACCGCCCGAACTGCCTATCCCGGCGGGCGTGAAGGCTACGAACTTGCCGACGGCGCAATCAGTTACTCAGTCGTCATCTGCACAGCAATTGCAGTCACAGCGCTCTGGGGCTGGCGCACACTGAGCAGCTTCCGCGGCTCCCAACCATCTCGCGCCGATGCCTAACCCCTCGCTCAAGCGGAGCGCCAACGGCAGGCCACCAGGCCCGGTCTGGCGGTACACGGTACATTTTCGCCAGCCCGGGCCTGGCGTCCTGCCGTCGTCGCCCGCTTAGCTCGAACGTTAGCTCTCTCAGGAGTCCGCTTTGCTGCCCTCGAATCTTCATTTATACGTTGATGCTCAGTTTGCAAGCCCATATGCAATGTCGGTCTTCGTCGCTTTGCATGAAAAGATACTGTCCTTCAAGATCGCAACCGTAGATCTCGCAGCCAATGCCAACCATGAGGCCAACTTCGCTGCCATGTCACTTACCCAGCGCGTACCGACTTTAGTTCACGACGGCTTCGCCCTTTCCGAGTCATCAGCAATCGCTGAGTACCTCCACGAGGTCTTTCCTGGCACACCGTTGTACCCGGCTGAGCCACATAGTCGTGCCAGAGCCCGTCAGGTTCAGGCATGGCTACGCAGCGATCTCATGCCTATCAGGCAAGAACGCTCCACCGAGGTTGTGTTTTACAGGCCAACACAGTCACCACTTTCCAGCGAGGCACGTGCTGCTGCGGGAAAGTTATTCTCTGCCGCAGAATCTCTGCTGCCTGATAATTCGGAGAACCTATTCGGCCAGTGGTGTATCGCCGACGTGGACCTCGCACTTATGCTAAATCGTCTTATTCTGAACGGTGATCCCGTGCCCGAAAGGTTGGCTACCTATGCAAGACATCAGTGGCAACGAGCTTCCGTCCAGCTATGGGTGAATCAACAGCGCCCGGCGCTATGAAGAGAGCTAACCCATCCATGAACCCGGACGCAAGCGATAAAGCCGCTTGCGCCGGTTATGTCAGACGTTAGGGCTTTCCTTCATGACGCATCAACAAAAAGCCCTCGTCCGGTATTGGCTCATCGGGCTAGCTGTATTGGTCACTCCTTTTTGGCTAAGTGGCCATGAACATTTCCGGCTATTTTTGTTGCTTGCGCTAGTCGTTGTCGCAGTCATAGATAAAACTATGCGGTTGCCCAGACCGGAAGGAGCACCGATGCCCTTACAGGTTATTGAGAACAGTCGTGCTTGGAAGGCATTTTTTATCTTGTATGCCATAGCTGCCGTATTTATGGCAGTACTGTCAGTTGTAAATCACGATCTAGGCACCTGGTTTAGTCAGAATTCTTGGCTTGTTATTCCTTTGGTTCTTGCGCCCATACTTGGGCCTGTAGTTCAGAGTGAGGTTGCCATTTATAAGGCGTGTGATGAGAAAGCGCCCTAACACGAACGCTGGGGTCACGAACGCTGGGGTCAGGTCTTTCATTATCACATCATCAATATCACCCGATAATCGTTGACGTTGGTGCGCGTCGGGCCGGTGGTGACCAAGTTGCCGAGCTGCTCAAAAAAAGTGTAGGCATCGTGGTTGGCGAGCATTGCCGCCGGATTTAAGCCCAGCTTGGCGGCATGTTGCAAGGTGTCGGGCGCTAGGATGGCACCCGCATTATTTTCGCTGCCGTCGATGCCGTCTGTATCACACGCGAGCGAGTGAATGTTGCTCGCGCCATTTAATTCCAGCGTCAACGCCAGCAAAAATTCCGCATTGCGCCCGCCTTTGCCTCGGGTGTCGCCCTTGATTGTTACCGTCGTCTCTCCGCCGGAAATCAACGCCACCGGCGCTTGCCAGGGGTGCGCGTATTGGCGGATTTCTTGCGCCAAGGCCGCATACACTTTTGCCACTTCGCGCGCCTCGCCGGTGACGCTGTCGCCAAGGATCACCGCGGGTATCCCCCGCGCCCGAAAAAATTCTCCGGCGGCGACCAGCGAGTTGTGCGCGGTGGCGATCACGCGGTTTTCCACGTTCTTAAAAATCGCATCGCCGGGTTTGGGCGTTTCCGCGCGTTGCCCGGTTTTCCCCGCCAGCAGCGTTTGCATCACCGCCGACGGCGCGTTGATCTGATAGCGCGCGACAATGTGCAGCGCGTCGGCGAACGTCGTCGGGTCGGGCGCGCACGGGCCGGAGGCGATATGCGTGGGGTCGTCTCCGGTGACATCGGAAACCACCAGCGCCAAAATCGGCGCGCGACAGACAGCCGCCAGCCGACCGCCCTGGATCAGCGACAGGTGTTTGCGCACGGTGTTGATTTCCTGAATCGTCGCGCCGCAGTGCAACAAATCTTTGGTGACGCTTTTCAAGTCGCGCATGGAAACGCCGTCTACCGGCAGCGACAGCAAACTCGATCCGCCGCCGCTCACCAGACACAGCAGCAAATCATCCGCGCCGAGCTTCTGGACTTCGGCGAAAATTTTTTGTGCGGCGTGTTCGCCCGCCTCGTCGGGGACCGGATGTCCCGCCTCGATCACTTCGATGCGCCGCTTGTTTTTCGCGGTATTTTTTTCAGTTTCCAGCCCGTGCCCGTAGCGCGTGATCACCCAACCTTCGAGCGGCGCGTGTTGCGGCCAGTGCCGCTCGACCGCCTGCGCCATCGCTGCCGCCGCCTTGCCCGCGCCCACCACCAGCGTTTTGCCTTTGGGCGGCTTGGGCAAATGCGGCGGGACAATGCGTAAAGGGTCAGCGGCGGCCACGGCCGCGTGGAAACTTTTCAGCAAAAGATCGTGAGGGTTCATAGAAAGCTACTCATAGGAATTAAGGTGTGTGGCAAATTATAGCGGTGAATCTGTGTGCGTTACGAACTCAACATCGCCTTCAATTTCGCCAGCTTGTCGTTGCCTTGTTCGCGGGTGACGGTGGAGACCGCCGCCGCGTGTTCGCCCGCATACACCAGCTCCGCTTTTGGCAATTCTTCGATGAAGCGGCTGGGGTCGCACGCGGCCCAATCTTTGCCGCGTTTGCGGCGGGTGCAGTAGCTGATCTGCAAGCTGCGCTCGGCGCGGGTGATGCCGACATACATGAGGCGGCGTTCTTCTTCGATGCCGGCTTCATCGCTGTCGCGGAAGGGCAGAATTTCTTCCTCCGCGCACACGATGAACACGTGCGGGAACTCCAAGCCCTTGGCGGCGTGCAGCGTGGATAGCGACACCGCATCGGTATCCGTATCTTTGCCTTCGAGCATGTTGATGAGGGCGATGGTCTGCACCAGTTCGATTAGCGTTTTTTCATCCAACTCGGCTTTGCGTTTGAGCCAGCCGACAAAATCTTGCACGTTGCTCCATTTGTCTTCCGCTTGTCGCGGTTCGAGCGTGTCGAAAAGCCAGGCTTCGTAGTCGATGGCGCGCAACAGCTCATCGAGCAATTCGCCGCAAGGGTCTTTGTCGGCGCGGTCTTGTAGGCGGTTGATGAAGTTGCAGAAGAGCAGCAACTCTTCGTGCTGGCGCGGCGGTAGCTCGTGCGCCATGCGCGTTTCAAATGCCGCTTCAAATAGGCTGACGTGACGTTCGCCCGCGTAACTGCCGAGCTTTTCCAGGGTGACGTTGCCAATGCCGCGTTTGGGCGTGGTGATGGCGCGGATGAAGGCGGGGTCGTCGTCGGGGTTGGCGATAAGGCGCAGGTAGGCGGTGATGTCTTTGATCTCGCCGCGCTCGAAAAACGAAGTGCCGCCGCTGACGGTGTAAGGCACTTGCTGGCTGCGGAGCTGCTCTTCGAACGCCCGCGACAAATGGTTGCTGCGGTAGAGGATGGCGTAGTCGGAAAATTTGGTGCGCAGCTCAAATTTGTGCGCCAGCATTTTCATCACCACGCTTTCGGCTTCGTGCGCGTCGTCGCGCGCCGCGTAAATGCGGATCGCGTCGCCCACGCCGTGCTCGCTCCACAATTTTTTCTCGAAGGCTTTGGTGTTGTGGTTGATGAGATGGTTCGCCACCTTGAGAATGCGCCGCGACGAGCGGTAGTTCTGCTCCAGCTTGATCACGCGCAACTGCTCATGATCGGCGCGCAGCCGGTGCAAGTTCTCGACGCTCGCGCCGCGCCAGGCGTAGATCGCCTGGTCGTCATCGCCGACCACGGTGAAGCCCGCCGATCGTAAGCCCGGCAGATTCGCCAGCAGTTTAATCAGTTGATACTGGCAAGCGTTGGTGTCCTGATACTCGTCCACCAGCAAATAGCGCAGCCGCAACTGCCAGCGCATCAGCGCGTCGGGGTGCTGCTGGAACAGCGTCACCGGCAAGTGGATGAGGTCGTCAAAATCCACCGCCTGGTAGGCGCGCAGCGTTTCCTGGTAACGCGCGTAGATCCGCGCCAAGAGTTTGGCCGCTTTGTCTTCAGCCGCGAGCGCCACCTGTTCCGGCAACATGAACGCGGATTTCCATTTTGAAATCTGCGTCTGCACATCTCGGATTTCCTGCTTGTCACCCGACGCGACCAGCTCGCTGCAAATTTTCCATGTGTCGCTGCTGTCGAAAATCGAGAACTGCGGTTTATAGCCGAGCAGATTTGCTTCGGCGCGAAGAATCCGCATCCCCAGCGAATGGAACGTGCTCACCAGCAAATCTTTTGTATTGGAATTTTTCAGCAAGCCACCGACGCGCGCGCGCATTTCGTTGGCGGCCTTGTTGGTAAACGTGATCGCCGCGATATTGCGCGGCGCGTAGCCGCATTCCCGGATCAAATGCGCAATTTTATGCGTGATCACCCGCGTTTTGCCGCTGCCCGCGCCCGCCAACACCAGCAGCGGGCCGTCGAGATAAGTCACGGCCTCGCGCTGCGCCGGGTTTAGTTTGCTTAACATGTGGGGGAGAAATAAAGTGCGGCGATGAAGTGAAGCCAAGTGAAGCTAAGGGCCGCCATGATAACAAAGCGCGGCGGGGGTATGCCTAATTCCATTTCTACTTCAATCAGCCAACAATTATGTCCCCTCTCCCCGCTTGCGGGGAGAGGGTTAGGGAGAGGGGTCTGTCAGTCAACACCTTGCTTATGTTGAAAAATAAACTCGCCCCCACCCTCTCCCCAGCCCTCTCCCGCCCTGCGGGAGAGGGGGTAATATTGCGCGATTGAAGTAGAAACGGAATAAGAATGGAGATGAGGGTACATCTATTAATTCGTCATTCCCGCGCAGGCGGGAATCCAGAACTTGCCGAGTTAGCAAGTGGCTCAAAATGCTGGATTCCCGCCTGCGCGGGAATGACGGGGATTTGAATTTTTAGAGGTGCTCTTATAGATGTGCCCGATAGACTGTTAAACCGGCCGCGCGTGCAAATCATGTGCATCCGCGCCGGTAATTTCGACTTGCACGAACTCGCCGACTTTACAGTTTTCGGCGTTGGAAATATGCACCACGCCGTCGATTTCGGGCGCGTCGGCAGCGCTTCTTGCTATCGCCTTATTTTTGGCGACGGAATCTACCAGCACGTTGAGCCGCTGGCCGATTTTTTGTTTGAGCAGGTTCGCGCTTATTTTGGCTTGGGTCGCCATGAAGCGCGCGCGGCGCTGTTCTTTGATGGCTTCAGGGACGTGATTTTCTAAGGCGTTGGCTTTCGCGCCTTCTACCGGCGAATAGGCAAAACAGCCGACGCGGTCGAGTTGCGCTTCTTCCAAAAATTCCAGCAGTTGCTCGAATTCGCTGTCGGTCTCGCCGGGGAAGCCTGCGATGAAGGTGCTGCGTATCGTGATTTGCGGGCATATTTCGCGCCATTGTTTGATGCGCGCGAGGTTGTTTTCCGCGCTGGCGGGGCGTTTCATCGCTTTCAAAATGCGCGGGCTGGCGTGTTGGAAAGGCACGTCGAGATAGGGCAGGATTTTTCCGGCGGCCATCAGCGGGATCACTTCGTCGACGTGCGGGTAAGGGTAAACATAGTGCAGCCGCACCCAGGCGTTGTGCTGCTGCGCCATCTCGCCCAGCGCGACGCAGAGCTCGGTCATGCGCGTTTTGACCGGGCGGCCTTGCCAGAAGCCGCTGCGGTATTTCACGTCCACGCCGTAGGCACTGGTGTCTTGCGAAATCACCAGCAACTCTTTCACGCCGGCGTTGAATAAATTTTCAGCCTCTTGCAACACTTCATGCACCGGGCGACTCACCAGATCGCCGCGCATCTGGGGGATGATGCAGAAAGTGCAGCGGTGGTTGCAGCCTTCGGAAATTTTTAAGTAGGCGTAGTGTTTGGGGGTGAGTTTGATGCCTTGCGGGGGGATTAGGCTGGTGTAAGGGTCGTGCGGCTGCGGCAGATGAAAATGCACGGCCTGCATCACTTCCGGCATGGCGTGGGGGCCGGTGACGGCGAGCACTTTGGGGTAGGCTTTCCTGATCACATCGCCATCTTGTTTCGCGCCGAGGCAGCCGGTGACAATAACTTTGCCGTTCTCGGCGAGCGCTTCGCCGATGGCATCGAGCGATTCTTCCACCGCGCTGTCGATAAAGCCGCAGGTGTTGACGACGACGAGATCGGCATCTTCGTAAGAGGGTGAAATCGAATACCCTTCCGCTCGCAATTGCGTGAGAATTTGCTCAGAATCGACGAGGGCTTTGGGGCAACCGAGGGAGACGAAACCGACTTTGGGGGGGGTGTGATTGGGGCTGGGCATGGGAATAAAAAACAAAGAATTAGCCACGGATTAACACGGATTAACACGGATAAGATCAACACCCACACCGCCTAGTGCAGTCATGTTTTTGAATTTATCCGTGTCAATCCGTGTCAATCCGTGGCGAAAGGTTTTTTCAGGCGCGGTCGCTGCGTAACTGGATGACATTATCAACATGCAGTGGCGGCGGCAGAATGACGGCGGGGTGCTGCGCCTGCGGCATGTCGAGGCAGTAGCCCTGCACCAGGTCGATGCCGAAGCCTTTGAGCATTTCCAGCGTGGCCTCGTCTTCGACAAATTCCGCCACGG
>Ga0209824_10000900_pt1 | contig 17787 bp, 19 predicted proteins | sample VDWuncwatermetaG_FD_184124 | JGI IMG/M metagenome (GOLD analysis project Ga0209824, IMG submission 184124) | Wastewater microbial communities from Netherlands to study Microbial Dark Matter (Phase II) - VDW unchlorinated drinking water (SPAdes)... ... | reverse complement strand
CCCCCGCGCGACGGGAATATTTTCCTCATGGCGTCATTGTAACGGCGTAGGAGGAGTCGCGCGGGGGCCTTTGGGGCTCGGGGACCCGGGGAAAGGCCCTACTAAGGAATGGGCCCCATGGACCCGGAAGTTATTCACGGTTTGCTGACGTCAGCGAAGTGTCAATAGGTCCGAAAAAAGCGCCGGGCCGGGCCCTTTCGAGCCCGGCCCGGCCGGTCCGGCGAACGCGGGGCTACTTCTGCGCGGTCTCGACCGCCGCGGGCACGATCGCGGAGGGGTAGATGTCGTCGTAGGTGCGCGCGGCCGTCAGCTTGATGCCGTCGCGGACCTCCTTGGGGATGTCCTCGATGTCCTTGAGGTTGGCGTAGGGGAAGATCACTTCTTTATAACCCATGCGGTGCGCGGCCATGACCTTCTGCTTGAGGCCGCCGATCGGGAGGATGTCGCCGCGCATCGTGATCTCGCCGGTCATCGCCAGGCCCGGCGCCACGGAGCGCCCCGTCAGCGCGCTGATGATCGCGGTGACCATCAGGCCGCCCGCGGAGGGCCCGTCCACCTTGCCCGCCGGGGTGATGTTGATGTCGAGGTCGATCTTGGTGAAGTCGAACTTCTCAAGCCCGTACTTGGCCGCGTTCTGCTTCACGTATTTGTAGGCGTTCTTGGCCGAGTCCTCGATGTCGTCGCCGAACTGCTTGCGCAGCTTGAGCTGGCCCGAGCCGGGCTCCTGGGAGACCTCGACGTTCAAGGTGCTGCCGCCGTAGGTGTTCACGGCCAAGCCCGTGGCCACGCCGACGCCGTTCTGGGCGGTCTGGCGCGGGCTGAAGCGCTCGACGCCGAGGTACTTCTCGATCATGGACTCATCCACGGTGCCGGGGACCTTCTCGCCGCGGGTCTCCGTCCACGCCGAGATCTTCCGCAGCACGGCCTCGATCTTCTCGCGCAGGCTGCGCACGCCGGCCTCCATCGTGTAGCCCTCGATCACGCGGCGAATCGCGTCCTTGGTGAACGCGGCTTCCTCGGCCTGCAGGCCCGTGGTCTTGAGCTTCTGCGGGATCACGTGGCGCTCGGCGATCTGGATCTTCTCGAGCGTGGTGTAGCCGTCGAACTCGATGATCTCCATGCGGTCGCGCAGCGGCTCCGGGATGTTGGAGAGCTCGTTGGAGGTGACGACGAACAGCACCTCGGACAGATCGTAAGGAACGTCCAGGTAGCGGTCGCGGTAGGTGTTGTTCTGCGCCGGGTCCAGGATCTCGAGCAAAGCGGCCGTCGGGTCGCCGTGGTTGCCGTTGCGGCCGATCTTGTCCGCCTCGTCCATGAGCATGACGGGGTTGACGGTGCCGGCGACCTTCATCTGGCGCATGATCTCGCCGGGCATCGAGCCGAGATAGGTGCGGCCGTGGCCGCGCAGGACGGACTCGTCGTGCACGCCGCCGAGCGAGAGGCGCACGAACCTGCGGCCGAGCGCCTCGGCGATGGCCGCGGCGATGGAGGTCTTGCCCACGCCGGGGGGCCCCGTGAAGGCGATGATCGCACCCTTCTTCGAGCCGGTTTTCTTTCTCAGAGCGAGGAACTCGAGCACGCGCTCCTTCACCTTCTCCAGGCCGAAATGGTCCTTATCGAGGATCTGGCGCGCCTGCGGAATGTTGAGGTTGTCCTCGGTGCGCTGGCCCCACGGCATCTCGAGCAGCCACTCGAGGTAGGTGCGCAGCTTCTGCGCCTCGGAGTCCTTCGGGTTCATCTGGGAGAGCTTGTTGAACTCGGCGACGGCGGTCTCCTGCACGCCCTCGGGCATGCCGATCGCCTTCATCTTCGCCTTGAGCGACTCGATCGTCTTGAGCGCGTCGGCCACGGGCGCGCCGTTGCCGTCCTTGCCGTCCTTGCCGTCCTTGCCGTCGCCGGCGGCGGCCTTGGGCTTGGCCGTCTTCTCCTTGAAGTGAGCGTTCATCTCCATGATGACCGCCTGCATACGGGCCTCGGTGGACGGCTCCTGCAGCAGGGCGACCTTGGTCTCGTCGGAGAAGGGGAAGTTCTGCGCGAGCAGGTTGGTCAGGCGCTCGGGGCTCTCCTCCATCATGGCGTGGCCGACGAGGTCGGCGTCGATGCCGGCGAGCGGCGCCAGCTGCGAGAGCGTGTGCTGCGCGAGCGAGGCGAGCGCGGCGAGTTTCGCGGCGTCCGTCGGGACCGCCTTGAAGTAGGAGACGGCCGCGACCGACACGCCGTCGGATTCCTTGTAGCCGGTGATCGTCACGGGGCGCAGGACGGTCATGAGCACGGACAGATTGCTGGGGTCGCCCATCTCCGGCTGGGACAGCTTCACGAGCACGCCCGTCGGGCTGTGGCCCGCGGAGTCGCTTCCGACGGTCGTGGCGATCATGTAGCCGCCGTTCTTCATCGCCATCGTCAGCATCTCGACGTTTTCCTCGCCGCGAAGCGCCAGGCGCACGGTGTTGACGCCGGGGAAGAAGACCTTGGTGAGCGCGATGACCGGCGCCTCGGCCGGGGCCGGGACCGGGACCAGCGCGCGGCTCTTCGGGGATCCGTCGTCGCGGCCATCGCCGCCCGCGCCGCGGCTGCGGCTGCCGTCGAAAGAGCCCGAGCCGTTGTTCGAGGAGCCCTTGCCGTCGCCCGACATCTTGGACGCGGCGGCTTGCAGGCCGGCGATCGCGCTCGGCGAGGCGTCCTTCGAAGCCTTCGCCGCGGGGACCGCGACGCCGTTGGCGTGGGGGATGACGGACTTCGCGGCGGCGGCGACGGGCGACGCGGCGTTCAGCGCGGCGGGCGCCAGCGCGGAAGGAGCCGGAGCGACGGACGCGGCGGAGAGCGAGAGGTTGACCGGCGACAGCGCGGGCGCGAGGCCCGGCGTTCGCGCGCCGCCGATGGAAGAACCGGCGGCCCCGATGCCGCTCACGGGCGCGACGCCGCTCCGGCCGATCACCTGCGCGAAGGCCTCCTGGCCGCCGGGCATCGTGACGAGGAACGCGGCGAGCAGCGCGCGAGACAGGAGGGTCGAGGGGCGGCGGTTCATGTTCTTCATAGTAGGGAGAATAACAGCGCCGGGCGCGGAGCGGGGGGGCCGATGGGGCCCAGAGCGGAGGGAAAAGGCCCTAGCCCGGATTGGGCCCTACGGTCGTGCGTCCGACGGAGCGTCCGTGCTAAAATTCCATCAATGATGATCAACCTCCGCTCGCTCCTGCTGTCGCTGTTGGCCGTGGCCGCGCTCACCGTGAGTTCGCGGACCGAAACGGAGACGGAGAAAAAGCTGCGCGACCTGTCCCGCGCCGGGGGCGCGCCGGCGGGCCGCGCGATCGACGGGCGCTCCTCGCGTTCCGGCGAGGCCGAGCCGGTCGCCGCGAACGCCGGGGCCGCGGACGAACCCGCCGTCGCCCTGCCGCGCGGCGTCGTCGTCGCCCAGGCGAATCCGGGCGTTCCCGTCGCCGAGCAGGACGCCGTGGCGACGCTCGTGCGCATGGCGAAGGAGCAGGTACGCGCCCAGCACGCCGCCGACGGCCTCGCCCGCCGGGACGCGCACGCCAAGCATCACGGCTGCGTCGAGGCTTCGTTCGCGGTCCTCAATGAGGATCTGCTTCCCGAGAACCTGCGCCGCGGCGTCTTCCAGCCCGGCGCCCGCTACCCGGCCGTGATCCGCTTCTCCAACGGGGCGGGCTCGCCGCGTCCCGACGGCAAGGGCGACGGCCGGGGCATGGCGGTCAAGCTCCTGGGCGTGCCCGGCCCGAAGCTGCACCCTTCCGAGAGCGGCACGCAGGACTTCCTGATGATCAACCACCCCGCGTTCTTCGTCCGCAGCGCGGAAGACTACGTCGACTTCATGAAGTCGGCCTCGGGCGGGAGCTTTCCCGCGGGCTTCTTCTTCAACGGGCTGCCGTGGAACTGGCGCATGAAGGAGCTGGGCGTCGTCCTGGCCATCGCCCGGCAAAGCCCGACCGACATGCTGGGCCTGCGGTATTTCAGCATGGTCCCCTATCGCTTCGGCCCGGACCGGAACATGAAGTATTCCGCGAAGCCCTGCGCGGAGCGCAAGAAGGGCTATCCCGCCGAGTCGGAGAACTTCCTGCGCGAGAACCTGGCGACGGCGCTCGCCTCGGAGGAGGCCTGCTTCGACTTCATGGTCCAGCTCCAGGCGCCCGGCATGTCCCTCGAGGATTCCGTCGTCGAATGGAGGGAGAAGGCCTCGCCCTTCGTCCCGGTCGCCCGCATCCTCATCAAGCCGCAGAGCTTCGACGCTCCGGAGCGTATGACGGCCTGCGAGAACCTGTCCTACACGCCGTGGCACGCCGTGCCGGAGCATGAGCCGCTGGGGCCCATCAACGCCGTCCGGCTCGCGGTGTACGACGCGGTCTCGGAGCTTCGCCACGCGCTCAACGCCGCGCCGCGCGCGGAGCCCCGGCCGTTCTAAGCCCCCGTTAGGCCTTCGGGTCGAAATGTTGCGCCCTCTCGGTGGGGAGTCTCCCCGGGAGGACCTTTCCATGGAAACTCGAAGCAAGCAGACTTATTTCGCGGGGGCTTTCCTCGCGGCCGCGCTCGTGGGCGGCGCGACCTTAGCCTATCTCTACCGTACGCCGTCTCCGCGGCGCGTCGCGGCGCATACCGAGTCCTGGCCCGAGCGCACGCGCTCGGCGGTGGAACGCATGACGGATCTTTACGGGCCGCCCAGCGCGCTCGCTCCGGGCATGGCGACCTGGCGCGATCGCGGCCCCTGGAAGCGCATCACGGTCCGCGCCGACTCGCCCGCCGCGCCGATCGAGCAGACGGTCGGCTACCTGCTTCCGCGCAAATCGTTCGAGATCGTGCGCGACTTCCGGCACGGCGTGCGCGTCGACCTCGACGAAAACGAGCTGTCCGCCGCGAGCGGCGACGAGTCCGTTAACCGCCTGGCGCTGAACCTGGCCGTGGAGATCGCCGACGGCAAGCGTACGCCCGAGGACGCGAAGTCATTTTACGACAGGACGATCAAGCTCGCGGCCGCCGGCAGGTCGTCGCCGTACATGACGGACCTGCAGTTCGAGACGCACCGGCCGAAGAACGAAGATCGTCGCCGGAGGGGAATCGGGTATTAGCCGATACGGTCGGTCCAATCCACGTCCTTGAAGCGGCGGTGCGCCCAGAGGGCCTGGCCGGGCACGGCCCGCATCCACTCCTCGACCTTGTTCGCGAGCGTCTGGTTGTCGGCCTTGTCGTCGTCGGTGAGCGGGATCTCGGGCTCGATGATGATGCGCACGCGGCCGTCCGCCTCCCGCTTGGGGAGCACGGGGAGGATCGTAGCACCCGTGCGGCGCGCCAGGGGCGCCACCGCGGCCAAGGTGTGCGCCTTGACCCCGAACAGGCGCATCGGCTCGCCCATCGGCGGGGACATGTACTGGTCCATCACGAACACCACCCCTCCGTTATCGCGGAGGGCCTTCATAACGGTCGGGATCGTCCTCGGCTGGTAGGTCGCGCGCACGCCGACCGAGAGCCGCACCTTCTCCATCCAGTCGTGGAGCCATTGCGGCTTGAGCCGGCGCGTGACGATCGTGACGGGCATGTCCTTGATCGCGCCGATCGACGCGGCGAACTCCCAGTTCGCGATGTGCGACCCGAGAAACAGCACTCCCTTGCCCCGCGCCGCGGCCTTCTCCCAGTTCTCGTAGCCTTCGATGGCGACGTTCCTCTGCACGTAGGCGCGGAAGTGTCCGGCCAGCGGCGCGAACATGTGAGCGAGCTCGAGCACCATCCTTCCGTAGTGCTCGTAGTTTTCCTTCAGCAGCTCGCTCCGGCGCTCCGCCGTCAGCTCGGGAAAACAGCGCTCGAGGTTCTCGCGCGCGACCCGGGCGTGGCGCGTGTTGAACATCAGCGCGAAGCGGCCGAGGAACGCGCCGAGCGCCATCTCCCAGGAGCGCGGCAGGGCCGAGACAAACAGGCCCGCCCCGTGAAGCGGGACCCGCAGCAGCAGGCCGAGGACCGGGTTCAGTGGGCGCCACCGCGGCGCGGCAGGGTCGGCAGCACGGCGCGCGCGATCGCCGGCACGAACTCGGGCCTCAGGAGCCTCGGGTCGTACGGCGCCAGGCGCCGCTCGTTCTCCCGGATGCACAGCTCGACGAACTCGCGCGGGGAGATGTCCCCGAACTGCGCGTGCGCGTTCATCGTGAAGTTGTCCTGGCCGCCCTCGGCCTCGCCCTTGATCCTCATCGCCGTCTTCAGCCGGCTCACCGCCTGCAGCCACATCGCCAGCCCGCGCTTGAACACGTACCGCGGCCGCCCGGCGTAGGGCAGCTGCGCCTGGTTGTAGGCCACCCAGTTGACGTGAAAAATAATGTGCCTTCCTTCCTCCTGCATGATCGGCTCGAACAGCTCGACGAGCGACGGCGGGAAGAACCCCGAATCGCGCGCCAGCGCGAACAGGCCGAACGCGAAGAACGAATCGAAGCACTCGCCGTAGCCGATGCGCATGAACGTCCAGCTCGGGTCGCGGGGCGCCGAAGGGGAAAAAGCCGGCACGGGAATGCCGTACTTCTCGGTCAGGATCCTCAAAATGTCCGCGTGGCGCCGCTCCTCGTAGCCCTGCAAGGTGATCGCCTTCGATAAAACGGGGTCCTTTTCGGCCGCCCCCATCGTGAGCACGGCGAGCGCGGTCTCCGCCTCGGTGCGCACCGCCTCCTCCCAGATCGGCAGGGCGCGCAGCCGTTTGATCACGTCGTCTCCGAGCTCGGGCCAAAGCAGCGCGGCCGGGACGTAGGGATCATGGGACTCGGTGAAAAACGAGCACAGAAGCTCCTTATGCTCGGGCGAGCCGACGATGAGAGACGGGCGGGCGAGGGCGCTGGCGTTCATGGCATCTCCGACGGAGATTCTACAAAATCAGTGAATTTACGGCACGCGGAAGTTTGTGGCGAAAGCCCGTCCTAACTAGCTATGCTTCCCCCATGAAACTCCTTCTTCTCCTCCTCCTGGCAGCGTCGACCTTGTCGTCCTGCGGCCTCATCTACACCGACATCAAGGTTCCGCGCGGCTACCGCACCTCCGCGCCCTCCGAGGTCAAGTCCGCTTCCGACGACCCCATGGTGAGCGGTAAGTCCTGCAACCGCTCCGCCCTCTTCCTCGTCGCCTGGGGCGACGCCTCCTACGCCGCCGCGGTCAAAGACGCGCTCGGCGCGCGCGAGGGCATCCTCTACGACGTCCGCGCCGACATCAAGGTCGACGCCTACGTTCTCGGCATCTACACCAAGGTCTGCACCGTCGTCACCGGGCGGGTCGCCAAGCTTTGAGGATCGTTCTCGCCGCCGCGCTGCTCTTTCTGGCGCCGTTCGCCTTCGCGAGAGGGGAGGGCGACCAGGAGGACGCGGTCCCGGGCCTGGTCCCCGCCGGCGGGATCATGATCTTCTACAAATCCCAAGGCCCGCTCTCCTTCGTCACCATGACGCCCAAGGACCGCCCCGCCGGCGCCCGCGAACTCGGCACCGTCAAGGGCGTCTCCTGCCAACACGGCCTCTCCATCCCGCTCGCCGCCCAGATCCGCGCCACCAGCGTCTCCGGCGGCTACGGCGACGGCTCCTTCAAAAAAGCCGTCGAAGAGATCAAGAAAAAGACCCCCGACACGGCCGGCATCTACGACGTGCGCAGCGACCTGCGCATCTTCAGCCTCCTCGGCATCTACCGCAAGCTCTGCACCGAGGTCACCGCCCGCGCCTTCGCCGCCTCCTAAGCGTTACGCCCCCTCAATGGACCGGGCCCGCCTCCTTCCGCTATCTTGGCCCCGCCGCTCCTAAATCCAACCGAGGGAGAACCATCATGCGCACGATGCTCAAGGTCGCCATGCCCGTCGAAGCCGGAAACCGCGCCATCAAGGACGGCGTCCTGTCGTCCACGGTCCAGGCCATGATCGACAAGATCAAGCCCGAGTCCTCCTACTTCTACGCCGAGAACGGCAAGCGCACCATGCTGTTCATCTTCGACCTGAAGGAAGCCGCGCAGATTCCCGTCCTGGCCGAGCCCCTGTTCCAGTCCCTGAACGCCGAGGTCCAATTCTATCCGGCGATGAACTACGCCGACCTCAAGAGCGGCCTGCAGAAGGTCTCCGGCCGCAAGCACGGCCGCGTCCTCGCCGAAGTCTAGCCTAAGCCCTCTTCGCCGCTCGCGTGCGCCAGAAGGTGAATCCTGCCGCCGCGAGCGCGAAGCAGGCGTAGGGCATGGCATGGGCTCCGCCGATCACGCAGAGCCCGTCGGCCGGCCCCCGGCTGCACGCCCCCCAGGCGAGGGCCAGCCCCGCCGCGAAGGCCGCGGCGGCCGCGCCGAGCCAGAAGCGCGTCACGAGGTGGGGGAGGCTTTTCCTCAAAAACAAGGACGCCAGGGCGAGCGCCGTCATGACGGCAACGAACATCCCCAAGGTCGCCGGGTTCTGGAACAGGACGACGAATCCGAGCGGGATCGACGCGAGCAGGCCCACGGCCAAGAATATTATTTCCATGCGGGTTCGACCCGCCTCCATGAAAATAGTTCCATCAGCGCCCTTTGAGCCCGCGCGGCGGCGCTCATTTTACGAGCTCTCCGCAATTTTGTTCGCGCCATTGCGTAAAACCCGCTCGAACACCGCCGCGGCGGCGGCGGCGACGGCCGAGCCGAAGGTGACGAGAAGGCCCATGAAAACCCCGCCGGCACGATCGTCGCTGCTGTCCAAAACGATGAAAACTTCCCCTAACGCGACGAAGCCAATGGTGGCCAGCGCGCAATATTTTATCGTCCGCAGGGCTTTAAGGGCTGCGTGCGAGAAGGCCTCATCTTGTCCGATGTATCCCAGCAGCTTGAAGGCCTGATGGAGCGCCGCGAAAAATGGGAGGGACGCAAAATACGCGTACGCCAAAAAAGGATCCTTAAAATAGATCTCAAACGGCGTAGCGCGCGCGTTTCGGCCCTCGATGTGAGGCTCCCAGAGCAGGAAGGCAAGGGCGCCGATGCCGATGAGCACGACGACCGTCTGAAGAAATATCGTGGGGGCTTTTTTGGGCGACCGCATTTTCATTGGTTATGCCTCCGAACGCCGAGGATGAGCGGCGGCGCCTATCAAGATATTCCTCACCGAGGCGCCGGCCGCTCTATCCATTAGTTAGGCGTCCTGCTTGGAAGTGATGTCGCATAAGATTTCAATGCAGCTTTTCCCCGCGCTTCAGCATCGCTACATAGTCTGCGATCCGTTTGCTGCGAGTTTCTGATTTTTTGGCGGTGGTGATGCGGAAGAAGAAGCCAAAGCGTTGAGTTTTATTGAGGGTTGTGAAGAAGGCGTTGGCAGCGGGTTCTTGCGTTAGAGCTCTGAGGAAATCCTCCGGCATCTCAGCGGTGCTAGAGCTGTGGTAGGCGGATTCCCAGCGACCATCAGCTTTGGCGGCATTCACAGCGGCAAGCCCTGCCGGTTTCATCCGGCCTTCTTTTTCAAGTCGTGCCACATGGCCGACGTTAATCTTTGACCAGACACTGCGTTGGCCTCGCTTGGTGAACTTTTGCAGAAAAGACTTTTCATCGAAGGTCTTCCGCTGACCGTCAATCCAACCCAGACAAAGCGCCTCGTCCAGCGCTTCCGCATAGGTTACCGTGGGAATGCCGCTGGCTTTCTTGGCAATCTTTAGCCAAATGCCAGGATGGTCGGCATGATGCCGTGTGAGCCATCGGCGAAACTGAGCGGCTGTGGCAAAGGCGATGATTGGTTGTTCGGGCATAAAAGCGGCTCTCACGGTGTGCGTAGGACGCCTAACGCTGAGGATCTGCCGCCGCGGCTATATCAGTCCATCCAAACGAGGCCGCGGTCGGCAGAATCCGATGGTTAGGCGCCAAGTTTTCCAAGAAGTTGAGCATTCTTTTTCCGTCGGTAACTTGTTATTTTCCGAGCCCTTTTACTTTCGATGACGGCTTTCAGCGGTTTGGCCGGCCACTTGCGCACGATCTTCCTCTTGATTCCGTCAACATCGACATCTGCATCCGCGTTCAGATCAACCGTTCCAAGTGCTTCCGTGAGCGTTTGTTTTATCTGTCGACGGAAAGTCCGTTGCGCTGTTCTTTCTTTGAGCGGCCAACTCTTTCGGAACCCGTGCGGATACTGCGCCTGCACCGGATGGTCCTTTTGCAGGCTAAGCCGTTTCTTTTCGCTCGGAGTCTTCTTTGATCGCATAGGTGCGCCTAACGCCGCTGGTTTGCCGCCGCGGCTATATCAATCCAACCAAACGAGGCCGCGGTCGGCAACACCCAATGGTTCGGCAGAGGACAGGTGCCAACGCCGCCGTTTACCGTGCTTGGCCGTCAACGAGGCATAATCGTTCCAGTGCTCATTTCGCTCCGTCGGCATGCCGCGTTCGCGGCCTTAGTGAGTCATCAGCCGTAATCCCGCAATCGTCATTCCCAGCCCGCAGAGCGTCATGATCGCGGCGACGATGAAGAGCTTCGTCTCGGCCATGCCTCCCGCGCCCCTGGGGTTTCTCGCATGGAAACGTCTCAGCACCCAAAGGCTTGAGACGGCAAGCGTTGTTCCGCTCGCCAAGAGTCCAAATCGCCGGGCGTCCAGTATAGTGTCGAACGCGAGAAAGACGATGGGCGACCCGATCAGCGCCGCCGTGTAAATCAACGCGACTCGCATCACCGGAGCGGCCTCGGTGGAGCTGTTAAGGGCAGGCCAGGAATCTCGTGGATGGAAGAATCGACGCTCCGTCCGGGGGCTCGTAGTTGCCCGCGCCGGAGTAGGCCTCGACCCAGTTGAAGGTGCGATGCAGGCACCATTTCGAGCCCGGCAAGCTAAAGGCGAGTTGTCCGCTGCGATAGCGGTTTAACGGGATGCCGAGGCCGTTTTTCTCGATAGTCCAGCCAGCCGCGTCCATGTGAGAGGCGACGACCTTGGCCTCGGGGTAGATGCGCTTCACGGCTTTAGCCGCGGAGCTTTCTATCGTGGAGTCATGTCCTTTGGCTGAGGGGAACTTGCCCTGGGGCGCGGTCGCGTCGACCTTGGCTTGGAGCTCTTTAAGCCACCCTTCAACCACGCTGTTGTCCGCGGCGACTGGTTCGGTGCCCATAGCAGCGTTGTCGGCGTCCCTCGCCTTTTGAAGTTTGTCGAAATATTTATTGGGATCGAGAAGCATAGACGCGACCCAGGTATCCATGCCGGGGTTTTCTACCGATAGATCTTTCAAGGTCATGGGTAGAACCATGCCGACATTGCCGTACCCGTCGACCACGGTGTGGCGGCTGCCGGCTGCTTTGTCCAGCAGCTTCTTGCGATTCTTGGCGATCCAGCACCAGTTGTCGGCGTGCTTTGAGAAGGAGTCGGGGATGGCGAAACCGACCACTCGCCGGTACTGTTGTCCGGGCCCCGAAGTCGGCATCACAGGCGTTGTTGATCCCGCGTCGGGCATCTTCTCGTCGCAGATCTTTTCCACCGCAGCCATGTCCTCCTGATATTTGCGGATTTCCGCGGGAGGGCGGCCGTTGAAAACATCGGTGGCCGGGCTGAAGTGCGCCCCGGCAAGTGTGTATAGGCTGTTTTCGTAGGGCTTGACTTCGTTTAGGAACGGCATCAATGTGCTCGCTCCGGCGTTGGCCGCATTAAGCTTCCCCACGAGTTCCTGCATGTAGTTCTTATGTGCGAGTATTTCGCCGGCGCAATCTTTGAGCTCTGGATCTTTCCAGTCCAACTCTCCCTTCGGGACTTGTGCCATTATGGCCTGGGCTTGCTTCCAGCTCCCTACCACCTGTTTGGCGTGGGTCATGGCGTTTTTCGCTTCCAGCGGGCTGATCTCCTTGCCTAGGTAGTGTTTTTTGGAGCGCAGGATCTTGGCCGCGTCCATGCAGCGGTTCTTGGCCTGGCGGCTCGCTGCTCCGGCCGGTCCAGCCAAGGCTAACAGCGTCGTCAGCACGATCCAAGCCGTTCTCTTCATAATATTCTCTCAGCCGGTTTAAGCTACCATCGCGAATCTACAATATTCTTACAGGATGTGAATACCGCTCGCCCGGCGAATGATGCAATGTGCCCTCGATGCATACCATCCGGCACGGCCTCTTGCTCGGACCCGTGCTACTTTCCTTGTTTTATTGGATCGCCGTCGCGTCCCCCGCGAGTGCTTTCGCAATGCCGTTCAAACTTCATGCATTTGCCGTTAACTGAGCTTCTGCTGCCGAACGCAGAGGCTGACCAGCGGCGGCTTCAACAGTCCAACCAAACGAGGCCGCCGGCTGGTCAAGCCAATGGTTCGACATCCCTTGCGATTTCGCGCCGCATTCTACACCAGACCTTCCGCAGGGCCTTCGCGGACAAATGCTCCTTCTTCGCGAAATTAATCGACGAGAGCGCCGTGTGGTTATCGCAGAAGGATGGCCGCTGCCGCGCCGGGTGACTGCAGGAGTTGCGGCGTCTGCTCTCTGTTCTGGCGGCGCGAGTCGTCGCGCACCTTCCCGGAGAGATAGCCGTAAAGGCCTTCCATCGTCACGCGACCGCGGCCGTCCGCGGCGGCGCCGTTCAGGCCGCTCAGCAGGTGATAGGTGAAGAGGCCGTGACCCTGCTCGTCTAGCGTGCCCGAGACCTCCTCTCCCGCCGAGGCGGTCAAGGAAACGATCTTGCCGCTCACGGCGCCCGTGTCGATCTTGCCGACGAGCGGCCTCAGGCCCTTCGCAAGCACGGAACGTCCGCCAGCCCCGGAGAAGCACGAGTCGAGCGCGACGATGACGCGTTTAACCTTGAGGTCGTTGAGCTTCGCGTAGAGCCGCTTCACGGGATAAGCGGTGTCGTCGAGGAACCGGGGATCGCCGTCCCAGGGCATCAGGAACGCCGTTCCCGTGCGCGGTTCGGGCGCGCCGTGGCCCGAGTAGTAGATCCAGACGGTGGAGTCCTCCGTGACGTTTAGCGGGAGCCACGTCTCGAAGGTCTTCACAAAAGCTGCCTTGCCCGCCTTCGCGCCGAGTAGCGAGACCATGTTGCGCTCTGGCACGCCTAGCGCGGCGAGATGGCGGCGCACGGCCGCGGCGTCGCGCTCGGCGTACTGCGCGGAGGGAAGATCGGAATAGCCATCGATGCCGATGACGATCGCCACGTCGTCCGGCCGGTCCGCGCCCTTGTAGCGCGGTGCGTCGACGTCCGAAGCCTTCGCCTTTTCGGCCGGCTCCGCCGGGGGGCGCGACCCCACCGCCGAGTTCAACATGCGCTCAAGTTCCGCTTTGGTGATGCCCGCCGCCGCGGGCTTCGCCCCGTCGCGTTCGGCGGCGATCTTCTTGTAGAGGTCGGTGTCCTTTCTGAAATTGACAACGAGATGGTTGATTGTCTCCCGCCACGACTGGCTACCCCACAGGTAGCTGACCTCGGCGTAGGTCAGGGACTCGCCCGTGCGCGCGGAGACGGTCTCGAGCACAATGGTGCCCCCGCGGTTCTTCAACGACGCCCGCATGATGACGTCGACGTTCCCTACGTTCGACTCGGAGACGAGAATCACCATCTGCACCTGGCGCTTTTGTGCCTCCGCCAACCAGCCTCCGCCGTTGACCCCGCCGATCGCCCGCGCACCGAAGATCAGGTCCGTCGCGGGCGGGCCCGCCTCGCCGGGCACGGGCCCCGCGATGGAGGCGCAGCCTTGGAGGGCCGTCATGGACGACAGGGCGGCGAGAGAGGCGAGTACTAGCACGCTGATCTTCATCATCTGGAGAGTATAGCGCGCGTCCTTCCGTTTAGCCACCCCGCGGTCACGGCGTTCCGGCGTTCAATGCGTTTTCCGTTCGAGCAGTTTGCCGACTTAGAAAATACCGGGGCCGATACTCGGTATGTCGAACGCAGACGATCTGCTGCCGCCGCTTCAACTGTCCACCCAAACGAGGCGGCGGTCAGCAGAATCGAATGGTTAGCCATCGCCCATTTCACTTTGTTCGCCACTTCCCCGGGTTCGGATCCTCACTTCCCCATCGCTTAATTGCCGATTGTCGGAGCCTTAAACACTCTTGCTGCAATAACTGGTGATACGACTGAAGATTCGGTCGTGCTTGCTCGGGGGCATGATTTGAAATAAAACTCTGCAGTGCTATCAGAATGCTGGACCCCGACATTTCCAGTGCGAAACGGCAGAGCCTAATTGAGGCATCAGAGGTATCAGGTCCAGTCTGTGGACTAACTGTCTCATTGGTTACTTTGAGTCCGTGCTGCCGTTGAAGAAGAGGATTCCCATGCTTGGCCATGCAAAGTTGAGAGTAGATCTGATATTCGTCGAATGCCTTCTGTTCGGGTATGCCCAGTTTGGTCAGACCGCCTTTCGTCACCTTCAAAATGTCGCCGAATGGGGTGCTGAGCACCTTGTCGTGATCAAACCACTGATCAGCCAGCGCATTGTCAGCTCCGATGTAAGCAAGCGTATACGCGATCTCATATATCGACGAAGCAAGTGCGGCGGCCTGCATGCCATATCCAATCCTTGCCAGTAACGAAACTCCCCGGGAATCGTTTATTAGGCGGATGCCAAGAAGTACTGCAACTCGAGTCGCTGAGTTTTGTTGAGTAAGGTCTTCCTTTCTGAGCGACAGTGCGGATTTCCCAACCAACTCGACGACCGCATTGAGGAAAGTGCGGGAATCAGCGAGCTCGGAGGTGAGCGCTGTGTGACTTTCCGCTTCAACTTCTTCGAGTGTCTTTGACATGAAATGGATGACTAACGTAGAGGGTCTGCCGCCGCCGCCTCAACTGTCCAACCAAATGACGTAGCTGGCCGCCTTATCCAACGGTCAGCCATCCCTCATTCCTCACAGACCCAAGCAGTTGCCCGATCAACATAGGATTTAAGAAATTCATTCGTAGGCATGTGGTCATTTGTGATATCCGTCAGAACAAAACAAACCGCCCGGTCGGCTTCCGCAATGGTGGCGACCAATTCCTTGATTCCGGCATCCACGTCTTCACCGAGGTAATTAATTCCGTCCTGACTGCATAGACCCAGCGGGAGCTCATGGGCGATCTCATTTCTGGCTATCCGCGCGCGATCAAGCAGCTTGTGTAGTTCACTTTCGGCAACCACGGACGATTTGATGTGCTGATTTAAGGACCTTTTATAAAGCTTCCCAGAAAACTCTTTGAGAGCTTCGTCGGTCTCTAAAACAGCGCTCGGATTCGATGTCAATTGCAGAATGGCGGCAAGTCCTCTGCAGTTCGACTCAAACCGAGTTGCCAGGGTGAGTGCGCGTCCTAAGGATGAGAAAAGCCGATCTCCGTCTTCGGTGCGCTCAAAATCATCCATAAAAATCTCTGGCTTCATATTAGCCTCACACGTACATCTGGACTTATTGCATCGGCTTGGTGTTGGATGCGAGGACACGGCCGGATTCAACCGTTACTAGGCGCCATGAAAATGTATCCCTTGGCGGGCCATCTGGAGCGCCGGGACTTCTGAACTTGTGCAACATGAGCAAATGAGTTGCTCCCGTCAGTTTGCCAAGTTCTGCGCGTGTGTTGTCAGCGATTTCCAGTCGCGCGGATAGGGCTAATTCATCAAATACTTTGTTCAACCCGTTTCGATCAACGACGGACAAATTCCGTCGGTTTCCGTACTTCTGAATGGTTAGGCTTTCGATCGCGGTGACCATTTCAGCGGCTTCGCCTCGTTTCCACTTGTCGTAATCGAGACCGGATGCTTCCACATTCGCGCGCGAGTATGACGTGTCGAAATCTCCCACGATTGCCAATCTTACGGGCAAGTTGGTGTCCACGAGCTGCTGAATGGCTTCTCCAACCTTGGGACCAGAATTAGAGGATACGGGCGCTGTGGTGCAAGCCACCAAGGAGCAAAGGTACAGAACGGAAGTGAGTGGAAAGCTAAGACGATGTAAATTCTTCAATTCATCTCCTTTGAATGGATGGCTAACGCCGAGGGTCTGCCGCCGCCGCTTCAACAGTCCAACCAAACGAGGCGGCGGTCGGCAGCACCCATTGGTTAGGGCGCAGACAGTACCTACGCAACCCAGTTGTCCCACGCCCATTTACCTGCTCCAATGAGCGCTGGCGGAACAACCATTAGTGTGAGCATGTGAAAAAATTCTTCGTCGTTAATATAGCTCCAGCTCCCATAGTCAAACGGATCAAACCAGAGGACACAAAGAAAGACCAGAACAGCCCACATGAGCGAGAAAAACGCCCAGGCCCTAAAGAGCTTTGTTCTGCTGCGCCACCACGCTAGCAAAGCGTTTACGCCAGCCTGTTTTTTCTGAGCCTGCTGTTCTTTAAGGTGGTCTAGGAAGCCGCGCATTTTACTCTGCATCTCTGGTGACAGTTTGGCCGCTGGCTTCATCCCTGTTCGTTGCTCAAGTTCGACGATCTTTTCTTTAAAGGCCTTCCAATCGCGAATCCTTGGTGCGGTGGCGTAAAAACTGCTCGCGCCGAAGTGCTGCGCATAGTCCTTCATGTCCTTATCGACATCCGGGTCGGGGTGTGGCTCGTACCAGACGGCGATGTGTTCCTTTACATTGGTGCATAACAGAGAAAATTCAAGTTTCGTCCTAAGCTTGCATTTGGCGCAAACGACGACATTAATCTTGTCGTCAAAAACGAGTTTCCGATTCTCGCGATTTTCAATCCAAATGGTCCGGTACAGCATGACCTCAAATTGATGGTCGCAGTTTGGACAAGTGATTCTGGCTGGAAGTTGTTTGCTCATTTTATGCTTTGCGCCCTAACGCCGAGGATCTGCCGCCGCGGCTATTGGAGCTCCTTCGGGCCGCGGTCGGCAGAATCCCGTGGTTAGACGGAGATGCTCTTCGTCAACGCCATTGTTCTTGAGCATTATTGAAGTCCGATTTTCGACAGGCCTTCCTTCAGCCTTTCCTTAAACTCGGAGGGCTTTACACCGTTGATCATGTGCGCGATTTTCCCATCCTTTACGAAATAGAACTGCGGTGTGGAAGACAACTCGAAGCCCTTCCAGCCTGCTGCGCGGTATAGAATTTCGTATCGAAACCTTCCTTTGCGATTGGCTTGCGCAAGATCTTCAGCATCCAGGCTATAGGGTGCCGACTCAATATTAACGGCGTGATCTCTAAAGAGTCCGATCAGGATCGGATCAGCTTCGATCAATTTCACGATATCGTTAGAAAAGTGGCAGCCAGGTGAGACGGCCGACACAATGATCGGCCCTGCGAGATCCACTGCTCTGTAGGTCAGCGTTTTACCATTCTCAGACACGGTATACACCGCGGGGCCCTCCTTGGAGCCGGCAGGTGCCTCCACGATGTTGGGGAGATAGCATGTCTTAGAGGGGAACCGTTCGCAAAGCACGCGTACTTTGTGCATTTCCCTCTGGTGCACATACCGCGAATACAGCCCATCGATCATATTGCCGATAAAACCCCGCTGGAGACATTCCTCGAAAATATCATCGAGCGCCCGAGACAACTCCGGGCGCGGGTTGCGGTCCGAGGCTATAGAGACGGCATCGAAGAGGACTTCCAGCGTGCGCGTGTCGTAATTCTTGAGGCGCGGCGGCTTGAGCTCGTGATCCTCAATGAGTCGAAACGAGTCCCTGATCGCCTCCGCATCGGAGCCACTTCGTTCGTTACGGTCTATAGTGACAACGGCCTCGGCCCGGGTCTTAATATCGGATGCCTCGCCATTACTGGCGAAGAGGACCACCAAAACAAGAAGGTTCACTGGAAGAGACATATATTATTTCCGTCTAACGCTGAGGATCTGCCGCCGCGGCTATATCAGTCCATCCAAACGAGGCCGCGGTCGGCAGAATCCGATGGTTAGGCGCCAAGTTTTCCAAGAAGTTGAGCATTCTTTTTCCGTCGGTAACTTGT
>Ga0209824_10000898_pt1 | contig 17800 bp, 13 predicted proteins | sample VDWuncwatermetaG_FD_184124 | JGI IMG/M metagenome (GOLD analysis project Ga0209824, IMG submission 184124) | Wastewater microbial communities from Netherlands to study Microbial Dark Matter (Phase II) - VDW unchlorinated drinking water (SPAdes)... ... | reverse complement strand
CTAGTGTAGTGTTTCATGCTAAGCGGCACTTAAATAAGAATGACCGGATTGTTGTCAGGCAAGGCGCGAGGAGGCGCATAGTTATTCATATGCAACGACGAGCAACGCGGCATGGCGACAATCTGGACATTCTTATGTGCCGGTTAGCATGAAACACTACACTAGCCCTCTCCCCGCCAACGCGGGGCGCAGCCCCGCGTTCGTCGGATGCCGCCACGAACGCGACCGCGATGCGGTCGCTTCGGGGGCGAGGGGACGTTATGCGACGATTGAAGTAGAAATGGAATAAAACCTTGGTGCGCCTTGGTGAACTTGGTGACTTGGTGGTTAAACTTTTTTTAGGTTGAAAATGATGCTTCGCTTCCTCGCCTGCGCGCTGTTTTGTTTTGCTGCCACCGTGACGGCGGGCGAAACCGTGTTCGAAGTCATCCCGCTCAAATACCGCAGCAGCGAAGAAATCATCCTCATCGTGCGCCCCCTTCTGGACAAACAGGGCAGCGTCAGCGGCTTGCAAAACCGATTGATCGTGCGCACCACGCCCGCCAATTTGCAAGAGATCAAGCGGCTGTTGAGCCAGATCGACACCTTGCCGCGCCAATTGAAAATCACCGTCAGGCAGGATGTCGACAGCACTACCGCGCAGCGTTTGCGCGAGTTGTCGGGCAGCGTCGCGGCGGGGGAGGTGCGCGCCACGCTTCCCGGCAGCGCGGATAATCGCGGCGCTGTTATCGAAAGCGGGCGAGGCGACGACCGTCTCCGCGCGCGCGTGCTCGACACGCGGGGCTCGCAAGATGATAAAAACGCCCAATACCTGCAAGTGCTGGAAGGGCAGCGCGCCTTGATCCGCCTCGGCAAATCCGTGCCGGTAAAAAGCCACTACGTGAGACAAACGCCGCGCGGCCCGCAACATATTGAATTGACCGATTATCGCGACGTAATGACCGGTTTTTACGTGTTGCCACGCATCAACGGCGAGCGCGTCACCTTGGAAATTTTTCCGCAACGCGAGGTGCCGGGGCAGCTTGCGGGCACGGTCGACACCCAACAGATTGTGACCACGGTTTCCGGCAAACTCGGCGAATGGATAGACTTGGGCGGCGTGGCGGAAGACACGACGAGCGAGAACGAAGGCATCGGCTCGCGCGCCACCACTACCCGCAGCGAGCGGCGCAGCGTGTTGCTGCGGGTCGAAGAAATGAAATAACCGATCCGACGTTGTAGATACTTTGTTATTCGCTAACCTGCTGCTCGTAACGTGCCGTTTTTGTAGGTCGGGCTTTAGCCCGACATCACGCTGCCATCAACGCACCCCGTGTCGGGCTAAAGCCCGACCTACGTTAATTTGCAATTTGTGCGATGGCAGATGCGTTGCGAACATTGGGCGGGTTTTTCCGCTAAAATCGCGTCTCGCTTGACAACCTGTTTTTCAATTTTTTTATACGCGCGCCTACCCATGATCCTCATACTCGGCCCCGATTCGCGTCCCGATAGCGCGGAATACAAACAACTGATGGCGCATCTTGCGACCCTCGCCGGCATCTCCGCGCGCGTCCACACCGAAGTCGGCGCGGAGCAAACGTTGACCGAGGTGTATCTCATCGGCAACACCAAAGCCCTGCCGCTGGAGGACATGAAAAGCCTGCCCTGCGTCGAGCGCGTGGTGCGGGTTTCCGAGGAATACCGCATACTGGGGCGGCACCGCAACGAGAAGGGCGGCGGCGACGACAGGCCGACGCACTTCGATTACAACGGCGTGCGCTTCGGACAGGACACGCTCAATATTTTTGCGGGGCTGTGCGCGGTGGATACGCCCGAGCACGTCGAGATGATGATGAAGGCGCTGCGCGACAACGGCCAGGTTTGTACCCGCATGGGCGCGTATAAGCCGCGCACCAGCCCTTACGCTTTTCAGGGACACGGCAAAGCCTGCCTGCCCTACGTGTTCGAGCTTGCGGGCAAATACGGCATCAAAGTCGTCGCCATGGAAATCACCCACGAGTCGCACGTCGATGAAATCCGCGCCGCGCTCAAACACACCGGTAGCCCCACCGGCGTGATGTTGCAAATCGGCACGCGCAACACGCAGAATTTCGAGCTGCTGAAAATCGTCGGGCGGCAGCAGGAATTCCCGGTGCTGCTCAAACGCGGCTTCGGCATCACCCTCGACGAATCGCTCAACGCCGCGGAATACCTGGCTTCCGAAGGCAACCGCAAAGTCGTCTTCGGCCTGCGCGGCATGAAAACCAACATGGGCGACCCGCACCGCAACTTCGTCGATTTCGCGCACGTGCCAGTGGTCAAACGCCTCACCCGTATGCCGGTGTGCATCGACCCGTCGCATTCCGTCGGCGCGAGAACCTGCTGCCCCGACGGCATCCTCGACATCATGCACTGCACCGCGCAAGGCATCATCGCCGGAGCCAACATGGTGCTGGTGGATTTTCATCCCGTCCCCAGCAAAGCCCTGGTCGATGGCCCGCAAGCCCTGACGCTGCAAGAGTTGCCGCGCTTTTTGGAAGACGTGCGCATCGCGCGCGAGGCGTATTTGCAGCGCGTGGCGCTGGCGAAATCCGCCTAGCACTTGCAGAACAAATTTAATCATGTCACCGCTCATTTGCAGGAGATCATAGATGCCTGGCTCACACACTTCCCAGATTGAAATCACCCAAGTTTCTCAACACGGCTTCTGGCTATTGCTGGCAGACGAGGAGCTTTTTTTGCCGTTTACAGATTTTCCTTGGTTCAAGGCGGCCACCATCGCGCAGCTTTGCGAGGTCGAGCAGCAAGGGGACAACCATCTTTACTGGCCGCAATTGGATATAGATTTGGCGGTGCAGTCGATACGCAATCCCGCATCTTTCCCGTTGGTTGCCAAGACCCAACAGAAGCCGGCGGTTAACCTCTCGGTGTCGCGTCGTCGCGCTTGATTGCCTGCTTTTCCTGCGATGAAATTTTTTATTTTGTTGGTTCTGCTGGGCGCGAGTTCTAAAGCCCTGTCTGTTCCGCCAGATGCAATCCGCATCATCTCCCTCTCCCCCCATATCACCGAGCTGGTCTTCGCCGCAGGCGCAGGTGACAAGCTGGTGGGGGTGGACGGCTACAGCGACTACCCGCCAGCCGCAAAAATTATCCCGAAAATCGGAGATGCTTTCCAGATGGATTTTGAGCGCATCGTCGCGCTCAAGCCGGATTTAATCATCGCTTGGAAAAGTGGTAACACTTTCGGCAATATCGAAAAGCTCGAGAGCTTGGGGTTGCAGGTGCTGCTGGCGGAGACGGGTGAGTTGGGGGATGTTCCCAAGCTGTTGCGGCTCATCGGCGCGCGCGCCGCCACTGAAAAACAAGCGGAACGCGCGGCGCAAGCGTTTGAAATGGAGCTGGCGTATTTGCGGAAAACCTATTTTTCCCCGCAGAAAAAACTGCGCGTGTTTTATCCGGTGTGGCATCAACCCTTGATGACGTTGAACAACAGACACATTATCAGCGACGTGCTGGCGTTGTGCGGCGGGGAAAATATTTTTGGCAGGCTGCGCGAATTAACGCCGGTGGTGTCTGTGGAAAGCGTGCTCGCGGAAAACCCAGACGCGATTGTTAGCAGCGCGATAAACGCCGATGCCGAACAGGAAATAAAGCAATACTGGAAAAAATTCTCGCATCTGCGAGCGGTCGCAAAGCAACGCTTTATTTTTGTCCATCCCGATTTGATCAGCCGTCCCACGCCGAGGATATTGCAGGGTGCGAGGGCCTTGTGCGAGCAAATGAAAAATGCAAATTTGTAGAATCTTGTAGGGCGGATGAGCGCAGCGTTATCCGCCAGATGGGGCAGTGTTTCGGCGGATAACGCTGCGCTCATCCGCCCTACGTGGTTGTGGGTGCGAATTTATTCGCACATCTCCGTATTGAAAGAGCGCCAATGTGCGAATAAATTCGCACCCACAACGGGGTTTATTCCAACTCGCGCATTTTGGCGACCGCGTCCACCACCCGCTCGACCGCGAGAATTTTCATGCCGGCAATCGCCTGCTTGGGTTGGTTGGCTCTGGGGATGATGGCGTGGGTGAAACCCAGCTTTGCCGCTTCTTTCAAACGTTCCTGCCCGCGCTGCACCGGGCGCACTTCTCCGGCCAAGCCCACTTCGCCGAACACCACTAATTTTTGCGGCAGCGATTTATTTTTGAGCGACGAGACGATGGCGAGCAGCACCGCCAAATCCGCGCCCGGTTCGGTGATTTTTACGCCGCCGACCGCGTTCACAAACACGTCTTGGTCGAAGCAGGGGATGCCCGCGTGGCGGTGCAGCACCGCCAGCAACATCGCCAGCCGGTTCTGCTCCAGACCAACCGTCAGGCGGCGCGGGTTGGGCGCGTGGGCATCGTCGAGCAAGGCTTGGATTTCCACCAGCAGCGGGCGCGTGCCTTCTTGTGTGACCATCACGCACGATCCCGGCACGTCGCCGCCGCGATGCGATAAAAACAGCGCGGAAGGGTTGCTGACTTCGCGCAGGCCTTTTTCGGTCATCGCGAACACGCCCAGCTCGTTGACCGCGCCGAAACGGTTTTTGAATGCGCGGATCAAGCGAAAACTCGAATGCGTGTCGCCCTCGAAATACAGCACGGTATCGACCATGTGCTCCAACACGCGCGGACCGGCGAGCGCGCCTTCTTTGGTGACGTGGCCGACAAAAATAATCGAAATGCCGCTAGCTTTAGCCAAGCGGGTGAGCTGCGCCGCGCATTCGCGCACCTGCGCCACCGAGCCGGGGGCGGAGGTGAGCGCGTCGGAATAAACCGTCTGGATCGAGTCGATGACCGCGACATCCGGCTTTTGCGTGGCGAGGATGGCCTGAATTTTTTCGAGCTGGATTTCGGCGAGCAGATGCACCTTGTCGGCCTCATTTGCTCCTAGCGCGAGCCGCTTGGCGCGCAGCGCGACTTGCCGCGCCGATTCTTCGCCGCTCACATACAACACGTTTCGATCGGCAGAAAGATGGCACAGCGCCTGCAACAACAACGTCGATTTGCCGATGCCCGGATCGCCGCCCAGCAATACCACGCCCCCTTGCACCAGCCCGCCGCCGAGCACGCGATCAAACTCGGCCACACCGGTCAGGTAACGCAGATCTTCATCGGCCTCAATCTCGCTCAAACGGCGCACCACGCTGGTTTCTGACACGGGGTTGAAACGTGTGGTGGATGAAGCTTCCGCAACGGTTTCCACCAGCGTGTTCCAAGCCTGGCAGTGCGGGCACTGGCCTTGCCATTTGGAAAGTTGCCCACCGCATTCGGTGCAGGAGTAGATTGATTTCGTTTTAGCCATAATTTTGTAGGGCCCTGTAGATACGCTGTTCGCCGCCAACCCATTTTCTGGCGTGTTGCTACATCGCTGCTTGTCGTTTTTGTAGGGCGGGCTACGCCCGCCAACGCGCCAGGTTTGGCTACAAAAAATTAAAAACCAAGTCAAAAGCTTAACCACGAATAGCACGAATTAACACGAATGTACGCGAATAAAACTTAACTGCATTTTAAATGCTTTTGCCTTTCATTCGTGTCATTCGTGGTTAAGCTTTTGTAGGGTTGGGAATTTAATTTCTTCTCATTCTTGGTAAAAACTTGACTGATTAGATACTAAAGCTCGTAATTCGTCCCCGCACCAAGCATCGCCTGCTCCACGCCTTTGCGCGTCAGTTGCGGCGCGAACAATTCGATAAAATCATACACGTAGCCGCGCAGAAATTGGCCGCGTTTCAAGCCGATGCGCGTGGTCGAGGATTCGAATAAATGCGAGGCATCTAGTGCGCGCAAGTGTTTGTCGCGCAGCGGGTCGAACGCCATATAGGCGATGATGCCCACCCCCAACCCCAATTCCACGTAAGTTTTAATCACATCCGCGTCGATGGCATCGAGCGCGACGTGGGGTTTCAGGCCGCGCTTTTCAAACGCTTGGTTGATTTTCGAGCGGCCCGTAAACGCGAAGTCGTAAGTGATGATGGGGTATTGCGCGATGGCTTCCAGCGTCAGTTTTTTTTCCTTGAGCAGCGGGTGCTTGGGCGGGGTGATGACGCAGCGGTTCCATTGGTAGCAAGGCAGCATCACCAGCGTATCGAACTGGTCGAGCGCCTCGGTGGCGATGGCCAGATCGGCCTTGCCGGAAGACACTTGCTCGGCGATTTGCAGCGGGCTGCCCTGATGCAAATTCAAGCGCACTTTGGGGTAGATCGCCATAAAACGCTTGATCACCGGCGGCAGCGCATAACGTGCTTGCGTGTGCGTGGTGGCGATGGTGAGGCTGCCGCTGCCCTCGCTTGAAAATTCCTGGCTGACTTCTTTCAGATTTTTCGCGTCCTGCAACATGCGCTTGGCGATGGCGATCACGGCGGTGCCGGGCGCGGTGATCGCCGTCACGCGCTTGCCGCTGCGGACAAAGATTTCCACACCCAATTCTTCTTCCAGCAAACGGATTTGTTTGCTGATGCCGGGCTGCGAGGTATGCAGCGCCTCTGCCGCCTGTGACAGATTCAAATTCTGCTTGGCAACTTCGGTTAGGTAGCGCAGTTGTTGTAGCTTCATTTCATCCCTCCCGAATAACCGAAGACCTGTAGGAGCGGGCTTGCCCGCGATTTACGTTGCAACGATCAGCCCATCGCGGGCAAGCCCGCTCCTACTGCGCTCATAACAGTTAGTTATAAGTAGCAAATATAATAGTCTTTGTGATTATATGCAAGCGCGGCTAAGATTCGCGCCATGTTCGATATCGCTTACACCGTTTCAGGCTTTGTGGTCGGCTTCATTGTCGGTGTGACCGGCGTGGGCGGCGGCTCGCTGATGACCCCGCTGCTGATGCTGGTGTTCGGTGTCAACCCGGCGGTGGCGGTGGGCACGGATTTGCTCTATGCGGCAATCACCAAAACCGGCGGGGGGTGGGTGCATCAGCGGCGCGGCACGGTGGATTGGAAAATCGCCGGGTTGCTGGCCGCGGGGAGCTTGCCCGCAGCGCTGCTGACCATCGCTTTGTTGCAGCAACTGGCACCGGACACGAAGCAACTTTCCGCGCTGATCACCGGCACCTTGGGCTTCGCGCTGATCCTCACCGCGCTGGCGTTGATCTTCAAAGATAAGTTGCGGCGCTATGGCGCGCACCGCGGCCACGTCGCCCTGCAAGGTCGCAGCCTCGCGACCGCCACGGTAGTCACGGGCATGGTGTTGGGCGTGATGGTGACGATTTCATCTGTGGGCGCGGGAGCCTTGGGCATGGTGGTGCTGTTCTTTTTATATCCCCACGCCCCCACCGCGAGGCTGGTCGGAACCGATATCGTTCACGCGGTGCCGCTCACCGCAGTGGCGGGAATCGGACACGTGGTGTTGGGTACGGTGGATTACGGCTTGCTCGGTAGCTTGTTGCTGGGTTCGTTGCCGGGGATTTATTTTGGCAGCCACTTGGGGGCGAGCATTCCCGACAAAATTTTGCGGCCCATCCTCGCGACGATGCTGATGTTGATCGGCGGGAAATTGATTTTGTAATTGTTTAATGATCTTGAGTTTGGAGAAAAACCATGAGCACGACCGAAAACAATTTCGCCGATCTGTCCGAACACGACGAAATAGATCGTTTCGAGCAGGCGGTGCAGAATTTTTTCAACGACGAAATCGACGCCGACCGTTTCACCGCGATCCGCCTGCAGCAAGGCGTTTACGGCCAGCGGCAGGAGGGCGTGAACATGCTGCGCATCAAAATTCCCGGCGGGCGTTTGAGCGCGGAGCGTCTCGGGGCGATCGCCGATGTCGCCGAGCGATATTCGCAACACGGCAAAGGGCATATCACCACGCGTCAGACGATACAAGTGCATCATATCCCGCTGGCAAAAATGCCGCAGGCGATGCGCGATTTGGCCGAGGTGGGCTTGACCTCGCGCGAAGCGTGCGGCAACACTGTCCGCAACATGACTGTGTGCCCATTGGCGGGAACGTGCGCGCGCGAGCACACCGACGTGCGCGTACATCTCGATGGCGCGGTTGCACATTTTTTGCGCAACCCGCTCAACCAGCAATTGCCGCGCAAATTCAAAACCAGTTTTTCGGGTTGCGAAAGCGATTGCGCGCAAGCCATGATCCACGATCTGGGCGTGGTCGCGGTGAAAAAAGATAGTCGTTACGGCTTCAAAGTTTTGGCGGGCGGCGGGCTGGGACACAAGCCGCACGAGGCGATTGTGGTCGAAGAATTCATCGAAGAAAAAGATTTGCTGGTGAGCATGGAAGCCATCGTCACGCTGCACAACCGTTATTCGGATCGCGTCAAACGCGCCAAGTCGCGCATCAAATTTCTCGTGGATAAATTTGGCGCAGATGGTTTCCGCGAAAAATACCGCGAAGAATTGGCGCGCACCAAAGCGGCCTTGGCCGAGCAGGACTACCCCAAAGGAAACTGGAACGATAGTCGTGTGCAAGAAACGCAGGCCAATCTCTACGGTCCCGGCGCGCCGCGCAAGCTCGTGCCGCAAAAACAGCAAGGCTTGTTTACCTTGCCGCTGGCCGTGCCCATCGGCGATCTGGGCGTGAAACAAATGCGCGGCACGGCGGCGTTGCTCGAGCGACACGATCCGCAAGGCAACATCGAAATCCGTGTCACCCAAGATCAAAACCTGATGGTGATGAACGTGACCGAGGCGCAATTGCCCGCGCTCCGCAGCGGCTTCGCGGTGCTGGGCCTACGTGAGCCGCAGGCAGGCGATGATGTGGTCGCCTGCCCCGGCACTTCTACTTGCCGCCTGGGAATTACCTCATCGACTATCTTGGGGCCGAAGTTAAATGGGGGTGAGCACGATTTGCGCATCCGCGTTTCCGGTTGCCACAACGGTTGCGCCCAGCCGGAAACCGGCGACATCGGCATTTACGGCGAAGGGCGGCGTTTGCACGGAAAATTGATACCGCATTATCAGATGTATTTTGGCGGCAACGGCATGGGTGGCGGTGGCATCGCTTTGAAGGGTCCCTCGGTTCCCGCCGCGCGCATCGAGAGTGCGGTCGCCAAAGTGAAACAGGCGTTTGCCGAACAAAAAAATGCGGATGAAAATTTTTACGCTTGGACGCGGCGCAAGGAAAAAAACTACTTCGCAGAACTGCTCGCGGGGGAGCTGGCGGTAGCCGAGCACGAAATTCCGGCGGTGCTGCGCGATCACGGCACCGAGCAGGATTTCAAGGTGTTGCAACTGGGCGGTGGCGAGTGCGCGGGCGCGATGCAAGTGCAAATCGGTTCGGCGTTTTTTGATGCCGCGCACGAGCGTGGCTACCGCGACGCGCTGGTGTTTCAGCGCAAATACGAGGATGCCGCGCAGTGCGGCGAGCACATCGTCAGGCTGATCGGGCAAGGCTTGGCGCAGTTGTTGGGCGGCAAAAAAATTGACGATCCGGCAGGCTTGAGCGACGAATTGGCGCGGCTGTTGCCGGGCAGCTTGGCGCAGCAGGCCGTGCGTTTTTCGGCGGGATTGTCGGATCAAGCAACCGTTTTGAACGAAGCCGCGTTGCGCGCATTGTTCAAAGCGATAGATGCGTGGACGATACAAGTTGCCGAGTTTTGCGTGGCGCGGGACAAGCAACTGGATTTGACCGAGGCCTTGCCCAACAGAGGGCAGAAGACAGAAGGCGGAGGACAGAAACGTCAAAACCTCGCCGTGGCATTAGCTTGAACAAGAGATCGTAGTTTTGGTAGGTCGGGCTTCGCCCGACAACTCGCCGGGTTTGGCGGGCATAGCCCGCCCTACAAATTTAACCTAATTGGAAAAAAGGAAAGCCGACATGAGCCTCGAACAAAAAATCGAACAAGCGAATAACCTGCTCACGCAAATAGAGCGCGATTATGCGCCCGCCGTGTTTGCCAGCAGCCTGGGCGCGGAAGATATGGTGTTGACCGATCTAATCGCGCAGCACCATCCCGGCATAGCAATTTTTACGCTCGACACCGGACGTTTGCCGGAGGCGACACACAAATTGCTGGCGGAGGTGACCGCGCGCTACAACATCGAAATTAAAGTGTATTACCCCGCCGCCGCCGCGCTCGAATCGTTGGTCGCAGCGCGCGGCATCAACGGTTTTTATGATAGCGCGGATAACCGCAAAGCCTGCTGCGTTGCGCGCAAAGTCGAACCGCTTGCCAGAGCGCTGGTGGGAAAGCAGGCGTGGATCACCGGCTTGCGGCGTGAGCAGGCTGTCACACGGGCGGGATTGGAACTGTCGTCTTTTGATGCGGCCAACGGCTTGCAAAAATTTAATCCCTTGCTCGAGTGGAGCAACCTGGATGTATGGACTTATATCCGCCGTTACAAAACGCCCTACAACGCGCTGCATGATGAAGGTTATCCGAGCATCGGCTGCGCCCCTTGCACCCGCGCGATCAACCCGGGCGAAGATGTCCGCGCCGGCCGCTGGTGGTGGGAAAGCGCGGACAGCAAGGAATGCGGCTTGCATCCGCGCAAGCTAGAGGTGGCGTAGCGTTACCGGAGAGCGTCATACTGGACATGGATAGCCACGGATGAACGGTAGTCAAAAAAACTATTGGACACGGATTACCAAAAGTAGGCGCTTCTAAGCGACACGGATTTACACGGATAAGATCAAAAACAATCTGAGCGGGCATAAGCTTTTTGCAGTTGCTTGGTTTATCCGTGTTCATCCGTGTAAATCCGTGTCAATCCGTGGCTAATTTTTTGACTTTATTTGCAACCAAATAACTATGAGCGCAGTTTTGACAGCAACAATTTCGACGTATCACCACCACAACCCTCTCAGCCATCTCGACGTGCTGGAGAGCGAGGCCATCCACATCCTGCGCGAAGTCGCCGCCGAATGCGCGAACCCCGCGCTGCTGTTTTCCGGCGGCAAGGATTCCATCGTGCTGTTGCGGCTTGCGGAGAAAGCTTTTCGTCCGGCGCGCTTTCCGTTTCCGCTGTTGCATATCGACACCGGGCACAATTTCCCCGAAGTCATCGCCTTCCGCGATTATCGCGCCGCGCAATTAAACGAAAGGCTGATCGTGCGTTCTCTCGACGATTCCATCCAACGCGGCACGATCAAATTGCAGCACGCCGATCAAGGCCGCAACGCGTTTCAATCGGTGACCTTGCTGGAGGCCATCGCCGAATTCGGTTTTGATGCCTGCATCGGCGGCGCGCGCCGCGACGAAGAAAAAGCCCGCGCCAAGGAAAGAATTTTTTCGTTTCGCGACGAGTTCGGCCAGTGGGACCCGAAACAGCAGCGCCCGGAATTGTGGGACACCTACAACACTCGCACCCACAAGGGCGAAAACATCCGCGTGTTCCCGATCAGCAACTGGACGGAGTTGGACGTGTGGCAATACATCGCGCGCGAACAACTCGAAATCCCCAAAATTTATTTCGCGCATCAACGCGAAGTGATTCGCCGCGGCAACGGCCTGTTGCCGACCTCGCATCTGGTGCAGCCGAAAGCGGGTGAAATCGTCGAAACCCTGTCGGTGCGTTTTCGCACCGTCGGCGACATGACTTGCACCTGCCCGGTGGGGTCGTACGCCGCCACTCCCGCCGACATCATTCTTGAGACCGCCAGCACCCGCATCACCGAGCGCGGCGCGACCCGCATGGACGACCAGACCTCGGAAGCGTCGATGGAGTTGCGCAAGAAGGAAGGGTATTTTTAATCGCTCAAAAGTAGTCAGAAAAACTTTTTGCCACGGATTAACACGGATGTTCACGGATTAACACGGATGAAAAACAAACCCGATTAAAACCGGATAAACACCGTTAAAGCGTTGACTGATTTTGACCTTATCCGTGTAAATCCGTGTCAATCCGTGGCTAAAATTTACGTTTAGTTTTATTTTCAGGATGCTCCAGATTACCAATATGTCAGCCATCGAAACCATTTTTCACGAATCCTCCGACCTGCTACGCTTTATCACTTGCGGCAGCGTCGACGACGGCAAGAGCACGCTCATCGGGCGTTTGTTGTTCGATTCCAAATCCATTTTTGAAGATCAATTGGAGGCGGTGGGGCGCGCCAGCCAAAAACGCGGCAGCGCGGTGGATTTGTCCCTGCTCACCGACGGCCTGCAAGCTGAGCGCGAGCAGGGCATCACCATCGATGTGGCCTACCGCTATTTCGCTACGCCCAAACGCAAATTTATCATCGCCGATACACCCGGCCACGAGCAATACACGCGCAACATGGTCACCGGGGCTTCGACCGCGAATCTCGCCATCGTCTTGATCGACGCGCGCAAGGGCGTGCTCACGCAATCGCGCCGCCACGCTTATATCGCCAGTTTGCTGCGTATCCCGCACCTCGTCGTGGCGATCAACAAAATGGATTTGGTCGGTTACAGCCAAAGCGTGTTCGACGCGATTCGCGCGGATTTTGAAAACTTCACCAAGGATTTAGGGTTTGCCGAAATCATTTACATCCCGATGTCGGCGTTGAACGGCGACATGGTGGTAGAGCGCGGCGATAACCTCGGCTGGTATCAGGGCAAGGCTTTGTTGGAGACGCTGGAGCGGATCGAAATCAGTCACGACATCAATACCCGTGATTTTCGTTTTCCGGTGCAGTGGGTGTGCCGCCCGAGCAATGCGGATGCGCCCGAGTTGCACGATTTCAGGGGTTACGCCGGACGCATTGAAGCGGGGGAGGTGCGCGTGGGAGACAGGGTGACGGTGTTGCCGTCGGGAAAAAGTTCCCGTGTGCGCGAAATCGTCGCTTATACCGAACGACCAGAGGTCGCGGTCGCACCGCAATCCGTCACCTTGCTGCTGGAAGATCAGATCGATATTTCGCGCGGCGACATGATAGTCGGCGCGGGCGCGGCACCGCGCATCACCAGAGAATTTGACGCGATGCTCTGCTGGTTGAGCGAAACGCCGCTGGACGCTGCCCGCAAATATCTGGTCAAGCACACCACCAAAACGGTCAAAAGTGTCATTGGCAACATATACCATCGCGTCGATGTCAACACTTTGCGGCAGGAGAACGGCATCACCGCTTTACACATGAACGACATCGCCAAAGTGTCGGTGAAAGTGCAGCAGGGGCTTGCCGTCGACCGCTATAAAGGCAACCGCGCCACCGGCAATTTCATCGTGATCGACGCAGCCACCAACAACACCGTGGCGGCAGGGATGATATTATAGGCGGGCTTGCACTGTCCCCCGCCTCGCTAACACGTTACAATTCAGCCTTTTGTCGCGGCTGATATGCTGGTTTTTCGTTCTATCCCCACCCAAGCTAAAACCCCCGTCGCGCTCACCATCGGCAATTTTGATGGGGTGCATCTCGGGCATCAGGCCATGCTGGCGCGTTTGCAAGAAACCGCCAGGGCGATGGATTTACCTGCTTGCGTGATGACCTTCGAGCCGCATCCGCGCGAGTTTTTCGCGCCGGATCAAGCGCCGGTGAGGCTTACCAGCCTGCGCGAAAAATTGGAATTGCTGCAGGCCGCAGGGGTGGAGCGCGTACAAATCTGCCGCTTCAATTTCGACTTTGCCAAAATCGGCGCGGAAGATTTTATCGGGCGCATTTTGCAGCGCGGCTTGGCGGCAAAGTGGATTTTGGTGGGCGATGATTTCAGGTTTGGGGCAAGGCGCGCGGGCGATTTTGCGATGCTCAAAGCGGCGAGCGGCAGTCACGGATTTTCTGTGGAAGCCATGCCCAGCTTCAATCTTAAAGGCGTGCGCGTTTCCAGCACGGCGGTGCGCGAGGCCCTGGCAGCGGGCGATATGTCTGGCGCATCGAGCTTGCTGGGGCGGGCTTACAGCATTAGCGGGCGGGTGGTGCATGGCAACAAGCTGGGCAAACAAATCGGCTTTCCCACCGCCAATTTGCAACTCAAACATAATCTACCGCCGTTACAGGGTATTTTTGCAGTGCGGGTGCGCGGTTTGGCGGGTAAGGCTTTGCCCGGCGTGGCGAGCCTGGGTGTGCGCCCCACGGTGATAGAGCAGGGCAAGCCGGTACTGGAAGTTCACCTCTTCGATTTTAATCGGCAGATTTACGACCAGCATGTGAGCGTGGATTTTCTGCACAAGCTGCGCGACGAAGAAAAATATGCGGATATGGAAACGCTGGTAAAACAGATAGCGGTGGATGTGGTGAATGCGAAGCAATGGCTGGGATGTTAGAGATGCGCTGATTTATTCGACTCCAAGCAAACATTCATCATCATCATCCCCTCTCCCGCAAGGCGGGAGAGGGTTAGGGAGAGGGTGGGAGAGCACGTATAAAACTCGGTCATATCGTGCTGTAAACGCGATTCCCCTCTCCCTATCCCTCTCCCGCAAGCGGTGAGAGGGGACATGGCTGGTCAAGCAGGTGGCAATAATGAAATAAATCAGCGTTTCCATAGCCGTTTTCGATTTTCTCTGTGCCCTCTGTGGCCGAATTCGATTTTGAATTTTTTTAACTTATGACTGATTATAAAAAAACCCTCAACCTGCCAGACACGCCATTCCCGATGCGCGGCGACCTCGCCAAACGCGAACCTTTGATGCTGGCGGCTTGGCAAGAGAAAAAGCTTTATCAAAAAATCCGCGAAGTTTGTCAGGCGCAAAACCGCCCCAAATTCATCCTCCACGACGGCCCGCCCTACGCCAACGGCGATATCCACATCGGCCACGCGGTCAACAAAATTCTCAAAGACATTATCGTCAAAGCCAAGACGCTGGCGGGTTTCGACGCGCCCTATGTACCGGGCTGGGATTGCCACGGTTTGCCGATCGAGCATCAAGTTGAGAAAACGCATGGCAAAAACATTCCGCCCGCAGAATTTCGCAAACTCTGCCGCGTTTACGCCGCCGAGCAAGTTGAGCGGCAGAAAAAAGATTTTATCCGCCTGGGGGTGTTGGGCGATTGGGATCATCCCTATCTCACCATGAATTACCAGACTGAGGCGGGCATCATGCGCGCGCTCGGCAAGGTGCTGGAGAACGGCTATTTGTATCAGGGTTTTAAGCCGGTGAACTGGTGCATCGATTGTGGCTCGGCGCTGGCGGAAGCGGAAGTGGAATACGAAGATAAAGTTTCGCCCGCGATAGATGTCGGCTTTCGTGCGGTGGATAACCTCGTCATCGAAACGGCGTTTGGGCTTGCCGCGAACACGCTACAAGGCAATGTTTATGCGGTTATCTGGACGACGACCCCGTGGACGCTTCCCGCCAATCAGGCGGTGAGCGTGCATCCTGATTTTGAATATCAGTTGTTGCAAACGTCCCGAGGCGTTTTTATTTTGGCTAAGGATTTGGCGCAAACGTGTTTGGCGCGCTACGGTCTGGAAGCGGGCGCGATGCAGGCGACTTGCAAGGGGAATGCGCTGAATCTGTTGTCGCTGCAACATCCGTTTTACGAGCGCGTGGTGCCCATCATCTGCGGCGAGCATGTCACGCTGGAAGCGGGGACTGGCTTGGTACACACCGCGCCCGCGCACGGCGTGGACGATTATGTTGTCGGGCAGAAATATAAATTGGCGGTGGACAACCCTGTCGGGGACAACGGCAAATTTTTTGACAGCGTCCCGCTGGTGGGCGGCTTGAATGTGTGGAAAGCAAACGAGGTGGTGTTGCAAAAGTTGCAAGAAAATGGCGCGCTGTTGCATAGCGAAAAACTCAAGCACAGCTACCCACACTGTTGGCGGCACAAAACGCCGATTATTTTTCGGGCGACGGCGCAGTGGTTTATCGGGATGGGTGCTATTCACTGCTACCACCCTCTCTCCAACTCTCTGGTGAACTCTCTAAGCATTGGGCTAAGCGATCAAAAAACGATCGCTAAGCCACTGCTTATCCCGCCAGCGGGAGAGAGGGTTGAGCACGGAGGGCAAAGCGTCACATCACTTGCCCTCTCTCACCAACGGGGAGAGAGTTGGAGAGAGGGGGAGACCCTGCGAGAGACAGCGCAAAACGCCGTCGATGCCACCGAGTTTTTCCCCGCATGGGGTAAAGCGCGGCTCGAAGCAATGATCAACAACCGCCCCGACTGGTGTGTGTCGCGGCAACGCAGTTGGGGGGTGCCGATGCCGTTTTTTGTGCATCGCGAAACAGGGGCGTTGCATCCCGATACGCCCGCGTTGTTGGAGCGCGTCGCCAAGCTCGTCGAGGGGCAGGGCATCGAAGCGTGGTTTAGCCTGGAAGCCGCAGATTTGTTGGACGAGGACGCGAAAGATTACAAAAAATTAACCCACACCCTCGACGTGTGGTTCGATTCCGGCACCACCCACGACACGGTGTTGCGCGGCGATGCGCGTCTGAATTATCCCGCCGACCTCTATCTCGAAGGCTCGGACCAGCATCGTGGCTGGTTTCAATCGTCGTTGCTGACGAGCTGCGCCATCAATGGCCGCGCGCCTTACGCCGCTTTGCTCACCCACGGTTTCGTGGTCGATGGCAGCGGCCACAAAATGAGCAAATCCAAGGGCAACGTGATCGCGCCGCAAAAAGTCATGGACACGTATGGCGCGGATATTTTGCGGCTGTGGGTGGCTTCCACCGATTATTCCGGCGAGATTTCTATATCGGATGAAATTTTGAAGCGCGTGGTCGAGAGCTATCGCCGCATCCGCAACACGCTGCGTTTTTTGCTGGCGAATCTAGCGGATTTTGATATTAAGCAGCATGAGCTACCGCTAAGCCAGTGGGTAGAGATTGATCTGTATGTTCTGTTGTTAACTCAACGTACCCAAGGCTGGGTGTGTGGGTCACGTGGAATGGGGGTTGAGGAAATCTATTATGGTGGGAGCTATAACCATTACGACTTCAATTTTACGGTCAGAGAAATTCATGATTTCTGCTCGGAGACGTTAGGTAGTTTTTACCTTGATTTATTGAAGGATCGGCTTTATACCTGCCAGGTAAATTCAATAGCACGAAGATCGGCCCAGAATGCGCTTTATCACATCGCACATAGTCTTATCAGAATGTTGGCACCAATTCTAAGCTTTACCGCTGAAGAAGCATGGCAGCATTTGACTGGAAATGACAATGACAGCGTTATGTTGCATGGGTGGGATGAGTATATCCGGAGATTTCATTTTGAATTGGAAGAACACGACATAAATTCCACTGAGTTGGAACGTCGCTGGCAAACAGTTGAGCAATTGCGAAAAGATTCTAAGAAGCAATTGGAGGCACTAAGACAGGCTGGTGATATTGGCTCATCTTTGGCTGCCGACATTTCTATTTATGCCAATTCAGAGGCATATTTCTCGGAGTTAACTACGTTTGGGGATGAGCTTCGTTTTATATTTAATACCTCATCAGTAACAGTCATCAGAGGATCTAATCCATTAGCTGTCAGAAGCATTCTTAGCCCAGATATACAATTACTAATAACGCCTGGTACGCACCCCAAATGCGAGCGTTGCTGGCATTATCGCGCTGACGTGGGCGGCGATGCGGCTCACGCGACGATTTGCGGGCGTTGCCTGGCGAATTTGTTTGGGGCGGGCGAGGAGCGGCGTTATGCGTAGTAGGAGCGGGCTTGCCCGCGATGGGCGTAGGGGCGGGTTGCACCCGCCCAGGGCGGGCGCAGCCCGCCCCTACGGGGGAATGAGATGAGGCATCAACGCAGCTTCGGCTTGTGGTTGTTGTTGAGCGCGGTCATTATCGTGCTTGACCAAACCACCAAGCAGGCCATCGTGCCGTTTCTCATGGCGCGCGGTCACGCACTGGAAATCGCGCCGTTTTTTAATCTGGTGCTGGCCTACAATAAAGGCGCAGCGTTCAGTTTTTTGAGCGATGCGTCGGGCTGGCAGCGTTGGTTTTTCAGCGGCATCGCGGCGTTCGCGTCGGCGT
>Ga0209824_10000897_pt1 | contig 17827 bp, 16 predicted proteins | sample VDWuncwatermetaG_FD_184124 | JGI IMG/M metagenome (GOLD analysis project Ga0209824, IMG submission 184124) | Wastewater microbial communities from Netherlands to study Microbial Dark Matter (Phase II) - VDW unchlorinated drinking water (SPAdes)... ... | reverse complement strand
CTATCGCATATCCTTCTCGCCGCGGATCGGCCCCCCCCAGCCAGGTCCCGGTGTCGGGATCCCTTGCTATCACCTGTGCCGCCCCAAAGGACCAGCGCCCCACAACTTTCACCTTATGGCCTTTTTGCTCGAGCCCGGAAATCAGCTCCGGCGCAAAACCCTCCTCCAGACTCAGCTCCTCGGGCAGCTCCAATCGTGGCGGAGTCCCGGGCATATGGCTCCAGCGCGGCGCCTCGATCGCGGCCTGGGGATCCAGCCCGCGGTCCAGAAGGTTAACCAAGATCTGAACATTGCTCTGCGGCTGATCGTCGTTGCCTGGTGTTCCTCCTACGGCAAAGAATTCTCCTTTGCGAAACACCATATAGGAATTAAGCGTGTGGGCAGGCCTCTTACCCGGCCTCAAGGCGTTGGCCTTGCCCGGATCCAGGAGGAAACTGCAAAGACGATTGTTCATGATCATTCCCGTATCTCCGGCCACGATGCGCGAGCCGAAAGGGGCAAAAATACTCTGAATGAGGGAGACGGCATTGCCTTCCCTGTCAGCCGTACAGAGATAGGTGGTATCGCTGCCGAACGCTCCAGCGAGATGGCGGCGAGCCGCGCTATTATTTGTAATCTGACTCCTTCTCTTCCCGGCATGTTCCTTGGAAATAAGGCGAGCGACCTGGGGATCGCCAAAGCGGGGATCCTCAAGATGATTTACCCTGTCCTCGAAGGCAAGCTTCTTCGCCTCCACCATGGCGTGAATAATTTCAGCCGGCTCCATCCTATCCAACGGCAATCCCTCGATGATGTTGAGCATCTCGAGAACGAGAAATCCCTGAGACACCGGTGGTTGCTCGAACAAGACATAATCCTTGTAAGTGGTCGTCAGAGGCTCGAGCCATTCTGCGTGTTGGCCGCGCAGATCCTCTTGAGCAATGATGCCTCCCTCCCTGAGGACCGCCGCGCACATCCTCGCCCCCAGCTCTCCTTGATAGAATCCCTCTCTGCCATTCCTTACGATCTGCTCCAGCGTGCCGGCAAGATCCCTCTGTACGAGCATCTTTACCGGTCTAAGATCACCCAACGGCTTACGGTAGCACCGGTCAATCCATGGGTAGGAACTTCCGATCTCCTCGATCCGCGCCGCAAGGCGAGCGTAGAGGGGAAATCCCTCACGGGCATAGCCGATAGCATCAACGGCAATCCTCCCCAAGTCCAGGGTCCCGTATCTGCCATAGAGCTCCATCCACCCATCAACAGCGCCCGGGATGGCGATGCTCAGCGGACCATCCGTTGGAATTTTGCTCATGCCCTTGGAGCGGAAAAATTCTATCGATGCCTTCGTTGGGGCTGCCCCACTGGCATTCAGGGCCTCGACCTTGCCGCTTTTCCGCATAGAAACAAGGGCGAATAGATCGCCGCCGGGTCCGGAGGTCTCCGGGGCCACTACCGACAGCGTCAGGGAAGCCGCCAGCGCGGCGTCGACCGCGTTGCCTCCCTCCTGCAGGACCTTGGCGCCGGCTAGCGACGCCAGGTAGTGGCCGGAAGAAACCATCCCGTTACGCCCCATAACGACCGGTCGGGTTGCTCTGCCGAAGATCATGAAGAACCTATCTTGAGAACCCTGGCCGCATTGCCGCCAAGAATCATATCTTTTTCCGCTTTCTTGAGCCCCAGTCCTTCAATGGAGCCAAGGCTATTTTTAACGAAGAGACATCCTTCTTCCGGCCCGTAGGGATAGTTGGTGCCGAGCACGAGCCGATCCGGGCCAAAAAAATCGAGCACGCACCGAAGGGTGGAACACGGGTGATCCGCCGTATCAACATAAAACTTCTTGAAAGAGTCCAACGGATTTTCTTTGAGACCGTACTTCTCCCGAATTTCCTCAGTTCTTCCTCTGTAGATGTTGGTTGCCCGCTGAGCAAAGAAAGCAAGCACGCCTCCCACATCCGCCACAACGAAGTCAAGCTCCGGGAATCTTTCGACCACTCGCCCGTAAACCAGCCGCGTCATCGCGACGGTGGAATCAAAGGCCCAGCCATAGATCAGCACGGGCATGATATCCAAGCCGGTCGACTGGGTTGCTAGCGGAGCCGTGGGGTGGATATAGACCGGCAACTTTAGTCCCGCCAACCGCTCGTAGAGCGGAAAAAAATCTTCGTGATCGAGCGGCCTGCCATTGAGATTCGAATAACAACCGAAGCCGCTTAGCCCCAACTCATTGACCGAGCGCTCTATTTCTTCCAGAGAAGCCTTGATGGAGGCGGTGGGAAGAGTAAAAAGACCGACAAAACGGCGCGGATATTTCTTGCAGATGCGCGCCAGGGCGTCGTTCGCCTTGCGCGCCAACGACGAGGCCCCTGCACCATCAAATCGATCGGCTCCGGGAGGCGGCACGCTCAGGATCTGGACGTCGATGCCGAGGCGGTCCATATGCTCGACCCTACGGTCCGGATCGCGTCCCTGAAATGTCGCCGTATTGATTCGGCACTTCAGCGTCCTGTCGTAGAAATAACTCATACCGCTGTTGGAATCCGGCGCCTCCAGAATCACATTCCCCTGGATGCGGGCCATCTCGCTTAAGTATTCTTCCGGAAAGAGATGGCTTTGGAAGTCGATCACCATAGAGGGCCTTCGGATTGTCGTCGAGGATCCTGCTGATAACCCCCGGTCATGATATCCTTACCAGCCGGTCTGCATCCGGCCCTTTCGCCGCCCGCTCGGTTTTGGAACCGACGGAGCCTCCACATCCCTGACAGAGATAATCATAGAGCTCTCCGTCCGGCAGGATCAAAAGCAGCCGTTCCCGAACCGGCATCGCCCGGCCGCATTTATTACAGTAAAGAAGGGACGCGGTAAATTGGTCAAATGTCTTCTCCATGGTTCGTTACTGGTTATTGGTTACTCGTTAACTCGTGACACTACAGATAAGCGAATAACGAATATACGAGTAACGAATAACGCTTTCTCAGGCCTTCCGATGCGCCTCTGCAGCCGCTTTGGCTTCTTTGATTACCTTTTCAGCGAGATGCGGCGGAAGCTCTTCATAGCGGGCAAATTCTAAATGGAACCCGCCTCGGCCGCTGGTCATCGAGTGCAGATCCTGAGCATATTTTAACACCTCGGCCATCGGCACCAGAGCCTTAATGGTTTGAGAGTGACCATTGGTCTCCATCCCGAGCACTTTTCCGCGCCTGCTGTTCAAGTCCCCGATCACATCCCCCATGCATTCATCCGGCACCGTGATCTCCATGTGCATGATGGGTTCGAGAATCACCGGCCTGGCCTTCTCGATGGCGTTTTTGAATCCCATGGAACCGGCGATCTTGAAGGCCATGTCGGAGGAGTCCACGTCGTGGTAGGAGCCGTCGTAGAGCGTCACGCGCACATCCACCATCGGATAGCGGGCCAGATGACCTTCCACCATTGTCTCCCTGATCCCCTTCTCCACCGCCGGGATATAATTGCGCGGAATGGCGCCGCCCACAATATCATCTACAAACTCAAACCCTTTTCCGCGCGGGAGCGGCTCGATTTTCAGCCAGGTATCCCCATACTGCCCCCTTCCTCCCGACTGCTTTTTGTACTTGCCTTGGGCGCTGGCCGTCCCCTTGATGGTCTCTTTGTAGGGCACCTTCGGGGCCTTAAGCTCCACCTCGGCGCCGTACTTTCGCTTGAGCTTCTCGACCATCACCTCGATGTGGAGTTGGCCCATCCCGGAAAGGATGAATTCCCTCGTCTGCGGATCGCGGTGCATTTCTATAGTCGAGTCTTCTTCCATCATGCGATGCAATCCCTGCGGGACTTTCTCCTCGTCAGCCTTTGTCTTGGGTTCGAGGGCAAAGGAGATCAGCGGGGAGAAGTGCGTCAAGCCTTCAAACTGAATGGGCGACTTCTCTTCGCAGAGCGTATCCCCGGATGCGACCTCTTTGAGCTTTGCGGCGGCGATAATCTCGCCGGCGTAGGCCTCCCGGACCAGCTCCTGTTTTTTCCCCTCGAGCCTGAAGAGCTGGCCGATCTTCTCCTTCACCTGCTTGTTGGGATTATAGACCGTCATATCCGTGGCAATCTTCCCGGAGACGATCTCCATGACCGAAAGCTTTCCGGCAAAGGGATCAATGATCGTTTTAAATACATAGGCTGCAAGCGGGCCATTCGGATCATGAACCCGTTTTTCCAACTCCCTCGTGACGGGGTTTTTCCCCTGGACCTCACCTTGATCCAGAGGCGATGGGAGATAATCAATAATGGCGTCCAGGAGCTGGGACACACCGATCTGGCGCATCGCCGAGCCGTAGAGGATAGGAAAGAGCTTCCCTTTGAGGGTGCCTGAGCGGATACCCTTCTTGAGATCTTCCAAGGGAAGGTCCTGGGCTTCGAGATATTTTTCCAGCAGGGCGTCATCCGTTTCCGCCACACTCTCTAACAACTGGACACGCAGATCCTGGGCGGGTTTCTTGAGGTCATCCGGAATCTCCGTTTGCGAGAACTTCCCGCCCTCACCATCGAAGATAAAAGCCTTCATGAGCAGAAGGTCGACGACTCCCTTGAAGCCTTCCTCGGCCCCGATTGGGAGTTGAAGGTAGACCCCTCTGACTTCCAGGCCGCTAAAAATAGCCTCTAGGGCTTCCCTAACGTTGGATTTTTCGCGCTCCATCTTGCTGATAAAGATCAGCCTGCTCAAGCTGCAATCGTTGGCGCGCGTCCATAACCTTTCAGTCTCGACCCTGAATCCGGCGGAGGGATTGAGCAGAAATACCGCTCCTCCCAACCCGCGAATACAATTGATGGTGTCCGGAAGGAAGGCTGCGTACCCGGGAGTGTCAATGAGGGTAAGACGGACTTTTTTCCATGATAAGGAGTGAAACGCGGTGGAGAGAGAGATGCGACGCCTTATCTCTTCGGGTTCAAAGTCAAAGATCGTAGTGCCGTCTTCTACCCGACCCAGCCGCTGGGATGCCCCTCCGGCAAAAAGCATCGCCTCGCCCAATGACGTCTTCCCGGCTCCCCCATGACCCAAGATTCCAACGTTGCGCAGCTTGTCTAGCTCTATCATTAGCGCTGCCCTCCCTTTTTTCTATCTTTTCAACCCTTTAACCTTTTAACCATTTTTAATTTTAATCCTGCGCCTTCTTTTTGAGTTCCTGGACCGAGTTCCTTTCATAAATGATCCGCAAACCTTCAAGAGTCAGAAACTCGTCCACCTCCCCGATGACGGAAGACTCAGGAGCTATCAGCGGCGCCAGCCCTCCGGTAGCGATGACCTTGGCCCGTACCCGGTTCTCCTTTTGGATCCGCCGGACGATGCCCTCAACCAGTCCCACATAACCATAAAAAATCCCCGATTGAATGGAATGGACTGTGTTTTTCCCCACCACCTCCTTGGGCTTGACGATCTCCACCCGAGGAAGCTTCGATGCCCTTTGGGACAGCGCCTCCACCGAGATAAGCAAACCCGGGGCAATAGAGCCTCCCAGGTACTCCCCTTTTTTTGAGATGAAATCAAAAGTCGTAGCCGTGCCGAAGTCAACCACGATGCAGGAGTCATGATATCTTTCGTATGCCGCAACGCCATTAACAATCCGGTCAGCGCCCACATCCTTGGGGCTGTCATAAAGGATAGGCATTCCGGTCTTGACCCCGGGCCCAACAATCAGCGGACTCCTGCCGAAAAATTTTTCTCCCAGCTCCTGGACCATGCCTAACATGGGCGGGACAACGCAGGAGGCGATAATGGCATCGATCTGGTCGCGATGGATGCTGTGGGCAGAGACAAGATAGGAGATCAAGACCCCGTATTCATCGGCGGTCCGCTCCGCGTCGGTCTGAAGGCGCCAGTGAGTTACGAGCTTCTTTCCCTCATAAACCCCCAATACGATATTGCTATTGCCGATATCGATAGCTAGAAGCATGGTATTATGGAATGATTCAGCTGTGGCTATCCGTATCTAAAAATCGCCTGGATTGCAAAGCCCTTTTTACCGGATCAGGGGGTTGCCGTCGCTGTAGCCGGACCAGACCTCCAGCGGCGGCATCAGCGACGTAAGTTGAGGTATTCCTAGGCCCTTAACAAACGGGCGTGCGTGATTTCTTTTCTCTGAACCGGACGAATCTGGGAGGCAACTAAAGTCGCTATCGCTACCGTTTCCCCATCGAGAGTTACAAACTCGACCTCAAAAGCCTCCCCTTTCTTATACACATGAACGACAGTGCCAACATCCCCCGTTTTCAATCCCTGCTCGGGAATTTCTTTTCTCAAAACCACCCGGTCATGTTCCTTGATCATACAAACCTCCTAGATCGGATGCGCCGTTATAAGTCGCGGAGACTTCGACCTTCTGCCGAGAATCCAGATAGTTCGAACTTTAGGATTGCGTCCATCCGGGGTCTCAAGAGGGCCATCAACACTATAACGCGTCCCGTGCCGCGATTCCACGGATGCGCTCACCGTGACGATTGCTGGAGAAGTCATGATTCGCCATTCATTCCGGCGTTGGTTCAATCCAAATGTCCCGATGCGCAGAGCCGATGTATTACTACGTCCTGAGTATTGGTGCTCGCGTGGGCCGACTCCGCAACGATAGAATCTACACTCGCTATGGCTTTAGCGGATCGTCGTGGGACATAGGGCGCTACCAGATTGTCTCTATCCCGGTGTTGGATATCTCGGAATCACGGGTCACCAGCCGCAGGCCTAAATCTAATGCGGTTGCAGCAATGATTCGGTCGGGCATGTCAGGAACGGTTTCTCGAGAAATTCGGGGAATGGCCAGGGCTACCGTGAGATTGAGCGGGGCTATGACGAAACCCGAATCCGGTTCAGAAAGAGCGTGGGTTAAACGATCGAGCACAACGGCGGGCAGTTTTCCCTTTTCCACGAGGTACACAACTTCGACTAAGGAAATAGAGGAGACATAGACCGGGTCGCCCGCCTGAACTGCTTCGTCCATCGCTCTCTGCGCGTTGGAAGAGAGACTTTTCGCGTTAAGCAGATACCAGACCGCAGCGTGCGTATCGACGACCACGGCCGCCATTAAACATCCTCTCGGGGGAATCCGCCCCACATTTCACGGCGCGCCTCGGCAATGTCCTCCGGCGAGATGTTCACTCCCAAATCGGCCCAAAGGCCTTTCAGGCTGCGGCGGGAGCGGCGGTGAACGGCTTTCTTTTCCAGAGACTCCACGAAATCCAGCACCTCCTTTTGCTTATCCACCGGCAGTTTGAGCAGCTTTTCCAAAACCGATTTTTCTAGGCTCATGGTTCCCTCCCTCTAATCGTCCTTTAGAGCGGCAAGCAATTCTTCGATGGACTCGTCACCGGGCCACTTTCCCCAAACGTCTTTCAGCCAACCCTGCTGCGGCGTAAACTAGCCTGACTCCAGGTCTTCAAGGTGAAAAGATGCCTACCATTCAAGGCTTCTTCAGCCATTTCAGCGGAGCCTTTTGTTTCCTTCGAGCTTGTCAAAACTTACCTCGCATCTACTTATATCACCATTTTGCCCACTTGCCGAACCCTTGTCCAACCTGCGAAGTGGGTTCATCAGCCATCTTCCTGCCTGAATATAATGCGCAGGTAGAGAAAAACAGCAGGATAGTCGGCATATTCCCGTTGCCGCCGTCCGGGTCAAAGAAATTAGCATTATGTCCCCGGAATTCCCCCATTCTTGTTTACCACTGAAGTCAGTGGCGATTTCGCGGAATTGTTCGAGGGCGGCTTCGAGGTCTTCGACGATCACCTCCGCCGAGATCAAAGGTAACGATGGACCCCGTGCTCCCTGACAGCCCTGCCTGTCTGTATTTTCTACACCAAAGGGATTCTTGTTGACAATGGTGCGGGTTCCGGGGGACAACCCGGTAGCAAGAATTAAATTGAAGCGTTGCTCCATGTCCATTGCAGGTATATTGAGATTATCCTGGTCAGCGTTTGTCGGCCAAGTGGGTTTCAGAAAAGACTTGACAAGTCCTTGAGAAGGCAGGAGAATCCGTGACGTTTCGGGTAATTTCGACATCGTACATGGCTGACCAATATACTCACTAGGCTGCTAGACGAGGTTCCACAGTGATTCCCGCAACGACAAAAAAGCTGCGAGAAACCCGGTTCTTCTTGGCGAAGTTGGAACGTGAGGTCACACCCCTGGAACCGAGCCATATTGAGGAGGCAGAGTTTTACTTCAGTGCTTTCCTATCGGCTGCCCGAAGCGTCACGTTCGTTCTCGAGGCTGAAGAACCTATCAAGTACGTTGCGTGGTCACCAGGTTGGCGGGCGTCTCGTTCCGAACGCGAACGTTTTCTGCTTCACCGCTTCACCGATGCGCGAAATCGAGCCCTCAAACGTCAGACACCTTCTGTCGCAGAAGATCACGCCGCCTCGGTTATAGCTCCGTACGGAAATCTACCCCCAGAACTGATCTTCTTCTTCATGGAAGAGGAGCAGCCACTCCTCGGCTACCGTGTTCTGAAATGTCGCCTGATGCCTGGAGAACCTGAGGAAGAGGTAGTTCCCCTATGCCGCGAGTACGAAAGGCTACTATCTGTGCTCGTAGACGAATTCCTGAAGGCACACACTTGAGGAACAAGCAGCCTAACCCTTCCATCGAGACGGACCTTCGCAAGCGGGCTTCGCTCGCTTGCTCGGCCGCTCATGGGCGACGTTAGGCGCCTGATGAATCAACCATGATGCTGAAGCGATTGTTCGCTGGGCTCTTGGGTCTCGGCTTCATAGCTGGGGTTGTCTACTTGGGATTCCTGTCTGGCCGGGATCCGGTTTTTGTGATCTGGTTCGGCATAGCCTCTGCCGTTCTCGCACCTGTCGGCCTCGCGCTTGCTGGCTACGCGATGACTTCTGGCAATCAGGACGTCATTCAACGTCTAGCACGCGTGCCAGAGATAGAGCGGCTTATCGAGGAAGCAAAGACGGCAGAGGAGAAGGTGAGACTTCTCGAGGCCGAGCGAGCACGTCTCGTCGATGTGGTGCAGCTGGAAAGTAGACGACAGGCGATTAAGGACCGCAAAGAATCACTCGAACGAGACGCTATTCGTGCGTTGGACGAACTGAGGGCACTCGACGAAGAAGAGCGGACACTTGGTGAGAAGATTCAGGTGAGTCCCGCACATGAGGCCATTCAACAATTGCACGAACGAGTCAAGGCTAGACAGTCGGGCGACCCTGTTCTCCGTATTGGTTCGCGAAGCTATCGAATACACCGTGACCTTATTCTGGGCATCACTCCGTTCGGCTTGGGTCGTGTCATTCTTGCGTATTTTCGGTTTCTGGAGTCCATCGGGGAACGACGTCGCAAGCGATCGGCTGGCGCCTAACACGCGTTGCACCAGACGACCGCTGGTGCGATCGTGAGCGGCCGCTGGTGAACGCTCTTCGTTCTCCTTCAATCTAATCCCGACAAAGAAGGGTTCACGCGGTTCCCGGGTCTTGCACTCACTACAAGCCTACGCTTCCATCGGGATCACTTCCCCGGCAACGATTCTTTGCACAAACCCTCTTTCATCTTCCAGGATCAGAGCCCCATCGATGTCTATACCCATCGCCTTTCCCAGGATAGCCTGCTCCAGCATTTGCACCCTGACCCTTTTCCCTTTCAAACGGAAAAAACCCGCCCAGCGCTTGGCCAGAAACGAGAACCCCTCCTCTTCAAGCTCCCCATAGCACCGGTCGAGGTTCTGAATCAATCTTAACGTGAACTCCGATCGATTCACCGGCTTTCCGGTCAATGCCATAATGGACGTTGCGCTTTCCCTTATAGCCTCAGGCATCAGCTCCTTGGAGAAATTGAGATTGACCCCGATCCCGAGAATGACGAAGAGGATCTTACCAGGGTCGCAGGAAGATTCCGTTAAAATACCCGCTAGTTTTTTGCCCCCCACCAGAATATCGTTGGGCCACTTGATCTCGGTCGGCAAAGGGATGAAGCACTGCACCGTCTCAGCGAGGGCAACGGCAGCCATCAAGGTGATCTGAGGGGCATGGAGCGGCGGCAGCTTGGGCCGAAGGATCACGGAGAGATAGAGATTCAGACAGGGAGGAGAAACCCAGCTCCTTCCCAACCGTCCCTTGCCACGGCTCTGACTCTCGGCAATGACGACTTCTCCCTCCAACCCTCCCTCTTCGGCAAGGTTGCGGGCATAGAGATTGGTGGAGTCGACCTCGGGAAGATAGTGGATCTTCTTCCCGAGCCGCTCCGTCACTAAGCCCCTCTGGATTTCCTCCAAGCGCAGAGGAGCATAATCTCTATCCCTTAATTCCTGCCCCATTTTCGATTTTTCCGCCTGAGCAGAGGCTCCGCCAGAGGCGGACCAGTCCTCCGGCTGGGGATCAGCCTCTGGCTGAAGATTTCGAAATCCAAATTCATTTTCTGTAGCCTATTGCCTACCGCCTTCTGCCTGCTGTCACTTGATGACTTTATCCGCCCGCGCCTTCCGATTTTAGATTTTCGATTTTGGATTTTAGATTGCTTGATCATCGGATGACCTTATCGGCTCTGGCTAAGACGTTGGGTGGAATCGTCAGGCCGATCTGCTTGGCGGTCTTCAGATTGATCGCCAGCGTCTTTCTCTCATTGGCTTGACCGTTGCTCACGCCATCGTCTATAATGTTATTCATCATGGTGAAAACACCTGAACAAGTGGACGAGCTGCTCAAGCTCGTGCGAGACCAAGACATAGCCACCTTGCGGGCACTCGAGCGACAACTGCATTCACTCCTTGAACAAAAGGAGAGGAATGAAACGCTACAGCGGCACGGCGACACCGACCGCGACGCGTTATCAAAGCAATGCCCCAACGTACCCATCGACCCTGATCTTCTCGCCCTTGTCGGTATCCATCCGGAGAATCCCGTCAAAGACGACAAAGCCCTTATTCGCGAACTCATCGCGCGGAGATTGACGGATTGAAGATTTTCATCGACGTCAATGTCTTCATTGACGTGATGACGAAGCGGAGCGGTTGGACCGAAAGTCTCCGCGTGCTCAACTTGGCGCGCAGGTCGCAAGAAATCGAGAGCTGGACATCCGCGCTCACTCTCCCATTGCTTTATTTCTTCCGGCGGCGAGTCGTAGACGAAACTACTGCCCGCGCTGACGCGCAAGCAATCTTGAAGGGGCTTCACTTGGAGCCGCTGAGCCAAACAATCCTCGACCGCGCTCTCGCCTCGGCAGGCCCCGATTTCGAGGACAACATCCAACTCGCCAGCGCTGAATCGATCTCCGCGAATCATCTCATCACCCGAAATAAAAGAGACTTTGAGACCTCTCAGATTGCCGTGCTTACCCCGGAGGAGTGGCTGGTCTTACAAGAAGTCGCCACACTCGAAGCCAAGCTCACGTGATCTCCCGGTCCGTAATGCTCGACAATCATCTCTATATCCCCTTTAACCCCTGCCTCATTTGATCACCTTGTCCGCCCGCGTTCCGATTTTCGATTTTGGATTTTAGATTGCGCAATCATCGGATTACTCGATCTGCTCTCGCCAACACGTTAGGCGGAATCGTCACGCCGATCTGCTTGGCCGTCTTAAGGTTTATGATCAGCTCGAACTTCGTCGGCTGCTCCACCGGGAGATCGGCAGGCTTGGCACCCTTGAGAATCTTATCAACGTAGGTGGCGGCGCGTCGCCACAAATCATCGTAGTTTGGCCCATAGCTCATTAGGCCGCCCTCCTCTGCGTACCTGGCGTCTGAGTATATTGCTGGCAGTCGGTTCTTAGCCGCCAGATCGGCGATCATCGCTAGGTGAATATAGAAGAACGGGCTTGGGGGCACAGTTAGGCCCTGAGCTCCTCCGCTCTTTGCTGTTTCAAATGCGCTCTTGAAATCTTCGGGACCTTTCACCCGAAGGAATTGAAGTTGCAATCCTAGTGTCCTGGCGACAGCCTCGGCTTCTCTGAAGGGCGTGTCTGAACCTCTCAGAGTCCAGAGGAAGGCCACTCGGGTGGCTTTGGGGAAGGCCTCTTTGAATAGCTCCAGTCTTTTCCCGTCTAGCTCCGGGGAAAGGAGCGACAGTCCTGTAGCGTTCCCGCCTGGCCGTGCGAGGCTATCCACAAGTCCAGCCGCAACCGGATCGCTAACCGCAGCGAAGACGATTGGGATCGTTTTGCTCGCCTTCTTTGCAGCCCGAACGGCGGGGTCAGAACTTGTGAAAATGACATCAACCTTGAGACGGACAAGCTCCGACGCGAGTTCAGGATACCGATTTAACTTCCCTTCTGCGTATCGGTACTCAATGGCAATGTTTTTTCCTTCAATGTAGCCCAGCTCATGCAGACCTTGCAGGAATGCCTTAACGGTACTATAGGCAGGCGCAGATGAACGGGAGCCGGTAAATAGATACCCTATCCTCGGAACTTTCTTGGCTTGCTGCGCTTCTGCCCTCGCCTCGCACACCGTGAGCGCGACGACGATTGCAAAAAGCCCCGCCCATTTTCGATTTTGGATTTTAGATTGCTTGATCATCGGATGACCTTATCGGCTCTGGCTAAGACGTTGGGCGGAATTGTTACGCCGATCTGCTTCGCGGCCTTGAGGTTAATCACCAGCTCGAACTTCGTCGGCTGCTCGACCGGTAGGTCGGCGGGCTTGGCCCCTTTCAGAATCTTGTCGACATAGGTTGCTGCACGCCGGTATAAAGCGACCCCATCTGCGCCATAAGACATGAGGCCTCCGGCCTCCACATACTCCTTCCAATGGAAGATCGCTGGCAGCCGGCCCTTGGTCGCAAGGTCCACGATCCGCCGTCGCTCAGCAAGGAACATCGGAATCGGCAGCACGGTGAAAGCCCCAGCGCGCTCCCTGCTCATCGCTCCGAATGCGCTGTCGAAATCGTTGGACCCCTGCACCTCTAGGAGCTGGAGTTGCACTCCCAACGCCCGGGCCGCCGCCTCCATCTCTTTCAACGTCTCTGTCTTGACAGGGAGTGGGTAGTCAGGAGTTGACAGGACAGCTATGCGGGACACCCTGGGAACAGTCTCCTTCAGTAGCTCCAGCCGTTTCGCGCTTAACTCGGCGCTAATAGGAGTTGATCCCGTGACGTTCCCGCCGGGCTGCGCCAGGCTGGCCACGAGCCCTGTGCCGACCGGATCGGCAACTCCCGCAAACACGATGGGGATCGTCCTCGTTGCAGCCTTAGCAGCCTGGGCCACTGGCGTACCTGGCGCCACAATGATGTCAACTTTGAGACGGACCAGTTCGGCAGCGAGCTTGGGGATTTGCTCCCGCTCTCCTGGAAACCGGTACTCAATAATAATGTTCTTTCCCTCAACGTAACCAAGATCCCGAAGCCCTTGGCGGAACGCCTCATCGCGAGGCTCAAGTGCTTGGCGCGACACAAGATAACCTATCCGCGGGACTTTCTTCGACTGCTGCGCCTCGGCGGGAAAGCTAAGCGCCAAGAGCACAGCGCCAAGAGCAAGGCAAATGACTTTTTTACTCATAGATCTTCCTTATTTTCCCTCACCCTAACCCTCTCCCACGGGGCGAGGGAAATACGGGGTCCTCAATCCAAAATCCAAAATCGCAAATCTAAAATCCTGTCATGCTTTAGAAGCGGCGATCTTCATATTAAAATCGACCGCGGGCGCGGAGTGCGTTAAAGCACCCACAGAGATGAAGTCGACTCCGGCCTCGGCCACCTCGCGCAGCCGCTCTATGGTGATGCCGCCGGAGGCCTCCACCCACGCGCGCTTGTTGATAAGCCGTACGGCCTCGGCCATTTCCTTCGTTCCCATGTTGTCCAGCATGATGACGTCCGCGCCGGCATCGAGCGCCGCCTGGACCTGCTTTAGATCCGAGCACTCGACTTCCACCCTGGCCATGAAAGGGGCATGCCGGCGGATCTCTCTCACCGCATGACCTATGGAGCCGGAAGCGGCAATGTGATTATCCTTGACCAGGGCTGCGTCATAAAGACCGAGACGATGATTCGTGCCGCCACCCATCCGCACCGCGTACTTTTCCAGGGTGCGAAGCCCGGGAGTGGTTTTTCTGGTATCGATGATCTTGCACGGGAAATCCTTTACTGCCTCGACGTAGCGGCGGGTCAAGCTGGCCGTTCCCGAAAGGCGCTGAAGAAAATTGAGGGCGGTCCTCTCGCCCATAAGGAGAGCCCTGATGGGCCCTTCAGCCTCGGCAACTACGCTTCCTTTGGCTATCTGATCGCCATCGCGGCACAGACAGCGTACCTTCACCAAGGGATCCAGCAGCAAGAAGATTTTCTCCAACAGGAAAAGACCGGCCACGACGCAGTCCCGTTTGGCGCGGAACAACCCCTTTCCGTGAGCCTGGGGAGGGACCGTGCTCATGGTCGTGAGGTCGCCGGCGCCGATATCTTCCTCCAGGGCGATCTTGATGAGACTCTCGATCTGCGCAGTGATTACAACATCCATGACGACAATTTCCCCTCGGCCTATTGGATCTCCAGCAGCCTTTGCAGACTGCGCTGCAGCGTGCGCATCTTCTCCTCGAAGCGCTCGGACTTTTCCCTCTCCCGCTGAATCACTTCTTCTTTGGCCTTGGAGAGGAACTCATGATTACCGAGCTTTTTCCGGACCCGAGACAATTCCTCCTCGACCTTGCCGACCTCCTTCACCAACCGTTCTCTCTCCTCGCCCAGATTGATCATGCCTTCGAGAGGGAGGTAGATCTCGGTATCCTGTACGACAGCCGTAGCCGCCCCCTTGGGCCTTTCTCCCTTAGCTAAATATTCTACTGTCGCCGCGCGCGCAAGGGCGCAAAGATACGCCTCATGGGACCGGAGAAATTCAAGACTCGACTCCAGGCCAAACAGCATCACCTTGACATCCTTGGAAGGAGAACAGTTCATCTCCGAACGCAGATTTCTTATGGCCCGCGTGACCTCGATAAAAAAACCCATTTTCCGCTCCGCCTCAGACTGGATCCAATCCGCCTCTGCTCTGGGATAAGCCTGCACCATAATGCTCCAGCTCTTTTCCCTTTTGGCCGAGACTATATTTTCTCCCTCTCGCTCCTCGCTTAACACCTGCCAGATTTCCTCGGTCACAAACGGCATCAACGGATGGAGCAAGAGAAGAATATTTTCCAGGACCACAGAAAGGACCCGCTGCGTTTTCCGTGGATCATCACCGAGCGAACCGTTGAGCGAGAGCTTGCTCATTTCGATGTACCAATCACAAAACTCATGCCAAGTAAACTGGTAAAGATGGTGCGCGTACTCGTTAAAGCGATAGGAATCGATCGCCTTACGGGATTCCTCGATGGTACTGTGCAGCCGGGACAGAATCCATTGGTCCGCCAGATTCAACTTCTCTCCGCGCAAGGTGCTTAAGGAAGGTCGCCCTGCCCTCACCCCATCGCCCAGATTCATCAACACGAAGCGCGCGGCGTTCCAGAGCTTATTGACAAAATTTTGGTACCCAACGATTCGCTCCTCCGCCAGCTTGATATCCCGCCCCATTGCCGCAAGCGATGCCAGGGTGAAGCGAAAGGCGTCCGTGCCGTACCGTCCCATCACCTCAAGCGGGTCTATGATATTCCCTTTGGACTTCGACATTTTTTGCCCTTCCTGATCCCGCACCAGGGCATGAATATAAACATCGCGGAAGGGAACATCCCCCATAAACCTGAGACCCATCATGATCATCCGGGCCACCCAGAAAAAGAGGATATCGAAGCTAGTGACAAGCACCGAGGTAGGATAGAAGGTCTTAAGATCTGCGGTCACCTGCGGCCATCCAAGCGTAGAGAAGGGCCAGAGAGCTGAAGAAAACCACGTGTCCAGCACGTCGGGATCGCGGATGAACTTGTCTCCGCCACATCTCGTGCATCTCTCCGGCGCCTGCCGCGCAACGATCGGGCTAGCCTCTTTGCTCAGCATGAAATCGCCATGTCCGGTTTCGAGGAGATTGTCCGCATCGCATTTCGCGCAGTACCAAGCGGGGATCTGATGTCCCCACCAGATCTGGCGCGAGATGCACCAGTCCTTGATATTCTCCATCCACGCAAAGTAGGAGTTTGCCCATCCTTCGGGAACGATCCGGACCCTTCCCTCGCGCACGGCCTGGATGGCGGGCTCGGCCAGCGGCTTGATGCTGACGAACCACTGCGGCGTAAGGCGGGGTTCGACGACGGTCTGGCAGCGGTAGCACCGGCCTAAGGCATGGCGGTACGACTCTACCTTCTCCAGTAATCCCTTTTCTTTCAGCTCCTCCACGACGAGTTTTCTTGCTTCGAAGCGATCTTTGAGGCGGTAGCGCTTTAGCCAAGCCGGTTCTTCGCCGTCCTGGGAGAAGGCCGAGGGACGGATCTTTGCCTCCTCATCAAAAATGCTGATCTTCTGAAGGCCATATTTCTCCCCGATCTCAAAATCGTTGAAATCGTGCCCTGGCGTAATCTTAAGAGCGCCGGTCCCAAATGCCGGGTCAACGAATAGATCGCCAATGACAGGAATCTCCCGACCAACAATGGGAAGAGTAACTCTCCTCCCGATCACGTCCTGGTAGCGTTCGTCCTCCGGATGGACAGCCACTGCCGTGTCGCCCAGCATGGTCTCCGGACGGGTCGTTGCCACCGTGAGGCCCTCGGATGGAGAATCGGCAAACGGGTAGCGAATATGCCACAGGTGCCCCTCAACTTCCTCATGAACCACTTCGATGTCGGCCAGCGCCGTCTTGCAGCGTGGGCACCAGTTGATCAGCCGCTCGGCGCGATACAACAATCCTTCTTCCCACAGGCGAACAAAGGCTTCCCGGACAGCCAGTGACAGGCCGTCGTCCATGGTGAAGCGCTCGCGGCTCCAATCACAGGAAGCCCCCAGCGCCCTGAGCTGGCGCAAGATCGTGCTCCCGGACTGTTTCCGCCAGGCCCAAACTCGTTCGACAAATTTCGCTCTTCCCAATTGGGCCCGGCTCAGCCCTTCTATCGCCAGTTGTCTCTCAACTACGTTTTGCGTGGCTATGCCCGCGTGATCTGTTCCCGGGACCCAGAGGACGTTATACCCATCCATCCGTTTGTATCGACAGAGAATATCTTGGAGGGTGTTGTTGAGAGCATGCCCGATGTGGAGCGATCCGGTGACGTTGGGCGGCGGTATCACCATGGAAAAATGGGGAGCGGCCGACTCGTCAGGCTGGAATGCGCCCAGCTCCGCCCAGTAGTTGTACCACTTCCCTTCAATCTCATTGTGGGAATACGCCTTTAGAAGCTGCATCAAGCTATTTCGACTTCCTGGGAGCTTTTTTTCCTTGCTTTGGCGGGGGTTTATCATCCACCACATCCACAAGATCAATAAACCGGAAGGCCGATTGCTCGGAGGTCTCACCGCTCCCCTTCTTCGCTGTCCCCTTGGAAGTGGCGGCGACTAAAGAGCCGATCCGTTCTTTGGCATGGCCGGGTGGTGAGAGCAAACCGGCCACGGCCAGCTGGAATGGTTCCTTCTCAATGGGTTTTTTTACTATCACGAGCTTTTCGCGTTTGACCGTATGGGAGGACGGATCTTCCTCCAGCCAAACTGTAGGCGTCTTGCAACCTTGGATGGCCCGGATAATGTCTGGAGTTAATCGATTCCTCTCCCGCAGGGCGGCCGCATCGACGATCAGAAGGTCGTAGTCTTTGAAACCGGCGACTTCAGAGGCGCCGATATCATCTTTACCCATCACGTCGTGCTCTGGAAAGAGGGACAAGGTGATGGCCTGTCGTAAAACCTTAAGAGGCTCGATGAGGAAAACCTTTCCCATCCCTTTCCTAATATCGCTCAGACATTATCTTGACAAGGCGCAAACGGCAAGCTACATAGGAGAAGTTGGCTTGCCATGCATGCGAAAGTGGCGGAATTTGGTAGACGCGCAGGATTCAGGA
>Ga0209824_10000895_pt1 | contig 17868 bp, 14 predicted proteins | sample VDWuncwatermetaG_FD_184124 | JGI IMG/M metagenome (GOLD analysis project Ga0209824, IMG submission 184124) | Wastewater microbial communities from Netherlands to study Microbial Dark Matter (Phase II) - VDW unchlorinated drinking water (SPAdes)... ... | reverse complement strand
TGGCTTTTTAGCAGGTGCTGCTTTTTTAGCGGGGGCCGCTTTTTTGGCTACTGGCTTTTTGGCAGGTGCTGCTTTCTTAGCTGGTGCCGCTTTTTTGGCTACTGGCTTTTTGGCAGGTGCTGCTTTTTTGGCTGGAGCCGCTTTTTTGGCTACTGGCTTTTTGGCAGGTGCTGCTTTCTTAGCTGGAGCCGCTTTTTTGGCTACAACTTTTTTAGCAGGTGCTGCTTTCTTAGCTGGTGCCGCTTTTTTGGCTACAACTTTTTTAGCAGGTGCTGCTTTCTTAGCTGGAGCCGCTTTTTTGGCTACCGCCTTTTTTGCTGCTGGTTTAGCTTTTGCTGCCATATCAAACTCCTTTACTAATAAGTTTCAAAGAAAATACAACTACAACGACTACACCCCCAGCATGCCGCACATCGCGACGCTGCCAAAGCCCTTATAACCCAAATAATCCATAGGCGGCTCTGTAAGCCTACGCAAGTGCTGACGGTCGCTGTGGTCACTTTTGCCGCTTGCTCGTCGTCAATGGAATAACCATTGATTCCTCCCAAGCAACAAAACCACCTCACAAATCACCTCGCCATCATCTTGCGTCCTATGAATTATCTGGGTTTAATCCTCTGGGTTTAATCCCAAGATAACGCGCCGCCAGTTTGATACTCTGTCACGCGCGTTTCAAAGAAGTTTTTCTCCTTCTTTAGATCAATCATTTCTGCCATCCACGGAAAAGGGTTATATGCCCCCGGATACAGCACATCTACACCAATTTGCTGACAACGCCGATTCGCGATAAAACGTAAATATTCTTTGAACATGCCAGCATTCAGCCCCAGCACGCCGCGCGGCATCGTGTCTTCGGCGTAGCGGTATTCCAACTCAACCCCTTTTTGCATCAAGCCGCGAATTTCGTCGCGAAACGCTACCGTCCACAGATGCGGGTTTTCTAATTTGATTTGGTTAATCACATCCACCCCAAAATTAAGGTGCATAGATTCGTCGCGCAATATGTACTGATACTGCTCGGCCGCACCGGTCATTTTGTTCTGCCGCCCCAGTGCCAAAATTTGCACAAAACCCACGTAGAAAAATAATCCTTCCATAATGCAAGCGAACACAATCAAACTGCGCAATAATTCTTGATCGGCCTCCATTGTGCCGGTCTTGAAATTGGGGTTGGTAAGTGTGTCGATAAACGGCAATAGAAATTCATCTTTCTCGCGAATGCTGGATACCTCGTGATACATGTTAAATATCTCACCTTCATCCAACCCCAAGCTTTCGACGATGTACTGATAGGCGTGGGTATGGATAGCCTCCTCAAACGCTTGGCGCAACAAGTATTGACGACACTCTGGGTTGGTAATGTGACGATACGTACCCAGCACAATATTATTCGCAGCTAGGCTGTCGGCAGTGGTAAAAAACCCTAAATTACGTTTGACCAATAAACGCTCGTCATCGGTCAAGCCGTTAGGGTTTTTCCACAAAGCAATGTCCGCCGACATATTCACTTCTTGCGGCATCCAGTGGTTAGCGCAAGCCGACAAATATTTATCCCACGCCCATTTATATTTAAACGGCACAAGCTGGTTCACATCCGCGCTGCAATTAATAATTTTTTTATCTTCCACGCGGATACGCCCGACGGATGGGGAGGCAATCGTGTAATCATCATGCTTCGCAGCGGCGACTACTTCGGCGTTATCGCCAAACACAAAAGAACCGGTCAGCAATCCGGCTGGCATCATTTCATCTTCAAAGGTCAACATTTTTTCCTCATATCTCATTTTTATTTCCCCGCTATTTGCTGATCATTTATTTCATGGCAACTTACTCTTGCGGTGTCAGAAATCACAGAATTACTGGCAGGCTTCGCAATCCGGCGTATCTATTGAGCACATTTTTATGCTCTCATCCGCCATTGCCACCGCGTTCAGCTCACCGATACGTGCGGTGGATTTTTCGGCGGAAGTCGCCCCCATCGTGCGTAAATAATAAGTCGTCTTCAACCCGCGCAACCACGCTAGCTTGTAGGTTTCATCCAGCTTCCGGCCAGACACACCCGCCATATAAATATTAAGTGACTGCGCTTGATCGATCCATTTTTGGCGACGTGATGCCGCTTCAATAATCCACTGCGGCTCAACTTCGAATGCGGTCGCGTAGAGATTGCGCAGCTCGGCCGGAATACGATCAATCTTGGACAAACAACCGTCAAAATACTTCAGGTCAGCAATCATCACCTCATCCCATAAACCTAGGCGTTTTAAATCATTGACTAAATAGCCGTTGATGACAGTGAACTCGCCGGACAAATTAGATTTAACAAACAAGTTTTGGTAGGTTGGCTCAATGCACGCAGACACGCCGATAATATTTGAAATGGTGGCTGTAGGCGCAATTGCCACACAATTTGAATTACGCATACCGTGCTGCTGGATGCGCGCACGCAAAGCCTCCCAATCCATACTGACCGAGGTGTCCACTTCCACATAGCCGCCACGCGATTCGCGCAACATATCCAATGTGTCTTGCGGCAAAATCCCCTTATCCCACAAGCTGCCCCGATAGCTGGCATAGCAACCGCGCTCTTGCGCCAGCTCAGTGGAAGCCCAATAAGCATAGTAGCAAATTGCTTCCATCGAACGATCCGCAAACTCTACTGCGGCTGCAGACGCATAAGGCAGGCGCAACTCATGCAAGCAATCTTGAAAGCCCATCACACCCAACCCAACAGGGCGATGCTGCAAGTTGGAGTGGCGCGCTTTTTCGACCGCATAATAGTTGATGTCAATCACGTTATCCAACATGCGCATGGCAGTGGTAACCGTGCGCTGCAATTTGCCGTGATCGATCTGGCCGAATTTCGCATGACCTTGCGGGTACAAATGCGCGGCCAAATTGATCGACCCCAAATTGCATACCGCGATCTCGGTGTCCGAAGTATTCAAGGTGATTTCGGTACACAGATTTGAGCTATGCACCACGCCAACGTGTTGCTGCGGCGAGCGTACATTGCATGCATCTTTGAAAGTGATCCACGGATGGCCGGTTTCAAACAACATGGTCAACATCTTACGCCACAAGCTGGCCGCAGAAATTTTGCGGAACAAAGACAGCTCGCCACGCGCCGCGCGCGCCTCGTGCCCCAAGTAAGCGCGCTCGAACTCCAGGCCAAATTTGTCGTGCAAATCGGGACAATCCGAAGGCGAGAACAATGTCCACTCGCCACCTTCCATCACGCGCTTCATAAATAAATCAGGTATCCAATTGGCGGTGTTCATATCGTGCGTGCGACGACGATCATCACCCGTGTTCTTGCGCAAATCCAAAAACTCTTCCACATCCAAATGCCAAGTTTCCAGATAGGCACACACCGCCCCTTTGCGCTTTCCACCTTGATTCACCGCCACAGCAGTATCGTTCGCCACCTTTAAGAATGGCACCACGCCTTGCGATTTACCATTCGTGCCCTTGATGTGCGCACCCAGGGAACGCACAGGCGTCCAGTCATTACCAAGGCCGCCGGAATATTTCGCCAACAAAGCATTTTCTTTAAACGCCTCAAAAATTCCGTCCAGATGATCGGGCACGGTCGTCAGATAACACGACGACAATTGTGATCGCCGCGATCCAGAATTAAACAAGGTGGGGGTCGAACTCATAAAATCAAAGCTAGAAAGCAAATGGTAAAACTCAATCGCACGCGCCTCGCGATTGGCCTCATTCAGCGCCAAGCCCATCGCCACACGCATAAAGAACGATTGCGGCAACTCTAACCGCGCGCCATCAATATGCAGAAAATAGCGATCGTATAATGTTTGCAGTCCCAAATAGCCAAATTTCAAATCGCGGCTTGCGTCTAATTCTTTTGCCAAACGCGGCAAATCAAAGCGCAACATTTCGTCGCTCAATAATTCCGCCTCAACAGCGCGCCGAATAAACACAGGAAAATTTGCGGCGTAGCGTGTCGCCATATCAGCCGCGGTGACGGCCTCGCCCAAGGTGTCGCAGCAAATATTGTTCAGCAATAAACGCGCGGTCACAAAATTGTAGGCGGGCTCTTGCTCGATGAGCGAGCGCGCCGATAACACCACGCACTTGCGCACCTCTTCAACAGGCACGCCGTCATATAAATCTTTTAGCGTGAGCTTGATGATTTTTTCGATGCTGACCACATCGCCCAAACCCACACAAGCCGCCGCAATAGTTGCACCCAAAGCTTCTATATCCAAGGGGCGCGAAACTCCCTTATCCAAAACATGCAAGATTGGAGCCGCGGCTTTTGCTGCATTTGCAATTTCTTTTGCCTTGGCACGCTCGCGCGTGCGCTCTTCGCGATAAAGCACATAGGCACGCGCCACATCGTGCTCGCCAGAGCGCATCAAAGATAATTCAACTTGATCTTGAATGTCCTCGATGTGCAGCGTCCCACCATGCGGCTGACTTCGCAGCAGCGCGCCGACGACTGTAGCAGATAATTTTTCAACCATCTCGCGCACGCGCGCCGAAGCCGCACCCTGCCCACCGCTCACGGCAATGAATGCCTTGGTCATGGCAATAGAAATCTTGGACGGATTAAACGGCACAACCGAACCATTGCGGCGAATGACTTTATATTGATCGAAAGAATTGCTGGGGGCGGCGGTGAATCCAAGAACTTCGCGCACGGGCAAGGCGGGGGATGAAACGTTTTCAGCGATATGCTGCATACAACCACTCCCTTAACTAAAAATTGACACAGAATTGCGCCAACTGAAAAAATTACTGTTTGCCGAATAACCACAACATCTAGTGTCTATTCGCCAAATTTTTTCTAATTGTAGTACAGCGCGTAAATTATGCAAGCAGTATTTTAACTTTTTTAAGCGTGTTTTTTTGAGTGCTCATTTGGGGCAGAGGGAAAACAATTTTGGAGATTTTTCTACGCCTGCTGCGGTTGTTTTTGGCCCGCTATTTTTTTAGCTCGGTCAGAAATCAAATCAAGGGAGCACTGATTAAATCGGCGAGCGGGAAGAAGTACAAGGCGCACGGCACGCAGAAACCGGAGTGTATGCGGTATACAAGAGGATTTCGAGTACCGCGTAACGCAGTAATTCACACGCGCAGTCATTTAATCAGCGTTTCCTAGGTAACGCTGCCAGTCAAAGCACGGGCCTGGGTCTGTTTTGCGCCCAGGGGCAATGTCGGAATGTCCCACAATGTCACGTATGGGATAGGTACGTTTAAGCCGTCGCGTGAGCTTGGCCAGTGCAACATATTGTGGGTCAGTGAAGGCAAGGGTGTCACAACCTTCCAACTCCACGCCAATTGAAAAGTTATTGCAGGCTGTGCGTTTGCGCCATATTGACACCCCCGCGTGCCAAGCACGTTTACTACATGGCACGTATTGAATAATTTCGCCTGTTCGACAAATTAAAAAATGCGCCGAAACGCGCACGCCTTTTAGTTGCGCGTAATAGGGGTGCGCGTCGGTATCCAACGTGTTGCAAAATAGTTCGGTGATAGCCGTGCCACCAAATTCATCTGGCGGCAGGCTGATATTATGAATCACCAGCAGGTCAATCGCCGTGCCAAGCGGGCGTGCATCGTGGTTGGGTGAAGCAATTCGGCGCACCCCTGTAACCCAGCCAAGTGCGTCCAGCCTCACAGCTGTTGATCCTGATCGGTAATATTTAAGCGTGCCATGCGATGCCTTAATGCGCGAAAGGTAATGCCGAGCAATTTGGCCGCTGCCGTGCGATTAAACCCAGTTTGCTGCAACACCGCCAAAATGACTTTGCGTTCGATGCCGTCCAGATATTCGGGCAAGGAAGATTGCTCTATTGTATCGAATGAAAATTTTCCCGCTGGCGAGGTGTCGGACGCGGCATTGATCAATTTAAGCTGTAGATCAGCCGGGGTAATGATGTTATTCGTGTACAACGCTAATGCGCGCTCAATAACATTTTCCAGCTCACGCACGTTGCCGGGGAAATCATAGGCACGCAATGCGGCCAGTGCTGCGGGTGAAAATTCGACGGCGGCATTATCCCGTAGCCGTATTAAAATTTGTTGCGCCAAACCTGCAATGTCATCTCTCATTTCGCGCAGCGGCGGCATGGTCAACGCAATGACGTTGAGCCGATAATACAAGTCTTGGCGAAACTTCCCTTGTTGCACGCACTCGGCCAAAGTGCGATGGCTCGCGCTCAGTATTCGCACATCCACAGCCTCTTCTTGCGTTGCACCGATCTTACGAACTTTTTTCTCTTGAATCACACGCAACAACTTTACTTGCATGAGCAGGGGCAAGTCGGCCACTTCATCCAAAAATAATGTCCCGCCATTTGCCGCTTGAAAAAAACCATCGTAATCTTTGTCCGCGCCAGTGAACGCGCCTTTGCGATAACCAAAAAACTCGCTTTCCATTAAATTTTCTGGGATTGCACCGCAGTTCACCGCCACAAAAGGCGCATCACGCCGCGCGCTTTTTTCAACAATTAACCGCGCGGCCAATTCTTTGCCGGTACCTGATTCCCCGCTGATATACACTGGAGCTTGACTACGCGCGACGCGATCGATCAGGTCGCGCACTTTTTTGATCGCAGCCGAATTTCCCAGCAGGGTGTGCACACCCGCCCGCACCGCTGCGGCGGGGTGAGGAAGCTCTAACGCAGCCTTGACCAACGCGCGCAGCTGCTCCAGCGCGACGGGTTTAGAAAGGTAATCAAACGCACCGAGCTTGAGCGCGGAAATGGCATTTTCCATATTGCCATGCGCCGTGATAACCGCCACAGGCACATTCATATTACGCTGCACAATATGCCGCACAATTTCCAAGCCCTCGCCATCTGGCAAGCGCATATCAGTTAAGCAAAGATCATAAGGCGAGCCATCTAATTTTTGCAGCGCGTCCTGCACGTTGCCTGCTCGCCCAACCTCCAGCCCCATGCGTAGCAGCACGCGTTCAATCATTTCTACTATATCAGGCTCGTCATCCACCACCAATACGCGAGCGATGGTGCGGCCATGATTGGCATTCGTTTTGGGATTGCTATTCATTTGGGGGATGGCACTCATTTAAAATTTAAAGCCATTAACAATCTTGGGGGCAAGCAATCATTTTTTTCAAGTAATAACGCATTGCAACGAAGGCGAGATTTTTAGAGGCATCCTCAACGCTCATCTTGATTTTCAAATTTAATACGGAAACATACGTGCGAGTTTTCCACTCTGTACTCCAATCTCGCGCCATTAGCCTCACAAAGCTCACGCGCAATATACAAGCCCAACCCCGTCCCGCCCGTGGCGGTAGTAAAAAATGGCTCAAACAATTTTTGCATGACCTCTGCGGATACCAAAGTCCCATCGTTAATGATATCCAACACGACTTCACCGCGATTATCTGTCCAAGCATGCAAACGCACACTGCCGGCTTGTTTTTGACAGTAGCGCAAAGCGTTGCGGCATAAATTCCATAATACTTGATTGAGATGGCCACGATCAAAATGAATCTGGCAGCCCCCCTCTACTTCAATCTTGAAAATCTCGCTCATCACATTTTCGGTATGCACAGTGCTTTCTATAAACGCTCCAATCTTGGTGGCTAGCTCGATTTCTTCGCGTTGTGCACGGTCTCGACGGTTTAATTGCATCACGTCTTGCACGATGTTGTTCAACCTCGCCGCGTTTTCTAAAATCACCTCAAATAATCGTTCTTGCGCGGGATCATGTTTTTCTTCGCGCAATAATTCTGCAGCATAACTAATGGCAGATAAGGGGTTGCGCACCTCGTGCGCGATATTAGCGGTTAATCTCCCCAGCGCAGCCAGTTTGATTTGCTGTGCTCGCGCTTGCACCCGCTGCATGTCTTCCAGAAAAACCACCGCGCCCCAAAATTCTTCGCGCTGCACCGATAAAAATCGGGCTTGCGTCTGATAAGGCAAATCAGATAAAGAGAGCGGATCGTATTTGCGTTCAAGGTCGTGCCGCCCCAAATCATGCCTCCATCGGGCAAATCTTACGGCCAATTCAGGCGCACACTCTTCCAATGTCATTCCTTGCCCATCTTGAAAGTGTCGCCCCAGCAGCCGTTCCGCACTGGGATTATGTTGGCGAATCACACCGGCTTCATCAATAACCAATATACCGTCCGGCATGTCTTGAATAACCAAGCGGTTGACCTCGGCCATATTAGCTAAATCTACCCCGCGTCTGACAGCCAGCTTCTCGCTGGCAATCGCATAATTAGCCAAGACATGCGCCAGCCAAGCAACGGCAAAATAGGCAGCACTCAATAACCCGGTTTGCAAATATTGTGCGGCCGTTGTGTCTTGGGTAAGAATTTCATAAGAATGTTGCAACAATATGGCGATGCTAGCGAGTGCTGCAAAAAATAGGGTGATTTTGCCTCGACTAACCATACCCGCTGCGGCCAGCGAGACCAGCAATAACAATCCCACGCTGCTCTGTACGCCCCCGCTGACATGCGCCAAAATCGTCACACAAATAATGTCTGTGCTAACGAGAAAAGACAGTTGCCAGTTAAAACGCGGGGCGCGCAGCTTGATCGGGATAAAGAAAACAAGTGCCGATGCTAGGTAAACCAAGCTGGTGTAGAAAAATATCGTTCGTTGACGCGGCTCGTCAGACAGGGTTTCACCAAACGTGCTGATGAATAATATAAGCAGACCACCGAGAATCAACCGGTAAAGATTAAATAGCGAAATGGAGCGCCACAAGGCTTGCGGGGCGGGCTCCCAATGCCGCCAAGAGGGGGGTAAATTCCAAGTCGAGGGAGGGGCGTTATCCTTCATCGCTACGCAATTAGCGGCAAGATATTAAGGGGCTGAGTCGACGTGTGCGCGGCGGTGCGCCTCGCTGCAAAAATGTTTACCTTCCGCCAAAATGCTCTCGCCCTTGGGCAGGTGAATACCGCATTGCGCGCAACGCACCATGTCTTCGGTCTGCTTGGGCTGAGTATTATCCGCATTTTTTTGATCGCCAGAACCATCCTTGGCATCATCCTTCAACTTTTGGCGGCGATAGTGCCGCAGCAACAAATACACCAAAACAAATACGGCAATTAGTAACAGCAACCTGCTCATTTGGTATTTCCTTAATCATAGTGTGCGGTCGGATTTTATCAGCATTGCTGCGTCTACACTTATGGATGCTTCTAAAAAAATCTTACTGTGTCAGAAATCGCTCAAGGGATGCAGCGCAAGGCGAAGCTTGGCGAGGAAGCGGAGTTGACTCGGTGTCAATGAGCATTCCGAGCCGAGATTTAACGTAGCGATGCGCCCTTTAGCGATTTGATGGCACAGTAAGATTAGTTGCGTCGGCGTAATGCCCACGCCATGAGTGCGACCCCCACAACAATCATCGGCAAGCTGAGCCATTGCCCCATACTAATGCCGAATGTCATCAGCCCAAAAATGCCATCGTCGGGATTGCGCGTGTATTCGGCCAAAAAGCGGAAGCTGCCATAGCCGATTAAAAACAAACCGGACACTGCACCCATCGGGCGCGGCTTGCTGGAATAGAGCCACAATATAAAGAACAAAGCCAAGCCTTCCAGCGCAAATTGGTAAAGCTGAGAGGGGTGTCGCGGCACGTTATCCACGTTGGGAAACACCATGCCCCAAGGGACGGTGGTAGGTCTACCCCACAATTCAGCGTTAATAAAGTTGCCGATGCGTCCCGCACCCAAGCCCAAAGGTACGAGGGGCGCGATGAAGTCCATCAAGCGCAACCACGGTATTTTATTTTTGCGCGCAAACCACGCCATCGCCACCAGCACGCCCAAAAATCCGCCATGAAACGACATGCCGCCGCGCCACACGGCAAGAATTTCCAAGGGATGATTAAGATAATAGCCGGGATGATAAAACAGCACCTCGCCCAACCGTCCGCCCAGTATTACCCCCAGCACGCCGTAAAACAGCAGGTCATCCAGCATCTTGTTATCCCAGCCAGGCTGATTCAGCTTGCGAACACGTACTCTGCCTAGCCACAGAAAACAGGCAAAACCGAGCAAATACATTAAGCCATACCAATGAATGGCAAGCGGTCCCAGTTGAAGGGCGACAGGATTAAATTGAGGATGAATGAGCATAGAATAATTGAATGATTAAGTTGCCGCCCCGTCTGGATACAAGCTCATTTGAACTTGTATTAAATTCCATGCTCTCAAGCATGCTGATAGTGCAAACGCTGCCAGTCCACAGTTAAATAGGTATTTTACAAGGATGGTGGATTATGAAGTTTGCAAATGAGGTGGAGTTGGTTAGAATGGCGTGGGCAGCAATGTCCTCTGCTGTAAAATTTTATAGGCACACTTTAGGAGAATATAACACATGAAATCTATCATCTTTAGCATGATTGCAACGGCAAGCTTAATGGCTGCAAGCAGCGCAATGGCAGCAGATGCTGTAGTAAAAATACCGGCTGATCGTTTGGCTATTATCAAGAAAAACGGCTTTATCTGCCAAACCTGTCACCATATCGAAGGCAAGTTGATTGGCCCGGCTTGGATGGATGTCTCCAAGAAGTACAAAGGTCAAAAGACTTACGCTTTTGGCGGTGATGGTTATGTAGACTTTAAAAAGCAAAAATACCCTGCTGAAGATCTCCCTTTGGTAGATGGTTTAGTGAAAAAAGTTTCTCTAGGTGGTCATGGTGGTGGCATTGGTGATTGGCAACATGATAAGGAATTTTCAAAACGCGTCCCCATGCAAAGCAATGATGCAAAACTTGCTAAGCAAGCAGAGATCAAGGAAATGGTGCAATACGTATTAAGCCTCGCTAAATAATTAGGTAGAGGTAACCGCAGTACAATAAAGTTGGCTATAGGCCGACTTTATTTTTTAGCCCAAAAATCTTGAGTGTTGGAGATATTTAGTCACCAGTTGCGAGACTTATTTTGGATATAATCGCGCCATGCCCTCCTCACCTCTTCTCTTACCTCTTTAATGCAAATTACTTCTCGTTGGCAGCTTTATGCGGCGCTCGCCGGTGCAGGGCTGATTTTCGCACCCCTGTTATTGCTTTTGTTTGCAGCAATGCTTATTTATCCAACGCTGCCTTCGCTAGAAACACTTACCGACTATCGACCCAAAATCCCGTTACGCGTATACAGCGCGGAAGGTATTTTACTCGGTGAATTTGGTGAAGAACGCCGCGCTTTAGTCACCATTGGCGAAGTGCCGACGCTCATGAAAAAAGCCATTCTGGCGGCAGAAGATGATCGCTTTTATGATCACGGCGGAGTCGATTACAAGAGCGTTTTGCGCGCCGCATATTCCAACTTTACGGCAGGGGGCGTAAAGCAAGGGGCCAGCACAATTACCATGCAGATCGCACGTAATTTTTTTCTGACCAATGAAAAAAAATTATCGCGTAAATTTAGCGAAGTGCTACTCGCCTTTAAGATAGAAAGCAGCTTGAGCAAGGATGAAATTCTCCAACTTTATATCAACCATATTTACTTGGGGCAGCGCGCTTATGGTTTTGGCTCTGCCGCACAAGTTTATTTTGGCAAGCCCTTGCCACAACTCAATCTGGCCGAATTCGCTATTCTTGCGGGTCTGCCCAAAGCCCCGTCGGCCTATAATCCAGTAGATAATCTTGACCGCGCCAAATTGCGCCAAACCTATGTCCTGCGGCGCATGCACGAACTGAGCTACATTGATGAGGCGCAGCACGAAGCGGCTTTGGCTCACCCCCTTGTCGTGAAGCGAGCAGGCTCGCAGGGCTTTGCTCTCAAGGCGGACTATTTAGCTGAGATGGTGCGGCAAGTGGTGTACGAGCAATATCAGGAAGCCACTTACGCGCAGGGGATAAAGGTTTACACCACGATACGCCAGGCAGACCAAATCGCCGCGCATGCTGCCTTGCGTAAGGGCGTAATGGAATATGACAGCCGTCACGGCTATCGCGGCCCAGAGGGATTTATTGATCTGGCCAAGGGCAGCAGCGACGCACTTCTAGAAGAAGCTTTGCAAGACGTGTCAGATAGCGAAGAGTTAATTCCTGGCGTTGTTTTGGAAATGAACGCTAAGGGCATCCGTGTGTATTGCAAAGGCGGGCAGACGATTGTGGTTGATGCTGAGGGGCTAAAATTTGCCCAACCCAAGCCGGGAGAAAAAATCGCCGTCAAACGACGGCTACGCGTGGGCGCGCTTATTCGCGTTAGGCAAACAGCAACAGGCACTTGGCAAGTGGTGCAACTCCCGCAAGTTGAAGCAGCCTTCGTCTCAGGCAACCCCAAGGATGGCGCAATCTATGCGCTGGTCGGTGGCTTTGATTTTAATCACAGCCAGTTTAACCATATCACCCAAGCTTGGCGGCAACCTGGCTCAAGCTTTAAGCCTTTTATTTATTCTGCCGCATTAGAAAAGGGCTTCACCCCCGCCTCGGTGATTACCGATGCACCACTGACTGACGCGCCGATGATGGTGGATAAAGACGGGAAGCTGACCACCGAAGCTTGGTCACCCAAAAATTTCGATGGCACATTTGAAGGTGCTACGCGCTTACGTCGCGCACTTTACCTGTCTAAGAACTTGGTTTCTGTCCGCATATTGCAGGCTATTACCCCGCAGTACGCGCAAGATTTTGTAACCAAATTTGGCTTTGAGGCAGACAAACATCCCCCTTATTTAACCATGGCCTTGGGCGCAGGCTCGGTCACGCCGCTGCAACTGCTTACCGGATACGCTACTTTCGCTAACGGCGGCTACCGCATCTCCCCTTACTTTATTCAGCGCATCGAAGATAGCGACGGCAAAATACTCAGCCAAGCAACCCCTGTCGTGGTAGGGATAAATGCCGAACAAGTATTGGATGTGCGTAATGCTTACACCATGGTCAATATCATGCAAGACGTGGTCAATCATGGCACAGCCTTTCGGGCGACACAGTTGGGGCGTAAAGATTTAGCAGGCAAAACGGGTACCACGAGCGATTCTATGGACGCGTGGTTTTGTGGCTTTCAGCCTACAATAGTCGGCGTGGCGTGGGTCGGCTTTGATACCCCACGCAGCTTGGGCGAACAAGAAACAGGGGGTGGAGCAGCTTTGCCGATCTGGATGGATTACATGGCTGCCGTTTTAAAAGATGTGCCCGAAGCGGTTTACACTATGCCGCCCGGCATGGTCACCGCACGCATTAACAACGAGGGCTTGCGCGATCCAGAAGGCACGATCATCGAACATTTTTATCAAGAAAATGTGCCGCCAGAGCGCGAAAAGTCGATGGTGGAAAGCATCGTCGATCAATTGTTTTAAGCGTATCTTTGCCTAAAAGAAGCAGTCATAGCAAACTGCTAGGGATATTTGAAATGCACAAAGATCGAGTACCGCGGCGCGACCAAATGCGCGAACAACTGGCACATCAAGCAGCAAAGTTGATGGCTGAAGATGGCATCACCGACTATGCTTTTGCTAAGCGTAAAGCAGCCAAACAAATGGGCGCAGCAGACACCCAGCACCTGCCCAGCAACGAAGAAATAGATACTGCCCTGCGTAGCTTCCGCACACTTTACGAACCAGCAAGTCATCCGCTGATCCTGCATCAATTGCGGCAACAGGCACTGGCGACGATGCGCCTTTTGCAATCCTTTCATCCTCTACTGACTGGCTCAGTACTCAACGGTACGGCAGGCGAACAATCCGATATCAACTTAGTGGTTTATTCAGATGATGAAAAATCAGTGATGCTGTTTTTGCTCCAGCACAACCTGCCTTTTGAAAGCCACGAATGGCGAACACGTTTAATGGGCGAAGAAAAAACCGTACCCAGCTTTATCCTGCAAACGGAAATCAATATTCCTATCACGCTGGCCGTACTTCCAGAAAATGCCCGCCACAATAGTAGCCGCAAGCGCGAAACCTATGCTGATATCGCGGCAGTGGAAGCACTGCTGGCGAAAGGGGGAACCTAGCAAATCTCTTGTATGCCCATCTACAACACAACACGTAAACAAAAAAGGCGACCCTAGAGTCGCCTTTTTTATGTTCCCGCTAATTACGATTACTTGATGATTGCTTTCAGCTCGCCTTTGGCATATTTGCCTGCCATGACTTCTAGTGACAACGCCTTCACTTTTCCGGCTTGGCCTGCGCTACCAAATGCTTCATAGCGTGCTTTACAAATTTCCTTCATCGCCTTTGTTGATTCAGCCAAAAATTTGCGCGGATCGAAGTTCTTGGGGTCTTTTGCCAAATGACGGCGAATCGCACCGGTAGAAGCCATACGCAAATCCGTATCAATATTAATTTTACGCACGCCATATTTAATGCCTTCGACGATTTCAGAAACAGGTACGCCGTAAGTCTCGCCCATGTCGCCACCGTATTGATCAATAATTTTCAGCCATTCTTGCGGCACGCTAGACGAACCGTGCATGACCAAATGCGTATTGGGAATGCGCGCATGGATGGCCTTGATGCGGTCAATGGCCAATATATCGCCCGTGGGCGGACGGGTAAATTTGTATGCGCCGTGCGAGGTGCCGATGGCAATCGCCAAGGCATCTACGCCCGTTTTCTTAACAAAGTCAGCCGCTTCTTCAGGGTCTGTCAACAATTGTGAATGGTCCAGCACGCCTTCCGCGCCTTGGCCATCTTCTTGTTCGCCCATACCGCTTTCTAGCGAACCTAGGCAACCGAGTTCGCCTTCGACCGACACACCCACCGCGTGCGAAATATCGACCACTTTGCGTGTGACTTCGACATTGTAATCATAAGATGAAGGCGTTTTGGCGTCTTCCAACAAGGAGCCGTCCATCATTACACTAGAGAATCCGCTGCGAATAGCGTTTACACACACCGCTGGTGATGCACCATGATCTTGGTGCATTACGATGGGGATGTGCGGATAAGCTTCAACCGCCGCTGCGATGAGGTGGCGCAAAAAGGCCTCGCCCGCATACTTACGCGCACCTGCCGAGCCTTGCATAATGACTGGGCTGTTGCATTCGTCGGCGGCTTCCATAATCGCTTTAACTTGTTCTAGATTGTTGACGTTAAATGCGGGTAAGCCGTAGCTATTTTCTGCTGCATGGTCCAGCAGTTGACGTAATGATACGAGAGCCATTTTCTTCTCCTAAATTAAAAAACTTTTCGCTAAAAACTATCTAATAAAACTAAATTCTTAAGGGCGCAGTGTACGGGGAAACCCAGTTGGAATTCAACCCTTCAATCGGCGTGTTCGCCCACGCGCACTATCTTCATCGTGTTGGTGTGGCCAGTTTTACCGACTGCCTCACCGATGGTCATGACCATCAAATCACCCTTCTCAACCAGCCCCAAGCGTACTAACTCTTCTTCTGCTGCGCGCAACACGACCGATGCAAATTGCGATTCAATATTAAACGCAATAGGATGCACGCCACTAAACAAGGTCACTTTGCGTAAGGTGCTTTCCATCGGAGTCATCGCAAAAATAGGCACGCCCACGTTGACACGTGACATCCATAAGGTGGTCGAGCCTGATTGGGTCAAAGTCACAATGGCCTTCACTTTAAAATGTGACGCTGCATACAACGCAGACATGGCAATAGACTGATCAATGCGCGTAAATTTTGAGCGGACCAGACGTTGGTCGGTGGCATTCGCATCCAACTCCGTCTCGGCTTTGCTGCAAATACGCACCATCGCTTGAATGGTTTCTATCGGATAATCGCCCACTGCGGTTTCCGCTGACAGCATCACTGCATCCGTGCCATCCAACACGGCATTGGCTACGTCCGAGACTTCCGCGCGAGTGGGAATCGGGTTGGTAATCATCGACTCCATCATTTGCGTGGCAGTAATCACCAATTTATTTTTGGATCGCGCCATGCGGATCATGCGTTTTTGCAAACCTGGTACGGCGGCATCGCCCACTTCCACAGACAAATCACCGCGCGCCACCATAATGGCATCCGATGCATCCATAATTTCGGCCAACACAGGAATGGCTTCCGCGCGCTCAATTTTAGCCATGAGCATACTGGTGCCACCCGCTGCCACCATCAGTGACCGCGCCAATTTCATGTCATCGGCAGACCGAGGAAAAGAAACCGCCAAGTAATCTGCTTTAATAAGTACCGCAGTTTTAATATCTTCCTTATCTTTGTCAGTTAAGGCGGGCGCGGTTAAGCCGCCACCCTTACGGTTAATCCCTTTGTTGTTGGACAGCTCGCCGCCGCGCACCACTTTACAGATTATTTTGGATCCATCCACCTCGATAACATCAAATTCCAACATGCCATCATTCAGCAGCAACACCGTACCCGCGCTGACATCATTGGGTAATTCTTTGTAATCTAGGCCCACGCCTTCTTGGTCACCCAACGCTGTTCGTGCCGCATCCAGCGTGAATATATCGCCGCCCTGCAAGGAGATTTTATTTTTCTCAAATCGCCCGATACGAATCTTAGGGCCTTGCAAATCAGCCAAAATACCGACACTACGCCCACAAGCCAACGCTGCTGCGCGTACTCTTTCGGCGCGATCAATATGATCTTGCGTGCTGCCGTGCGAAAAATTCATCCGCACCACATCGACCCCGGCCGAAATTAACTTTTCCAGCACGGCTTGGGTATCGGAGGCCGGGCCTAGCGTGGCGACTATTTTAGTTCTACGTAACATACATCTCCTGTTATTATTTTTTGCTTCTTGAAGCGACTTACGTCATGCGAACTTACTTCGCCGCACGCTGCTCTAAAATCTCTACCGCCGGTAATTTTTTACCTTCAAGGAATTCTAGAAACGCGCCGCCGCCCGTCGAAATGTAACTCACGCGATCACTGATATTGTATTTGGCGATAGCCGCCAATGTATCGCCACCGCCCGCTACAGAAAACGCTGGGCTGTCGGCAATCGCCAAGCCAACCGTGCGTGTACCGTGACCAAATTGGTCAAATTCAAATACCCCTAAAGGACCATTCCACACGATGGTGCCCGCCTTTTTCATATAGCTGGCATAGGTTTTTGCGGTTTCTGGGCCGATGTCAAAAATCATGTCGTCATCCGCTACGTCCGCCACTTTTTTTACAATGGCAGGTTCTTTCGCATCAAATTTTTTGCCGACTACCACGTCCGTTGGGACGGGAATTTCGCGCCCTTGAGATTTGGCCGTTGCAATTAAACGCTGGGCTTCGGGCACTAAATCAGCTTCATATAAAGATTTGCCGACGTTGTAGCCGGCTGCCTTAATAAAAGTATTCGCAATGCCGCCGCCGACGATAAGTTGGTCAACGATGTGTGACAGTGATTCCAGCACCGTTAATTTGGTCGAAACTTTAGAGCCGCCAACGATTGCAACCACGGGCGACACAGGGCTTTTCAATGCTTTACCCAACGCTTCTAACTCCGCCGCCAGCAATGGGCCCGCACAAGCGATAGGCGCATATTTAGCTACACCGTGTGTGGAAGCCTGCGCGCGATGCGCGGTGCCAAAAGCATCCATAGCAAAAATGTCGCATAGCTTGGCCATTTTTTGGCTGAGCTCGTCGTTATTTTTACCTTCGCCTTTGTTGAAGCGCACGTTTTCAAACAAGACCACTTCACCTTCTGCCACACTAAAGTTGCCGTTCAGCCAATCTTTAATAACACGCACTTCACGCCCTAATAATTCAGACAAGCGTTTTGCCACAGGCTTTAATGAATCAGCTTCCGAATACACGCCTTCTTCTGGGCGACCCAAGTGCGACATCAGCATGACTTTTGCACCCGCTTGCAGGGCGTGTTGTATGGTGGGCAGCGAAGCGCGGATGCGGGTGTCGTCGGTCACGCTACCGTCATCAGCTTGCGGGACATTCAAATCTTGGCGAATCAAAACACGCTTGCCCTTGAGGTTCAAGTCGGTTAATTTAATTATATTCATGGTGTTATCTTATGT
>Ga0209824_10000894_pt1 | contig 17898 bp, 20 predicted proteins | sample VDWuncwatermetaG_FD_184124 | JGI IMG/M metagenome (GOLD analysis project Ga0209824, IMG submission 184124) | Wastewater microbial communities from Netherlands to study Microbial Dark Matter (Phase II) - VDW unchlorinated drinking water (SPAdes)... ... | reverse complement strand
GATACGGCGGTGCCATTTATTGTAACGGATTGAGCATAGGCAGCAGTTGCAATGCTTGTAATAATAAGCAAGAACAGGATTGATAGAATTATTTTTTTCGATCGCATTTTCATTTCTCCTTTCTGGTTAGACACAGTTTTGGACTGTACCTCTTTCTGATTAAAACCTCGCTCGTATATTACACCCGCATATCCTTGACAGAAAATTCTGCAGTCATTTTCGTCCCTCCTTTCTACTTCTTTCTGCTTTGAGCGTCGAACTTCCTCAACCAACCACTAGCCACCAACTACCAATCACCATCAAGATAAACTTCCTGACACCTTTTACCCTACCAGGCCAAGACTCACCCCGGGGTCCAAAGTGATTTCGACTATGGTCAGGAGGACCTCAACTGAATCGCAGGGGCCGCCAACGACGTTGCTACATATGAGGCTTCCACTGTTTCGAAGACCAAAACCGTTATCGACAGGGGAAAAATTCTCAGGAGGCGAAGGAACGGTGTAGCTCAGGGGTACGTTGTATGTGGTAAACACTAGGCTGCTAGAACCCTGGCGAAGATATCCCACAAAACTTGTCTTTACAATCGTGCTTCCAGATACTACCCGGCCTAGGTTAGACAGATCATAGAAACCACCATCCATTGAGGCGCCATGAAATCGCTCCACTGAGGTGTTAGCAACAAAGTTATGCTGATATACTACGGTAAGGGTAGCTCTGGACGTGCCAATGTTTGTAATTTGCGCAGCGGTAAGGGAGAGGACATTGGGAACGCCCGGCACTGCGACCGCTTGAGCCGCTGGTAATCCAATAAACTCGTCGAGCTGAAAGACGCCATCGTAGATCCCTGCCGGAATATCAATAGACATTCCCACCGCCGGATCTCCAAACGTCACACCCCCGATAGTAACACTAATAGCGTGCGCCGCAGTCGGAAGGCTAGTAATGATGAACACGAAAAGAATTGAGAGAATTGCTTTTTGCAATCTCATTTTCGTTTCCCCTTTCATTACAGTTAGAGCTCTAGACCCGCGCTAAATCCAAGTGAGTTCTCCATCAAATCAGAGGAGGTCCGCGACTACAGTCCAAAACTATTTCAACGATTTGAGTCATCATTCTAGTCTGATCACGTTAACTCCCTGATTGACCTAGCTGCTTCGTCTTCTTTTAAGAAGCTCCAGTTGGCACCTCCTATTCGCATCTACGTGCAACAGTCAGCGTTCTTGCTCACCGTATCTTTAGGACAAGAGTCCGTCGGCCATCATTAGTAAAACCAATAATCGCTATCGATCATGGAGATTTCCCTAAAATCTACCCAGGAAGCTCGAAGGATGTCTGACGATGTTCTTTTGCTCTCCGTCCGAGGAACTCGGCGCAACTCGTCCTACTATAACTCCAAATCTCCTGTCAAGAAAAAAATTTATTTTTCCGCCCGTCTTCGACTTATTTTTTAAAAAAGAGCTCCCGGTTATATTCTGCAAGAAGCGTGCCGCCTCAGTTTCCCTAGATCTGTAATGGAAACAAGGCGTTATGATCTACTCTGCCAGTTTGGCTTGGGGTATATTTGCCCGATCGGGCAAATATACCATAGGTGCAGCGGCCATGTTTGAGGGGAACCAAGGCGCGTTAAGGGAGACCTACGAACAGATTATCGCCAAGCACAGGCTGGTCTGTTAGCGACAAGTCAAATGTTAAAGATCAGCGACAATTCAGATGTTAAACGACAATTAAAAAAAACAAGCGGAAGTAACAGACTTGCGTTTGTAGAAATGACTGGCTTTTTTAGGAAGGTATAGGTTGCTGTGACAGTTAGTTCTTACCTCAAAATCCAGTGGGGCTTGTCCCCGTGAGGGTTCGATTCCCCCCTCCGGCACCAGCAATTTCAGCCGGTTACACAGTGCGCCTAGAGCTTCTCACTGTTCTCTGAACATCACATTGTCCCTTTTTTGTCCGTGTTTTCTCATCTCACCCTTTGCCTAGGAGCTATCACAATAGGGAACGACAACAGGACTACGACAATCTACAAACCGTTATTGAATGGACCGAATGTGTACCCACCTACATTGGTTGACAACTTCCCTAGCTTGAGACTTTGTCATGCGACCATCAGTTCCACTCCCATAAACAAGCGCATGAGAGGGATTATCCGGGAGGGGGTCGCGTACAACTCTACAACCCAACGAGCGTACGGTGCCGACCTCTATTTCAACCAATCTGCAGGTAGGATAGTTTTCTAGAACCCTCTCGGGTGTGGTTAAGGAAGCTATATCAACGGAGATAATATTTGATTTGGACCTGAAGACACCAGAGGAGGGACGAAATTGATTCGTTTCAGGGTCTACGACTATATCGTTTGGCCGGATTCGGTGCAACAAGCGCTCATCATCGCCGATCGTAACGTCGTCAAGCGGGTCCGGCACCTATACTTCCTTTTAGTCAGATGCGTGATCCTCTACAGTTATCTAGGTTGTCAACCACATCAAGAGGGAACGTATCCCAGTAAGATCCGCCAAGCCTATCTGGCTTTCCTCGATCGGCCTTCCTCGCTCGGTCTTTAAGTATTCTACCAATCCGTCATCATCGACCTCTATTTCAATCTCACGTACCCCGAAACTCCACTCCAACTGCACGCCGCCACCTGAGACCGGAATTACTCGTGGCAACAAGAAATTATCAAGATCGATCGCCATGATAAGTTGTATTGCGCCAGTCACAGCAGCCTGCGTAGGTGGTCGACTTCCATAGCTATCCCAATCAGTCGGCAGCGAGAGAAGCTCTAATATTTTTCTTATCGCACGAATCTGCCATCTGCTAAACCCTTGTACTAGAACGACTCTGCTCCATTGCGGACTTGAGTAAGTACGCTGGTCCCGCAGCTTAATGTTTCCAAGAATGGGAGTGATTGTTGCCGATGAGAATTGTAAACCGCTCATACTCTTCTCCTCCAGAAGTCATGCATCTCTTTCGTCGTATAATCTGTAAAGCCTCTTACGATCCACTCATGCCCTAGGTCTAACCATTCTAAGATGTCTTTCAGATTAGAGGATTCTGGCTTCCCACGCGCTGTCAGATTTAGTTGTAGAATCTCTCTAGCATCCTGCTGCCTGATCGCAGGTTGCATTTCTATATAAAGCCTCCCTTTTTTGTCGGGCAAAACGTATCGAGCACCAATGTTGACTGATTCGGGTCCGGGGAGGAAACTGCCTGAATAACTACCCGACCAAGATGCAACTACTTTATTCAGCTCTCCGTAGGACTTCCAGCCCGCCCCCATCTCGATGTGATTAACATATGTTACTTCGCATTGATTGACTTCGGGCGTTCCGAGATCTGCTTCCTCTAAAAATTCGCAAAATCTTTTCCATTCCTCAGTGAATTTCGGCTTAATATTATCGTAGCGGACATAAACATCTTCTGCTTTTACCTTCCGCCAATTGTGGATGAAGCGGTCTCTCTGGACCTGTGTTAACATGGTGTCAGATTTTCCCATAAACCAGCACCGCACTTCAGGAACGGGCACCAGCTCAACCCCTATTTTTGGTTGGGTAAACAGCCCTGCCCCAAATTGCTCGATTACTGGACCTAACGGTGGCTGAACTTGGTAATTAGGATAATCTTCACGTATCTTCGCCCAGTAAAGACCAAAATGTGGAATGGAAAATTGTGCTAGGGGAGTGAACTGCACTCCCAGCAAGGTTTCAACAACCGGCGGCTGCTCGTACTCCGGTAGAGTGCGTCCTGATGCAGCCACGGGTCTACCTTGTGGATAAGTAGATTAGCACTGAAAAGCTACTATAAAGAACAAACTGCTCGTTCCAGCAGCCCTTTTATATAAATATACATTAGGCTTGTCTATAGCAACACCCACGCCAAAAAGCTCTAATTGGAGTGGCCTACTTGAAGGTAATTTATTATAGAGATGGCGTAGGGAGAATGCAACTCCAAACTCTCGCTTTGAGATAATGATTAGGATTCGCTGAAAAGTAAGGTAAGATCTGAGAATTTTCTGTGCCTATTTTGTGCCCAAACCATTAACACCTACCACATAGTACGGGGCGACACGGGGGAGGAAATCCTTTTGGTTTTGCTTGGTATTGCGTGATATGTGTGGATAAAAGATCTATTGGTACGACTCAAAATCCAGTGGGGCTTGCCCCCGTGGGGTTCGATTCCTCCCCCTCCGGCACCAACCCCAATCCGCACAAATTGAATCTAACCCGCCTGCTGGGCTGAAGACGGAAAGATGAGCGACTTGACGACTACCGGAACGGCGCCGGAGGAGGGGATCAAGGCGCCGATATCGATGTAGTCAAATTCGTTGAGCGAGATGCCGTCGATGGAGATGACAGGGTTGGAAAACCTCATCTCCTCTTTAAAGTGCAGACCGAGAATGCCGCCGATGTCGCCGTCGCTCACCAGCATGAGGGGGTGCCCTTTGGCCAATATCTCCCGTAGTCCTTCCTTCACGCCAGAGCAGAAGGCCTGCAGGCGGGCAAACGTCGCCGAACCTTCCCAGTGAAAACCGATGGCAACAGGCTGCTCGGCCTGCGTCAAATCCAATCGCGTCAGGGCGCTTCGGACCGCGCGGCTCACGGCGGCCGGGTCGATCTCTTCGCCCCCAAGAGGGAACTCCGGCGCCACAACGGGGACGTTGCGCACCGGCACCGCCTCCAGAGGCGTAATGAAGATAGTGCTGCCGCTTACCTGAATGGTGTATTGCGAGGCGCCGATGACCGTCGCCCGGATTCTCGCGGTGGGCTCCATCACCGGGATACCCAGCCGTTCAGCCCGTTGCTTAACTTCATTTGCCAGCATCGCTCCCAGATCGCCGAAGCTTTCATTCTCATGGCCGTAGATGAACTCAGAGACGCCGCCGGAAAAGATGATGGCGTCGATCCTACCGCGGTACGACAAGGGCGGCAGACGCAACAGCGTCTTTGTCTCCGAGGATAACGCACCCAGACTGATCACTTCGATTAGTCTGTCGGCCATATTGGATGCCATCAGCCGCAGCCCGTCTGGCCTAATTTTTTGTCCCAGCTCGAATTCCATGCCAGCGGCAGCGCCATGCTGGCGACCCGTCTCTTCAATGCGAGAAACAACCCCTTTGTCGAACGCCACCAGCCGGGCGCCGACATCGATGGCGGTAACCTCGCGCACCTTGCCATTGGCACAGATGGCGATCTTGCTCGTGCCGCCGCCGATGTCGATGTTCATGATCACTTGCTCTGAGCGAGCAGAGCGCGCCAACGCGCCGGAGCCATGGGCGGCCATCGTCGCCTCGAGGCCGTCGCCGGCGCTGACCGCGACGAAACGGCCCGCCTCTCTGGCGAACAGCTCGCCGATGGCGCGCGCATTCTGGCGGCGCACCGCCACGCCGGTCAGAATCAGCGCGCCGGTATCCACATCCTCCCGCTTGAGGCCCGCTCGCTCGTACTGCTGATTGATGAAATGGCCGAGAGTCTCTACATCAATGGTAGACTCATCCACGTATGGCGTGAGCAGAATCTCAGACTCGTTAATAACAGAGCGGCGCACGACAACGTAGCGTGTGCCCTGCTGCTTCATCTCGAGGCGGGAGAAGATGAGATGGGTGGTCGACGAGCCGATATCGACGCCGACGCTGGTCAGTTTGATCTCGTCCTCGTCGACGATGTGCCGGCCGGCGCCGGTAAAACCGAGCTGTGGTGATGTCCCCATGGATCTCTTCGTAGGAAAAATTTAGCGCGCGAGCGAGCTAACGGTAGAGAGAATCCTCCATCCTGGAGACGACACCCTCCTGCTTCAGTGTTTCCTCGTACTCTTTACGCAGGTGCGGATCTTCCTCCCGGTAAGGAACTGCGGTACCACCATCCTTGATATCAATGGCGCCGTAGTCGATCGCCTTCTCGCCCGGCCGTCCGCGCTCGCGGCCGGGGGCGTTGGGCCCGAACCAAGCCGACAGACGCAGCGGCTGCTTGCTGGTGCCAAAGTGGGCATGGAACCAGTTGCCTCCCATGGGCGCGGCACTCACCATGCCCACGGGCTCGTAGTCCTGCCGCCTCACCTGCTCGGCGCGCCCGTCCTTCCAAGGGGTCTGTCCCAGCGTGCTCGGCCAAGTATAGGTATATCCCTTACCCGTAAGGCATATGAGCACGGCCGCAGAGCCATGGGCGTGGGCTTTCGAGTAGCGCCCGGTCTCGTGCTGTCCGATCCACAGATAGAAATTGTTGCCGGTCATATGCGGTTCGATCCGCCGGTAGCCGGGCGAGCGCCGGTTATCGAGAGGCAGTTCGCAATTGATGATGTCCGGGATGATGTTGGTCCGGCGCATCGCCAGCCCGCGCACCGGGTCCGGCTCGATCTCTTCGTTAGGCTTGTAGTAATCGTCCGTCGGATTGAAGCGGTCTTTAAACTCGTAAGGACAGTTAAAGATGAAATCCGCGTTCGACATCATATTCATGATATTCGGCGCGGTCGTTCCGGCAAGCAGCAAGGCCGGACTGGAGGTGGCATTGACGATCCGGTGCCAGGCATTTAACGGGATCGAAAAGAGCGAGCCTCTCTGCCATTCGAAGGTGAGCTTTTTGCCGTTGCTGTCGAACCAGACCTCGGTCGTTCCGCGCCCTTCGACAACTAGGTAGACCTCTTCGTAGAGATGGCGCTCAGCGTTCAGCGCGCCGGCCCCAGGCACCTCGACGACATAGCAGCCCCAAAGCCCCTCAGTGCCCAAAAGCTGGATGAAGATCCCTTTCCCGCCCGTGCGTTTCCAGGGTTGGCGGGGGAGGTCCTGCACCCTTTTCACTCCGATATCGCGGTAGACTGGTATCCCCTGCTCTTCCATGAAGATATCGTATGGTGTCTTGGGTCGGGGAAACTTTCCGTAACCGGCTTTGGTTTTATTGTCGGTAGGCTCCTGCCATTTTGCCGTGGGCCCGTGATCCATGATGCCTCCTCTTCTATTATGCTTTCAGATCTACTCTCTTGTTAGTTTCTAGGATATTTCTGGAAAAAGTTCAAACGCAACCTCCCGGTCGCATCCGCCTCCGGATAGGTAAGCCGCCCCTCCTCGACCACAGCGAAGGGAGTCAGCTCATGGTTTTGCACACTCGTCTCCGAAATGATATGCCGGACCTCCGCGTGATGGAGCGAGAGAAGGGCGTCGGCAATTAAGGAACGATGGCAGCGCCAGGGGACAGCCTCTGCGCACATGAGAGCCGCTCTTTTGGTGGAGGCTAACTCCATCATTTGCGCGAGCGCTTTTTGAAACTCGGCCGTCTGCATGTAGTCGGCAAACCCACGGAAGCTCGAATTGCGCCAGCCGGCGTTCCGAGAGTCTTTGGCGGGTCTTCTCAGCCCGCCAAGCCCTTTGAAATGGTAATACTCAACTCCGCGGCGCTCAAGAGAGCGCCTCAGGCTCTCTGCATTGAAATGCGGCACGTGCCGGGAGCTGGGCACCGTCCGCACATCGAGAAGCATCTCAATTCGATATTGTTGGAGAAGTTTCTGAAACTCTTCGAGGGTACGAGTGGAATGGCCGATGGTGTAGATCAGCATTCAGCCCTGAGCCGTCAGCTTTTAGGAATCCGTCATCAACCCGACTACATTCTCAATGATATCCAAAATTCGGCTGCTACGCCGGTCCAGTAAAATCACGTGGCGTCCGAGGATGACCCGCTGCCAGATCTCAGGGATTTTAGGCAGCCGTATCTCCAACTCATTAGGGAACGGCTCTAAGCGCTTTTGCAAGCCTGGAGGAAGCCTACCATTCCGTCTCAGCTGCTTTTGCAGACCTGGCGGGAGATCACCACCCCGTTTGGCAAGTCCCGGCGGCAGCCCGCTGGTATGACCATAGAAGAACTCCCTGATAATCTGCCGTTCCTCAGGCAGGAACAGGGCCAAGCGGCCTTTCTCGTCGGCTACCAAGGAAAAGGGAACGAGCAAGGAGAGTCCAAAGAAGCCGATAAAGAACGCTGAGAGCATCACCCACTGAGACCGGCGACCAATCCAGGACTTCATCAACTTTACCTCCATGCTGATCGTACCCGCAGAGGGAAACCTTGGGCATATCTCCAGCCCCTTCTAGCGCATTTTCCTCAAGGCCTCAACCCGATCCGGGATCGCCGGGTGGGTGGACAAAAAGCCGCCGCCGCTATTTCCCGCTGTCTGCCTCACCCAGGTGAGCGCGCTGATCATTACCTCCTTGGAGTAGCCGGCCCGGCGCAAGATCTCCACACCGTGGCGGTCCGCTTCGTACTCCTCTGACCGGCTGTAGCCGCGCGCTATAAGGGTTCCTGCAATAGGGGTGACTGCCCTGCTCCCCGGTATAAGCTCCTCGAGGAGAACGACGCCAAGGTTGAGCCCGGCACCCAAAATCTGCGCCCTGGCGACATGACCGAGATCGTCGTGCGCAATTTCGTGCGCCAGTACTCCCCTTAAGTGCTCGTCGCTAGCTTTTTCGAGGAGCCCCGTCGTTACATAGAATTTGCCGCCGCCCGCATTGGCGGCATTGATGTCGGAGTCCTCGACGATGCCGATCCGCACCTCATTTAAGCGACGAGGATGACCCGCTGCCCGGAGCAGCGGGATCATCACTCGCTGTAGCCGCTCGGCTTGCCATGGATCGACCCGCCGGCTAGTCGAAGAGTAGGCCCCTTCCCGCGGCGTCCTGCCGGGGGACGAGGAGGCCACACACCCAGCCGCGAAAACCGAAAGGATCGCGGCCGCACATGAAACTACCAGCGACCCTTTAACACTCTTCATCCCGATCATCTTCATCGCCTCGACGCTAGGAACCCTCTGCCAGAGGAGTCATACTCACTTTAATTGACGCTTCAACCGCTAAATCAATTCAACCTTTCTTTCTCACACGTCCGCTGTGAGATTCGCCTCGCACCTTAAGCTTAAGCAAAGGATATGCCACGCCTAGGAGCATCCCTAGCCATAATCATTTTAAAGGTTTTTAACTATTCGGTCATATCTGCTTGAAGGAATTTTCCTACAAATGAAGGAAATTTACTGAGCTATCCCAGTTACCTTCACGCCGGCATGCTTGGATTTATACTTGCGGTTGAGATAGATCAATACCCCAGTGAGCCCTTCGATGATATAGGCGTTGGCGGCCGGCCCGGCGTCAAAAGTCTTTGCCCCGATCCTGCGAATGATCTCCATAACTCTTTGTTTAGCCACATCATTGTCGCCGCAGACCAGCACGTCGCCAAGGGGAGCATCGGCAGACTGCAGATCGACAGCCGAGATATTATGCAGCGCCCCAATGACAGGCGCCTCCTCTCCTAAGATCTCCTGTGCCTCCAGCAGAGCAGAGCCGGCAGGCGGAACAAACGGCCTCCCCTTTTTCAGCGGCACAACCGCATCGATAACGGCTTTGCCTGCGAGTTGGCCTTTCAACTGCGTGACCGTCGTGGCATGGCCTTCGTAGGGAACGGCGATCACCACAAACTCCGCTTCTTTCACCGCCTCCTGATTGGTTTGCCCCTCGATGATTCCTTTTCCCACGATTTTCCTGAGCGACTCGACCACCGTTCTCGCCTTTTCCCGATCACGCGAGCCAATGATGACTCTGACCCCAGGGGCAACCAGGCGCAGCGCCAAGGCGCTTCCCAGACTGCCGGTCCCTCCTACAATCGCTATGATGATATCTTGATGCACGGAACTTCCTTTTATTTTCTCCGCTACCCTCTCCCTCCCCTCTCCCTAGCAGGGAGAGGGTTATGGGTGAGGGTTGTCAGAAATTGCGAAAGAGATCCTCCGCTTCCGGACGGAGAAGCCCTTTCACCGATCCCTCCTTGCTTTCTACGTTGTAGCCGCGGATGATTGCAACAGGAACCTGGCCTCTCTTCCCCATCACCAGCTCCGCTGCCGCCGCGAGCTCGTCAGCCACCGCCACTACCGAGGCCTTAAGTTCATAACCGTACTGGTCGCTCTTTCCCCTATCGTCCTTCAACGGCTCAAGGCCCGAAATACCGATCGCCACGTCCACCGTGCCCAAGCGCCAAGGGCGACCGAAGCTATCGCTGATAATGATCCCCGACGTTACCCCGCTGAGTTGGCGAACTTCCTCTCTGATCTCTCTCGCCGAACGATCAGGCTCCTGAGGCAACAGGGCCACCCAACCGAGACCAACGTTGGATAGATCCACGCCGGCATTGGCGCAGATATATCCGTGGTGGGTCTCGACGATGATCGTGCCTCCTCCCATCCTAATGATACGGCGGCTCTCTTTTAGGATGATCTCCAATAGTCGGGAATCCTTATTCAGCTCGCGGGCTAGCTCCAGGGCACGGGCCGAAGGCCGTATCTCATCCAAACGGACGATCCGGCCCTCCGCCTTGGAAACAATCTTATGAGCGATCACCAGGATATCGCCTGGCGTCAGAGTAATGTCGCTCTGGGAGCAGGCCTTGAAGATGAGCCGAGCGATAGAGTCGCCCTGCCGCACCTCGCCCAAACTTTCCAGGCCTATGACTTCCAGCCGCTTCATAACCTTCCAGAGCGGTTGATATTCTCCAATGCGCCAACCACTCCCATCCCAAGAACCCTGTTATAGGTCTCGCCTCCCCTTGCCACTAATATGAAACGTTCCAGATCCTTCGGCTCATCAATGTCGAGAGCGATCCTCTCATTCTCCAGGACCCTTGGTGGCAAGCCTCTCGCCGCAACCTCGCTCAGGTGGTAAGAGAAGCTGTCATAACCGAAACGGAGCTTAATCACATCAGGAGGAGAGAGCAAAAGGGCGTTGGTTCCCATGCGGTCATGCGATGGCGTCAAGAGGGCAAAAGGGACGCTCCTATCGTGGGCAGAAATCTGCTCCAGGAGAAGCTCGATGTCGCCGGAACGGAGCAAGGGGATATCCCCTGGCATGACAAGGACACAGTGGATTGCTCTCTGCTTCATCTCTGCGAGGGCAAAGGTCACCGCCTCGGTCTCACCTCTTTCATTTTCTTCGCGGATCACATGGGCGCCCAGGGAAGATGCGATCTCAGAAACACGTTCATCTCCTGTGACGACGAATACGGCTTCCAGCCCGCGGGCTAAAACTACCTGACTCAGGACATCCCGCAGCATCGCCTCCGCCAGGAGTTCGCGCTTTGCGGCACTAAGAAGCGGCGCAAGCCGGTGCTTGGCGTTGGTAAAGCCTTTGGCCGGAATAAGAGCAGAAACTTTCATAATTATCTTACTAACGCCAAAACCTCGCGCGCGACTCGCCTTTTGTCCGCGAGCGAGTCCATGCGGATGGAAGATACCACTGTCTTGACCCCCAACGCTTCGATCCTCTCTTGGAGAGCCCTGTCCTCAGGCGCGATCATGATCATATCCAGAAAGTCGGCATAAGCCTTGGCCACGCCAAAGGCCGTGGCTTCATAGCCCATCGCAGCCATCAACCTGTGAGCTGGTCCGCTTACAGGAGCACCTTGTATGATCGGACTTACAGCGATCGCGGGCGCCCGGCTTTCTTCCAAGGCCCCCTGGATTCCCGGAACGGCCAAGATGGGACCGATGCTGGTCACCGGATTGCTCGGGCAGATAATCACGGCCGCGGCCTTCTGGATTGCAGTGAGTACGCCTGGGGCTGGTTGGCTCCGCTCCACCCCGGCATAAAAGAGCCCCAGAACTTCATCTGTCCAGCGCCTTTTGACAAAATATTCCTGAAAAGATATCTCCCCCAGCGCCGTGACGACCCGAGTCTCGATCCTATCATTGGACATCGGGATGATAGTCGCCTTGACTTCAAGCGCCTTGCGAATCCGCTCTGTGATCTCGGAGAGCGTTAACCCCTCGTGCAAAAGTCGCGACCTCGTGATATGAGTCGCGATATCTCTATCTCCAAGTTGAAACCAGGTCTCTCCGCTGTACTTCCTCAGCCACTCCAAGACGACAAAGGTATCATCTTTGATCCCCCAGCCTCTGCTCGCGTCGCTCAATCCTGCCAGTGTGTAGGTGATCGTATCGAGGTCAGGAGAGATATGGAGGCCGTGCAAGACAAAGTCGTCAGCGGTGTTGCAGACAACGACTAATTCCTCAGGATCGATCTCCAGGCTCAAGCCCTGGATCAGCTTTGCTCCCCCAGTTCCTCCCGTAAGAACAACCAACATCCATTCCCTGCGTTTAACCCTTGATCCCCTTCCCAATTGCGATTTTAGATTTTCGATTTTAGATTGAATCCAAAATCCGAAATCCAAAATTTTTCAACCCTTCATCCCTTCAACCCTTAATCTCTCTCCGTCTTGATCTCCTGAGTTGAGTAGCCCGTAGAACAGTCCCGTTTTTACTAAACCATCCTCGCCGCATAATCTCTCCACGTAGGGGATAAGTGAGGGCGGAATAAATTTCTCGCCTTGAAAAATAAACTCAGGATAAACGGGAAGCCGGGCCTTAAGCACAAAACCGGCCTCCACTGTCTTTCGGCTTAAAATCGCTAATGCCGGCCATGGAGCCTCCGGGTTGATATAATCCGGCGTCAGCGGAGAAACTCCGCCCCAATCATTGATCCCTGCATGGAGATAGAGCGGATAGCTTTCGGGAGTAAGATTCGGCGGCGCCTGGATATTCATCTCCCCGCCCAGAATGAGACGCGCCAACGCGATTGCTTTAAGCATCTCTTCGACCGACGGTTCCGGATGATAGCGCATGGGGATCTCGGGCTTGGCGCGAAAATTCTGTATGATGACCTCCTGGATGTGGCCGTAGCGCTGGTGCAGCTCACGGATGGCAAAAAGAGAGTCGATTCGCTCCTCCCAGTTTTCGCCGATGCCTATGAGAATCCCGGTGGTAAAGGGGATGCGAAGCTTCCCTGCCTCTTCGATGGTCTTCAACCGGAGCGAAGGTTTCTTGTCCGGCGCATCGAAGTGGGGACCGGAAGGGAGCGTGAGGCGCTCGCTCAAGTTTTCGAGCATCAGGCCGAGACTGACGTTGACCTGTTTCAGTCTCGCCAGATCCTTTTTCCCCATGAGACCGGGGTTGGAGTGCGGTAGCAGCCCTGTCTCTTCCAAGACCAGTTTACAAGCATCGTAGAGGTAGTCGAGTGTGCGATGGTGGCCTATCTTTGCTAGAAAATTTTTCATCTCAGGATAGATGGCCTCAGGTCTGTCGCCGAGACTAAAGAGAACTTCCGTGCAACCAACCCGTTTTCCCCGGCGCACAACCCGAAGCACCTCATCCAGCGTCATGGTTTTGGCTCCGGGTTCATCCGGAGCCTTGCGAAAGGTGCAGTAGCCGCAGAAATCCCGGCACAGGTTGGTGAGCGGGATAAAGAGCTTGGGCGAGAAGGTCACGGTCCTGCCTTTGTGACGGTCGCGCAACTCTGAGGCGGCTGCGAGAAGGACGGAAATCTCTTCACCGCCGATCGCAGAAAGGAGAACTGCCTCTTCTTTGCTCAGTGTCTTTCCCTGAAGGCAGTCTCTGAGAACGCTCTTCACATTCATCGCTGCATGAATAGCCTATAAGCCCCCCATGGTCAACTGCTGTCGACTAGAGTTGGCGACTGAAGGGACGCGCTCCCTTGACAGCCCACAGGGGCCTGCCTAGACTCAGGCAACCTTCAAGGCGATTTTTGCCGTCGTGGGAAAAAACTGCGGCTATTTGTATGCAAAGCTGACCTGAGACTCACGAGCACTGGAAAAAGTGTATGAGTGAAGAGCAGGGAGAACCTAGGAACTACCAGCGTCCAAAGGACGCCCAAGAGCTCCTGAAAAGATATGCGGCAGGAGAACGATATTTTGCCAATGCCTCGTTGCCCGTGGCCGATCTCTCAGGGCAAAAGCTCTCAGGCGCTGACCTTAGCGGAGCTAACCTCCGTGGGGCAAACCTCCGCGGAAGCGACCTGCAGCAGGCCAAGCTGCTGAACACAACGCTCAGGGATACCGACCTTCAGGATGCCGATTTAAAAGGCGCAACGGGACTCCTCGCCGGGCAGCTTGGGGGGACGAATGTTTGCGGCGCTAAACTTCCCGATGAGATCAAAATTTTCGACGGGCTTAAGAACATCGAGGAGATTTCGAAACATACCGGCAATCTTTTCTTTTCGCTGCTCTTGGCGTGTGTTTATAGCTGGTTAACCATCGCTACCACCACCGACGCTCTTCTACTCACCAATTCGGCATCTTCACCGCTTCCCATCGTAGGAGCCGCCGTTCCCATCGTTGCGTTCTACCTGGCGGCGCCGCTGTTTTTGCTCGGCCTCTACATCTACCTCCATCTTAACTTGCAGCGCCTCTGGGAAGGGCTGGCCGAGTTGCCAGCTATATTCCCCGACGGGAGACCCTTGGACAAAAAGGCTTACCCGTGGCTCCTGAACGGCCTGGTATGCGCTTATCTTCCCCGGCTGAGAAAGTACCGCCCGCCCCTCTCGCATGTGCAGGTGGGAATCTCTGTTTTCATCGCCTGGTGGCTCGGTCCGTTAACGATACTGCTCTTCTGGGCTAGGTATCTGCGCCGGCATGATTGGCCAGCAACTATTCTTCTCGTCGTGCTCCTTACGGCTTCGATAGGCACCGCCATCATGCTGTACAGCCTCGCCGCAGCAACGTTACGCGGCGAGAATAGGAAGCTGCGTACGCTGAAGGAGGCTTTGAAAGATCGACGGAGCTATAAGCGTTGCGCCGTGATCCTCGGGGTGGGCATTGTCTTTTATCTTTTCTCTTTCGGCGCCATTAACGGCATACGCGCCGACTTTGCCTCTCCAAACCCCGACTCCCCCCTAACCGCAAATCTCAAAGCCACCGATCCTCGCCTATGGGCGCCGCGCGTTTTTTTGTGGCTTGGATATAATCCGTTTGCCGAACTGCGCGAGGTCGATGTTTCGATCAGACCTCCTAACTGGACAGGCCAAAAAGAGGAGGAGATAGCATTGGTCAAACGGGCTCGTCTTAGGGGAAAAAATCTCCGCTATGCCGACGCCTATCGCGCCTTTTTAGTGGGTGCGGATCTGAACGGGACTAACCTGCAAGGAGCCTACCTCTTCCAGACAAATCTTAGAGGGGCAGATCTCATGTGGGCTGATCTCCAGGAGGCCTTCCTTTCCGAAGCTGACCTCCAGGGCGCCAACCTGCAAAAGACAAATCTCCGGGCAACCGACTTGAGCGGCGCCAATCTCAAACAGGCGCGTATGGAAGGAGCCGTCCTCAAGGAGACGAGCCTTGAAGGCACAGACCTGCGGGGCGCCAATCTCACGGATGCCATTGGCCTCACTAGGAAGCAGATTCAGTCAGCTCTCATAGATGAAAAGACCCGGCTTCCAAACTACCTGGGGCAGCCGGGGAAAGCGAAAAAATGAGGACGGAAACTCCCCTGCCAAAGATGATAAGGATTGACAGTGCCTGGTGACGGCTGCTAAGTCAGCGGCTGAAGGAGAGGTCATAAATGCCAAGGACTTTTGACTGTCGCCTCGAGAGAAGGGTTCTTTTGCTGGCCGGCCAGATGCTTCTGGGAATGATCCTGGTGTTCGCCCCCTACGTCGCCGCAAACGAGCCAGCCGCGCCGGAGCCTCAATCAGCGCCACCAATCCTGCCTCAGAAAAGATTGGCCCAATTGGCTAATCGTACAGCCAAACCTTTTAGGGTAGCCTATCTAGGTACTTCGGGTACCATGTTGCCTCTTTGGATGGCTAAGGAATCAGGTGCGTTTGCCAGGGAAGCCTTGGAGGTCGAAGTGATCTCAATGGCGGCAAGCGCTGCTATTCCGGCGCTCGTCGCGGGTGACCTCGATGCGGTGGAGATGTCGGCAGCCCCGGTTTTGACGGCGTCCCTTCGTGGTCATGATATCGTCTTTGTGGCGGGGTTGCTTAACACCATGATCTGGAGCTTCTTCGTGAGACCAGAGATACAACGCACCGAAGAGCTACGCGGAAAGGTGGTCGGCACTGATCGCCCGGCCACACCAGTTGCTTACGGCACCTTGGTGGCGCTGAAAAAGTTGGGGCTTTCTCCCAAAGAGGTCCAGCTTTACGCGGTCGGCGGGAGCGCACAAATCGTAGCGGCCTTTATGTCGGGCCAGTTAGCCGGCGGAATTGCAGGTCCGCCCGCCAGTTTTCAGCTTGAGCGCGCTGGCTTTCGCGCAGTGGTTGATCTTCTTGATGTTCCCTACCAGAATGTGGGGATCGTGATTAAGCGCAGACGAGCTAGGCAATCGACTGGTTTCGCTCCTGCGCGCTCTGCGGGCGGGCATCGAGCGTTACTACAAAGACAGGGATTTTGCCGTGAAAGTGATTTCCAAATATGCTAAAGAAACGGACCCTGGGCTTCTGGCGCGGACGTACGAATTCTATCGTCAGGCAGGTTTGAATCGGGAGCTTACGATATCCGAAAAAGGGGTTCAGGGAATCCTAGACTTTTTGCAGGAGACGATCCCAGAGGCAAAGAAGGCCACCCCGTCTCAGTTCTTCGACGATCGCTTCGCCAGGCAGGTGGCCCAGGGTAAGTAACACGGAAATCCGGAGGATCATCCTATGGTAAATTTAGATCAGGTTCTCGTGGTGGACGCTGACGGCCATGTGAACGAGGGCGACGTCGATCTCGCCCCGCGCATGCCGGAGAAGTGGCGGCCCTGGGCGCCACGTCGTGTGAAAGATGAACGGGGCCACACGCGGACTTTTCTCGAGGGAAGAATATGGCCGATGACTCACGGGCCCGGGCCCGGCGTCACCGGCCCAATGACGGAGAAGGCGCGCAAGAGCGGGCCGGGCATGACGGAGCCCGGGGCGCGTCTTAAGGATATGGATCTCGAAGGGATCGATGTGGCCGTTATTTTCGGCACGCAAGTCGCTCTCACCGTAAACGGCCTCATGAGCGGAGAGCTGGCCGCGGTGCTCTGCCACGCCGTGAATGAATGGCTCCTGGAATACTGCTCGGCGGATCTCAAGCGGCTTAGGGCGGTCGGCTTGATCCCTTGCCAGGCGCCTCAAGCCGCAGTGAAGGAACTCGAATACCTGGCCAAAGCAGGCGCTACCACGGTGATGCTTCCCACCAACGTTTACGGCAGAAACATAGGTGATACCTTCTTTAACCTTATCTACGAGGCAGCCGAGAAAATCGGCATGACGCTGAGCGTCCATCCGCAGACCGGTCATGACGGCGTGCCCGGAGTGTCGGGGGTCATGGGGGCAGGCAGCGAACGCTTCTTCAAGTACGTCTACGTCCACATGACCGCATTTCCCTTCGAGCTTATGATCGCGATGATGCACATGATCGGCGAAGGAGTCTTCGACCGATTTCCCAGGCTTCAGGTCGGTTATATGGAAGGCGGCGCAGGCTGGCTCCCCTTCTGGATGGAGCGCCTCGACGAGCACGTAGAGAAACTCGCGCCCCAGATGCCCGAGCTCAAACGGATGCCGAGCGAGATCATCCGCAGCGATCAGATCGTTCTCACCTGCGAGTCGGAGGAGAGCGGGCTCGGCCGCGTGATGGATTTCTCCGGGCCGGGGACCGTTCTCTACGCCTCCGACTACTGTCACTGGGACTGCCACTTCCCATATTCGGTCAAGGACATCGTCAAACAAAAAGATCTCACGCTCGCTCAAAAGGAAAGACTATTGGGCCGAAACGCCGTCGATTTCTTTAAGCTCAAGAACCTTCCGGAGCCGCGGGCTTTGAGTATCGCGCGCCGCCACTGGGAGAACGAAGGGACAGGCAAAGAGGCCGCTCGAGCCGCAAGATGATTCTCCGGAGCTTCACTCGCGCGATCGCAGTTGCATTGTTACTCCTCACCCCCCGCGCAGTCTCATCGGCGGATGGCCTCCAGAAGATCCGTATCGGCTTCCCGTCGCTGGCCTTCTCCTACCTTCCTTTTTACGTCGCGCAGGAAAAGGGGCTGCTCAAGAAGGTCGGGCTCGAGGCCGAGTATATCCAGATGGGCACCGGCATCCAGCCGCAGGCGGTTATCAACGGAAACATTAATTTTTTTCCCTCG